>Ga0123357_10004693_pt1 | contig 16140 bp, 7 predicted proteins | sample TergutEmb28metaG_FD_89873 | JGI IMG/M metagenome (GOLD analysis project Ga0123357, IMG submission 89873) | Embiratermes neotenicus P4 segment gut microbial communities from Petit-Saut dam, French Guiana - Emb289 P4 | ecosystem: Host-associated > Arthropoda: Insects > Digestive system > Gut ... | reverse complement strand
GCAAACGCGCCATAAACCGCGCGCCAACATCCTTGAAGGCAAGCGTTGGTCCGTGAAATAATTCCAAACTGTAAACCGAATCTTTGACCGGAATCAGCGGCGTTTCAAAAGAAAGCGTATCATCAACAATTGCTTTCAATTCGGCAGTTTCTATTTCGTCGCCGAAGAATGCCGAAGCCACTGCTACCGCCATTTCATGGAAAGACATTTCCGTAATATTCTCGAAAAAGTCGCTTGACAGGACATTGATTTTTTCAGGCATATAAAGTCCTTTGTCGCTTGCCAATCCTTTTAGAACGGCTTCTTCCAGTGTGGCGGCTGGGACTTGTTTATTTGTACTGTAATATTTCATTAAAAAATGCTTTAAGACACAAAGGTATAATTCTTTTTGAAAATAACCGGCTGATTACTCAAAATATTATTTCGAAGTCCGAAAATAGCTTTTCTTGTTAATCTTTGTTAATTCCACGAAAAACTTTGAAAATTATTTGGATATGTTACGTAAAGTACGTAGCTTTGCGCAATCAACGTAAATAATTTTAAAGAAAAATGGAACAATTAACGCCTCAAGAAGAACAATTAATGCTGTATATCTGGCTATTCGGGAAAGGTTTTGTCAAGGATTACCGAGAAATGTATCCCGACCCGAAACCGCCTTATACCACAGTCGCCACGATTATCAAAAAGTTGGAAGCAAAAGATTATCTTAGCTCCAAAATGTATGGAAATACTTACGAATACCGTCCGAAAATCAAATCCGAGAAATACAAAAGCCAGCGCATTTCGGGCATCGTAAACAATTATTTTCAAAACTCCTACAAGGAAATGGTCAGTTTTTTTGCTAAAGAAGAAAAACTTTCCGAACAGGATTTGAAAGAAATTATCGAAATGATTAAACGCCGTTAATTCTTACCGCTATGGAATTTGTCATCTATCTAATAAAAGTAAACATAGCCATCGTGCTGTTTTATGGCATTTATCGTATGTTGTTTCAGCAAGATACATTTTTTCAATGGAAACGGCTCGCTTTGCTGTCTGTTATTTTCATTTCTTTCCTGTATCCGGCAATAGACCTTACGCGACAGATGATTGCCAATCATCAACTGAAAAACATGTTGGAGACTGTTCAAATTCCGGTTTACACCTTGCCTGAACTGGTGGTTGCGGAAAATGTGAAAGCCCCTGTTAATCTTTTCCCGCAAATTATTTTGCCTGTTTATTTATTGGCATCCGGCTTGTTGCTTATCCGCATGTTATTTCAACTGTGGATGATAGCGTATAAACTGCGTAAAACGACTAAAAAAGTTTTATTTGGGCAAACGGTTTACGAAAGTCCGGAAGTGAAAACTCCATTTTCTTTTTTCCGGTGGATTGTTTTGGATTCCTCACGTTATTCCGAAATTGAATTGCAGGAAATCCTGCTGCATGAAACGACTCACGTCAAACAGGCGCATTCTGCCGACACGCTGCTTGCGGAACTTTTGTGCGTCCTCTGCTGGTTCAATCCTTTTGCATGGTTACTGAAAACGGAAATACGGATGAATCTTGAATTTTTAGCCGACCGCTCGGTTCTGTCCTCCGGTTGCAGAGCGGAGCATTACCAGTTTCATCTCTTGCATTTATCTTATCATAAGGCTGCAGCAAAAATTACAAATAACTTTAATGTATCACTTTTAAAAAAACGAATTTTTATGATGAACAAAAAACAAACTTCTCATCGAAGTATATGGAAATATGCTTTGATACTTCCGGTTATCGCAATGCTCCTGTTTTTTAATTGTACATTACAATCAAAAACAAAACCGGACAATGTAACAAATAATGAACAACAAAGCGCTGTAAAGGTTCAAGACAAACCTCTCTTAAAAGATTCGGTCGATATTTTTACTCACGTAGAGGTCATGCCTCAATTTCCCGGCGGAGAGGCGGCATTAATGAAATGGCTCGCGGATAATATTACATATCCGCCTTTAGCGCAAGAACAAGGTATTCAAGGTCGCGTCAACACGCGATTTGTTATCACTCCGGATGGATCAATTGAAGATGTGGAAATAGTAAAGGGTTTGGATCCGAGTTGTGATAAAGAAGCAATAAGAGTAGTGAAATCGATGCCGAAATGGGTTCCGGGAAAACAAAACGGAAAAGCGGTGTATGCGTATTTTAGTTTACCTATTACATTTAGATTGCAAAATTCAGATAATCAGGCTAAACCATCGTCTCAATCTAATGAATTAACTGTCATAGGGTACGGCGCACAGCACAGCCAACCGGCAACTACTTCATCCCAATCCGGTAATACAACAGACAAACTGTCTGAAATGACGAATGTTATCATTGAAATAAACGGAAAAGTCGTTTCGGACGAAGAATTGAAAAACCTCGATACAAAAACTATCGAATCTTTTGTTGTTAACAGAGATGCGACGCCTAATCGCATTATTATTACGACTAAGAAATAATAATTGGATTTCAGAAAATTATTGTAGAGACGGGGCGCGCCCCGTCTCTACAACGTGTGTTTTTCATTCAATAACCTATCACAGTCGTTTCATCCGTCGAAACATACGGCGTTTTAATATGCAATATCCCATTTTTATTATCCGCTTCATAAAACCAACTCGACGACGAGGCGTCAAAACTTGCTTTGTTTTTTTGCCGTTTCATTTTCTGTCCTTGCAACAGTATGTCTTTGGGAAGAGTTTTTGTGTGAATATCAAGCAGATACACGCGTTTTGTCAATCGTCCGGTGAAATCTCCGGAAGCGGCATTCAACACAACGGTTGTTCCTGCGGTTGACGGTTTGACTTCAAACTTCGTGGTCGCAAATTTTCCTTCCTTATATTCCCTTGTATTCCCGTCGTCTTCATACATAACAAAAGAAGCGTCCGTTCCGGCGGGATAAATGTCAAGCGTGAGCGTATCGGCGGGAAATTGCCCGTCGTACATCATTTGCTGATAGAGCGGGATGATTGCCCCTGACCTCACAAACAGCGGAAGTTTATCGAGCGGCGCAGGATAGTCGGTCAGAGTAGTATTGCCATTGTATTCCGTTCCATCCCAATAATCAATCCATTTTCCGGCAGGCAAATAAATACTGTCGCGCTTGGGAGCCGGAGCGTAAACGGGCGCTACCAATAAATCTTTTCCCAACAGGTATTCATACTTGACCTGATCGCTCCAAGCGACCGGATCATCGGGATATTCGAGGACTAATCCTCTCACAGCGGGCGTTCCGGTTTGATGCGCTTCGCTGCAAAGCGTGTACATATATGGCGTGAACCGTTCTTTCAGCATCAAGTATTTACGATTAATCGAGGTGAAAGGTTCGCCGAACAGCCATGGCTGCTTATCTTTTATGCCGTTCTTGTTGTTGCTTGCCCATCCCGACATTCCCATGAATACAGGAGTGAAACATTTCCACTGCAAATCGCGAACGTAGGTTGAATCGCTTCCTCCAAAAATACCGTCAACGTCGCCTGTTGCATAATTCTGTCCCGATAATCCGCAGCCAACAACCGTTGGAATATGCCAGCGGATATAATTCCAAGTACCGCTTTGGTCGCCTGTCCACAACACGGCATTGCGTTGCGAGCCTGTCCATCCGCAAACCATCCAGACAAAGCCGCGCGCATTGCTGTTGGCTTCAATACCGTCGTAAGCCGCTTTTGCTCCGTCGAGCGCGTATTTGAAGCCGGGACCTACCCAGGCGACATCCAATTTGCAAAGGCGAGTACCATATTCTCCTACCTCGCGAGCAATTTTTTCCACGCCGTTTTCAGTCCATAATCCGGTACGGAATCCGCGTTTCATGAGTTCGTCCACAACATTTTTAAGATCGGTGTATCCGCAGCCGTAACCGTCGTTAGGCAAAATCCATCCGCGCGGCATATTATTTTCAATATATTTATCGGCAATTAAAGGAATAACGCTTGGCGTAAGTCCGTCGAAACCGGTTGTTGTAGAACCTTTGGTTTTTTCCGATTTAGCCCCGCGGTTATAGCAGTTTGCATCGCCCATACTCAATCCCCATCGAGGAACCAGAAAAGGTTTGCCCGTAATATCGGTATAATCATTTAAAATATCCTTTAATGAATTTCCTGCGAAATAATAGCAATCGAACCGGCTTTCGTTCTGAACCAACCGCACCGTATCTTTAAATGCATATTCTCCGGTGGAATAAGTATTTCTCATCGCTCCGTATCCCATCGTACTCATGTAAAACGTTGCCGGATTTGGATTTCCGCCGTCTTCCCAATTATAGTCGATGGTCATCTTAATCGTTTTATCCCTGTGGGAGAATCGTCCGTTTTGCATTCCTCCGCCGAAGAATTGCTCTTTTTCACCCCGTTTCAAGTATTGAACGGTTTGTTTACCGTAGGTAATACCTTGTGTTTCTTCCCAAACCAAAGTCGTATTATCCGGTTTGTACAACGCAAAACGCAATGGATTTTTGTAAGCTCTCAGCGCAGCGTCAGCCGTAGTCATCAGGTAATAATCGCCTTTATTTTCCAACTTTACTTCCGGCTGCCGAGCAGGAGTATTAATAACAATGTCATTTCCGGCAGGGTTGCTAAATTCTCCGTCATACGCCATCCAAATCCGGAAAATATCATCTCTTAAGAATTGGATTTTGAATTTGGTGAAGTTACAACTGAGTTGTATCTCGTTATTAATTTGTGTTATATCTGTAATTGCCCCTATATGGCATGCTTGTGAATACAACTCCATTGCCAGCGTGTCGTTTGAATTTCTCAAATCGCCCTGAAGCGCAGTATAAAACTGAATCTTATGCACGCCTACGTCGCTCAAATCTATTCCGGGAAATAAAATCTGCATGGTATCAATAATGCCGAACGGTTTTTTAGCTGAAGCCTCAACCGTAGTTTTCAGCGCCGGTCGCTTGTCGATTTGAAGATAACAGTCAAAACTGTTGGCAACAGGTCGCGCGCTCAGGTTTACGATGTTGAATGCCAGCGTATCGCTTTTGCCGAACGCATTTCCTTCCAACTGATGCGAAGTAATGGCAAGCGCCTGAACATCACGGTCAAGCGCTTCCGACAGTTCTATATCGTCGATCATCCAGTACCACTGATACATGTGACGCCAAAAGAAGCGGATATACACCTTTTTTTGTCCCGCCGCCGTGTGCGTAATATTGAGTTCCACGTTCATCGGGTTCGGGCAATCTCTTTTTGGATTGATTCCGTTGTGGACGTCATATTCTCTCCATGTATTGCCATCATTACTGACAGCGACTATCAAACCCGATTTTCTGTTTTGCGCATCCCATTCGCCCCAGAAAAAATTCTGCTGGAATTTCAATACAACCGATTTCTTTTTCGAGCAATCAATAGCCGGCGTTTGAATGTAGGCATCCGGAAAGATTCCCGCTTTCTTCCAGTTATTAACATTTTTATCTACAGTTACCCCTGGAGCGATTTGAAGATGATAACCCCTGCTTTCTGAGGCAATCGGCGGCGCCTGATAATTTCGTCCATACGAGCCGGGGTAAGGCTGGTCGGTCACTTTCCAAACCACGTTGCTATCGTTCAACGCTACATTTTTCCATCCGGCGGGAATAACGCCGGCAGAAAAATCTTCTTTCCAAAATGGTGTTGTCTCAGGCTCATTAGCGAAAAGCATAAAAGCCCAAGAGAAAAATAAAAGAACAAATACTATTTTTTTCATTGGATTTAAATTATGGATTGGACAAAGATATAAAAAATTTTTAAAAGAATAATCCCTTTTTCATGCGTTTTTCCTTTATAAAACAATTCGGACAAAACAAAAAACAATTTGGACAAAGGGTAAATATAGTTTCTATCTAATTTTGTAAAAAAAATAATTTTTAATATTTTTTATATTTTAATATTAACAACTAAACGTGTATGGGAATTTTATTAATGAAAAAAAGGCAGAAATACAGGATGGGAGCATTCTTATTTTGTACTTTTTTCTTGTTGACGCCAATAAAGGCTCAACTTGAAAAAACGGACCCACAGGTCAACAACGTTATAAATGTAGTGTTGACGCCGGTAACGACGCAACATGAAAAGAAAGACTCGGTAAATTTTCAGCCAAATGAAAAGGCTCCAAATGTATTGCTAATTGAACAGGATCCGGAAACATTAATACAGTCTGTTTCGACAGTCTCCGGCGATCGCCTCCTGCATCGTCCTGTGTTTCAGATGGAGAATTTTTTAGATGGCACATTACCAGGGTTGTACGTAAATATCTCAAGCGGCTATCCTTCCCAACAAGCAGGATTAAGCATGAGACAGCGTGGTCTTTTGATTGTAGTGGACGGTATTCCCCGTTCCGACGCCAATTTACCGCCGAGCCAGATAGAGTCGGTATCGTTGATAAAAGACGGCTTGGGTTTGGCTGCATGGGGCATGTCGTCCGGTGACGGCATTCTATTTATCAAGACCAAACGTGGTGTCACCGATAAAATCAAAATAGATTTTACGGCGCAATACGCGCAGGCTCAACAAATTTTTCGCCCTGAAATTCTGGATGCCTATAATTATGCCAATTTATTAAATACGGCTTTATTCAATGACGGAGCTACCAATCCTTTATACTCCGATCGCGATCTGGCTTTGTATAAATCCGGCGAAGACCCCTATTCTCATCCGAACAACAACTGGTATGATATATTGATGCGGGATAAAGCGCCCATTCAGCAATATAATTTGAACCTGACGGGAGGCGGCGAAGCGGCGCGATATTTTATCGACCTCAACATGTTTGGACAGGACGGGTTTCTGAAACAGGACAAAACGATGAACTCATACAATACGCGTGAAAATTTTAAAAAATGGTCGTTGCGCACCAATGTTGACATCAATTTAACAAAGACTACGCTTTTGTCGGTAAATCTTTTTGGACAAATGTTTCGTGAAAATACGCCGGGAGTGGCAATGATAAGCGGAATCTATAGCGGTATAAATTCCACGCCGGCGAATGCCTATCCTATTTTTAATCCTCCATCCGATTTGGAAGGAAAAGGAATTCTTGAGAACTCTTACGGCGGAACTACAGCTTATTCGGATAATTTGTATGCCATGAGTCTGGCTACCGGATATATGATGTATTCAAAAACCGACCTGAATTTCGACGTTTCTTTGGAGCATCGCTTCACCGGCGCTTTGAACGGTTTGTATGTTAAAGGAATTTATTCCTACAATTCAACTTACCGCGAGCAGAGAACGAATATTAAAGGTTATGATGTATGGCAATATACTTTCGACGAAAATAAGGAAGCCGACGATCCGTCTCTCTACAAAAAAATTATTACGGGAGACGCTCCCTCAAGATCTTCGGGCTACCAGCTCCAAAATCGCTTGCAATATGTCGAACTCCATGCCGGTTATGATTTTAAAGCAGGCTTGAGCAGTTCAAAAACAAGACTGACTTACTGGAACAATGAGTTTATTTTTATGGGTACCGCGCTTCCCATGTACAAACAGGGCTTCAACCTTCATTCCGATTACGACTACGACAAAAAATACATGGCGGAAATCAGCCTTTCGACAAACAGCCTGAACTATATTAAACCGGGTTACCGGTGGGGATTTTTCCCTGCTGCAGGTTTAGGATGGAATATTGCTAATGAGGATTTTTTTAACGTAAAAGCCATCAATACATTGAAACTGCGCACCAGTATAGGATTGAACGGAAACGACGGAACGGGGTCGTTTTTTAGAAGCGGAAGCGGAAATTTAGGCTCCTATTATTATACTTATTTACCGCTCTATACAACAGGCGGCGGAAACGTAATATTAGGACAAACTACGACATCTTACTCAACCTTAGTGGAAGCCAGACTTCCGTATATTACCCAGTGGGAAAGAAGTTTACGTTTCGTTTTAGGACTCGACATGGAGTTTTTTGACAAATCGCTTAAACTGAGTGCGGAATATTTCAACAACCGCCATTTTGATATTCTTGCTGTGGATGTGTCCAAAAATTATAGCAGTATGACGGGAATCGGTTCTATTGCAAAAAATTTTGCAGCCTACCGTCAGCAGGGAATTGAACTTGACCTGAATTATCAAAAGCAGTTCGGCGACTTCTCTCTTGGCGCTAATCCGTTTGTAACATTTTACAAATCAATCCGTTTGAAAAACGGAGAGCCTAAATTTCCAGAGCCTTATATGCAATATGTAGGAAGAAATTATTATCAAACTCATGGTAATATTGCAGAAGGAATCTTTCAGACACAGGCGGAAATTGACGACTATTTGACTAAATATACAGTGGACGGTTATATCCCGAAACCGGGCGACATCAGGTATAAAGATTTAAATGGAGACTTTGTCATTGATGGATTGGATATTGATGAAATTTTCAAAAATGCTCCGCGTATCGAATACGGGATTTATTTGAGCGTAGGTTGGAAAGGGCTTAACTTGAGTACGCAATGGACAGGTTTGGGCAATACGCAAGCTTATATTTGCAATATGCCCTTTGCCCGAAACAGTAGTAATGCTTATGGAAACGCTTATAAGGAAAATTTGGATTATTGGACAATTGATAACCCCAATGCAAGTTATCCGCGCCTTACCGCAGGAAGCAACTCATACAATACGCGACTCTCTACTTTCTGGGTAAAGAATACCGATTATTTGCGCATGAAAAATATTGAGCTGTCTTACTCGTTGCCTCAAAGCTGGATGAAATCCATCAAGATTTCGGGTATTAAACTGTTTGCCAACGCATACAACGCCTTGACCATTACTCCGTTGAAATACATGGATCCGGAAATGGTCTCGAATTTTGGCATCAATTCGGGCTATGGCAGTTTCGTGCCTGATATCAAAGCTTATAATGTTGGTTTGAATGTTCAATTTTAATTCCTTTTAGAATATGAAAAAAAATAAATATCTGTTATTTTCCTGTTTCTTCTGTTTGCAGGCAATGTTTTTTATATCCTGCCAAACATTTGAATCTGAACCTTTAAATATAAATTCAGAAGACAGGGTGTTGAATCCGGGCGATTCGACCGACAATAGCGCAGTAAAACAGTTGTTTTATGCCTGCTATCTAAATTTACCTTCATTACATAATCGTATGGATCAATCTTCATATTTGGACGATGCTACCGACGACGGTTTGCCTACTATCGCCACTTCCACTGTCGATTACTTCCGCACTAATTATGTCTCTGCCGGTAATCTTCCAGACGGAAGCGCATGGGCAAACGGTTATCAAGGCATTCGCCGCGTGAATCTGTTTTTAAGCAAAGTGGATATATTTCCTCCTTCGACTCAAATTCCGGCATACTATATCAAACAGATGAAAGCTGAAGCCCGTCTGCTGCGCGCCTACTATTATTTTGAAATGCTGAAACGCTGGGGAGGCGTTCCCATGCTTGGCGACAGAGTTTTGAACGCCGCCGACGACTTGAATATTCCCCGCTCCTCGATTCAGGAAGTAGCCGATTATATTGTGAATGAACTCAGTCCGGATGTAGCCGGCTCTTGCTATAACGATTTGCATCCGGCGCAGTCTGTTGCCGATGATCAGGATCTTGCCAACCAAGGCAATATGATAGGACATGTCAATCAAGGCGTAGCGCTGGGGCTTCTTTCCCGCTTGTCTTTGTATTTAGCCAGCGATTTGTATAACGAAGATCATAGTCTCGACAAATGGCAAACAGCGGCATATTGGGCTAAACGACTGATTGATTTGAATGTGTATTCGCTTTATTCAAACTCCAGAATGGCTTTCCAGTTTGCAATGAATGTCGCCGACTTTCCTAATAAGGAAATGATCATGTTGAATTTGTCGGCTACTACCTCAACAAGTATTGAGACATCCAACTCGCCAGCCGGTTTTTCCTATACTACCAGTTCGGGATTAGTTACTTCATCGGGATATACCAGCCCCAGCCAAAATCTGGTTGACGCTTTCCTGACGAAAGACGGAAAATCGATTTATAAAAATTACGACCCCGATCAGGGATATGATCCCGAATCAGGATACGACGAACAGGCGCCTTATGCAAACCGCGACCCGCGTCTGAATCTTTTCATTTTTCTCAACGGTTCCCGCTGGTTAAACAAAACGGTGGAAACATTCGACGGAGGAGCTAACCGTGGCGCACTGCAAAGTATGAATTATACCCGCACAGGTTATTATCTGAAAAAATTCTCCGGCGATAACGAAAATACCTCTGTTTATACGTCCTATTATCACCACTATCAGATCATACGCTATGCGGAAATTCTGTTAAACTACGCCGAAGCGGTGAATGAATACGACCCGACGAACGACGCCGAAATTGTATCCGGTTTAATCGCTTTGCGGCAACGCGCAGGAATCAATGCCGGAGTTGACGGACGTTACGGGCTGCCTGCTGCCGGAACTTACAGCCAGGATTTGATGAGGAATATTATCCGTAACGAACGGCGGATTGAACTTTGCTTTGAAGAACATCGTTTCTGGGATATTCGCCGCTGGAAAATCGCAGAGAAAGTAATGAACCAACCGGTAAAAGGCGTAAGAATCGCTAAAAATGCCGATGGAACATTTACCTATTCTTATGAGAATGCCGCCAGTTCATCTTTCCTTCCGCGCTTGTACTGGTATCCGATACCAAGAAGCGAGATGTGGGGAAACAGCGCTTTGGTGCAAAACCCGGGTTGGTCATATTAAAAACGCTATTAAATTTTCAAATGTTATGAAACATATATTTATAAGTATATTATTATTCATTCCTTTCTGCTTGTCGGCTCAATTTACGGCGAAGGGAGTAGTTATTGATGAAACCGGCGAAAAGTTGACAGGAGCCAGTGTTGTAGAAGCTGGCAAACCTGCGAATGGAACCGCTACAGGAGTTGACGGCGATTTTGTATTAAATGTCGCTTCTGCAAAATCACAAATCAAAGTAAGTTATTTAGGTTATGAGGAGAAGACGCTGCCTGTTTCCGCAAATATGGAAATTACCCTGAAAAGAAACGAAAACATGTTGCAGGAAGTAGAGGTTGTAAGGCAGGGATTCGGCACTAAATCCAGAATATCAAATATTGCGTCAATCAGCCAGATCAATGCAGGAGAAATCCGGCAGCTCCCGACAACGTCCATTCAAAATGCGCTGGCGGGACGTTTGCCCGGCGTGTTTCAGTTACAGGGAAGCGGGCAACCGGGTAGCGATGCCGCACGGTTGTATATTCGCGGACAGGGCTCTTTCAACGAAGACGCTGCTAATGGCGTAACACACGATCCTTTGGTGCTTATCGACGATATTGAGTCGGATATTTCTACGCTTTCGCGTATTTCCATGAACGATATTGAAGACATTTCGATTCTGAAAGATGCGGCAAGCACGGCTATTTTCGGTATTAAAGGCGCGGACGGCGTTATTTTGATAACTACGCGGCGCGGAAAACTCGGAACGCCCAAAATTACTTTCCGTATGGATTATGGTTTGCAGCGCCCAACCTATCAAAACAAATTCCTGGATTCTTACGATGCGCTGACTTTGTTGAAGGAGCTGCACATGAATGATCAGGATCTTACGAGTTTGAACAATGCAAAATATTTTAGCGACGATGCGCTGGAACATTACCGTTTGCACGATATGCCTTATGTCTATCCGGATGTGGACTGGTACAAAATGTTGTATAAAAAAACGTCCGCTCAAACGCAATACTCTGCCGACGTACAGGGCGGCGTGGAAAAAGTGAAATATTTCATTTCTTTTTCTTACCTTGATCAGGGCGGATTATTTAAAACTTTGCCCAAGAAAGAAGATTTCAACAACGATTATTATAGCCATCGTTATAATTTACGTTCTAATTTCGACATTTCGGTAACAAAAGATTTTATAGTAAAAATCAATGCCAATGCCATTCTTACCGAAAACAACTCGCCGAACATGCCGGCTACTTCGAGAGGAATGACAAATATGAATATCTTCCGCCGGATTATCGGCGCCGGTATTGCTCCTTATTCCTATCCTGCATATCAGGCGGACGGTTCTTTCGGAGGTTATGCGGGCACCTATATCAATCCATTGGCACAGTTGACCTACGGCGGTTATAACAGAGAGTTCAGAAATAACCTGAACGGTAGCATTACGCTGGAATATGATCTGAGTAAACTTACCAAAGGTTTGAAAGCCCGCGGCGTAATGGGTTTGACCAACACATGGGGATGGGATAGATCGTTGACGCGCAGCGAAGTATTGGATTGGTACTATGAGCCGGCTATTGATGGGTTGGCGCCGGTAGTTACAAATCAGTATATTCTGCCTTTACTGTCGGCTGGAACCTCATCTACTCCTCCTTTAATACAAATCAATTCGCGTTTCGATCTTTCTTATAACAGGACTTTCGGAGCTCATACCATTACCGGCTTGCTTCTTACCAACTGGTATTCAGCCCGCACCGGATCGGGATCGCCGCGCAACTCGGCAAATTATACGGGTCGAGTGGGATATAATTACGATTCCCGTTACATGATTGAGTTCAGCGCCGCCTATAACGGTTCAGACGCTTTTGCCGCAGGAAATCGTTACGCTTGGTTTCCCGCAATGTCTCTCGGATGGAACCTGGCGCAGGAACCTTATTTAGCTTCAATAGCCGAAGCTGCGCATATTGACATGCTGAAACTGAGAGGTTCCTACGGTATTGCAGGCTCGGATGTAATGAAACAGGCTTTCGCCTACAAAGATATTTACGATATTGTGATGAATTATCATTTCGGCGAATCGGTTTCTACCGCTGCCAACAGAATACCGGCAATCGCCATGTCGTATTATGCCAATCCCAATATGAAATGGGAAACGGATCACAAGTCGGATGCCGGCATAGACCTCAGTTTGTTAAAAAACAGATTAACTGCAACGGTTGATTATTTCTACAACTATCGTACCGGCATTTTGGCGTCGCGTCAAGGTATCGTTTATTATGCAGGGTATTACAATATATTTTCCGGATCTGACGGAACAGCGGTAAAATCCGGAGAGGTAATGAATATTTTACCGTATATGAACATCGGAAGAACCGAAAATTCGGGTTTCGACGGCGAATTATCGTGGAAAGACAAAATCGGTAAAGGAGATTATTTTATCAGAGGCACTATTTCCAGCGCAAGAAACAAAATTCTGTATATGGACGAGGCGCCTACTCCTTTCGTTTTAAGTACGCAAACAGGACGTCCAATCGGTTCGATTTTCGGTTATGTCGCAGACGGATTTTATACTTCTTATGAAGATATCGCCAAAAGTCCGTATGATATACGACAGGGCGCGGCAACGCTTGCTCCGGGCGACATCAAATTCAAGGACATCAGCGGACCTAACGGCGTCCCAGACGGTATAATCAATGAATACGACCGCGTAGCCATAGGCAAGGATGTGCCTGATTTTACTTATGGGCTTTCCTTTGGATTCACTTACAAAAATTTCGACTTCTCGACTCTGTTTCAAGGCGCAACCGGTTCTTCGGTAAGCGTGGAAGAAATGTTGCGTTTGGCTTCGGGTACGATTAATCCCTCTGTGGGTGACGTAAACGGAAAACCGATGCCTATTCATGAGGGAAGATGGAGAAACTATGACGACAACGATAATTTGATTACCGATGCCGCAACATTGGCGGAAATGAACCAAAACGCTAACTATCCCCGCTTAACAAGGGATAATGGCGTGAATAAGGATATGTCAACTTTTTGGCTGCGCTCTGCCGATTATCTTCGCTGGAAAAACATCGAAATCGGCTACAATCTACCGAAAATCTGGATGGAACGCATTAAATTAAGTTCCGTCAGGGTTTATCTGACCGCTCAAAACTTATCTACATGGTCGGGGTTGAGAGACTACCAAATCGACCCTGAAAGTACGCAGAGCGGTATTACTACTTACCCGCAACAACAAGTATATAACTTGGGAATCCAAATCAACTTTTAATATTGTTTTTATATGAAAAAAATAAAATATTTGCTCTTTTTATTATCGGCGGTTCTTGTCTTCATGTCCACAGGGTGTACGGAAAGTACCGAAGGTTTTTTGGATGACAAAGCCGAAGCGCTGTCGCTTGAAAAAATATTTTCCGACAGCATACTGACAGAAGAATATCTTGCCACCGTTTACTGGCAAATACCTTCCGTATTCTATGCGCCTCGCAGAGCAGGCTGGTTTCTGTCAAATTATGAAGATTACAGTTCCGCTACCGACGACGGAAAAGAAGTTTCCAACGACCGTACCAATTTTTGCCCTGCATTCATGAAAGCCGACTTTACGCAGAATGGCATCAATGCCGGTTTTGAACATTTTCTGAATCTTTGGACGGCTATGTACAGTAACATCCGTATATGCAACCAGATTCTCGGAAATATCGACGAATGTCCTTTGACGCAAGAAACGAAAGACGGAATGAAATTGGAAGCGCGTTTTTTGCGGGCATTCTACTATTTCCATTTGCTGAGAAATTTCGGCGGCGTTCCATTAGTGGGCGACAATATGTTAAACCCGTTTGAAAATTATGATATGAGCCGTTCTACTTACGAGGAAACGGTGGATTATATCGCATCGGAATTTACCGACTTAGCGGAAAAGCTGCCCGAAGTGCAAAATCTCGAAAATTACGGACGTCCTACCAAAGGAGCAGCTTTGGGTATGTTGGTGAAATTGTATTTTTATGTGGCAAGTCCTTTGTCTAACGGCGGCAATGTGGGTTCCGGAGACAATCGTTTATTGGTTGGTTATGATGATTATAATGTCAACCGGTGGATAAAAGCGAAAGAAGCAGTCGATAATTTCTACGCTTACAACAACGAAAAAGGATATTACGCATTAGTTCAGGGCGCAAACGGCAGTGGATTTTATACGGCTACTACTTCGCGCGTTTCAAATGAAAGAATATGGTTTTGGCTGGTTGATGGCGTTGGAGGAAACAACTGGCCGCATGGTAAATTATTGCCTAAATCCCGCCAAGGCACTCCCCTAATCATGCCTTATCATGATTTGACGGAAGCGTTCCCGACAAAAGACGGCGTGGATATACGCGATAAAAATTCGCAGCAAAAGTACTACACCGCTCCGGGTAAATACAATCAAGACAATTTAATGTACAATCCGGATGATCCTTATTCCAATCGCGATCCCCGTTTCTACTATACTTTCCTGTATAATGGAGCGATGTGGAAACGTACCTCCGATGGCGTTAAGGAACCTGTTTACACCTATCGCGGAGCGCCTACGGACGGAATTTTCAGCACAGGATCGCCAACCGGTTATTACTATATAAAAATATGTAAAACCGATGTACTCGGAAATCAAACCGGCGCTGTAAACGGGACGGGAGTCGCTTTCATCCGTTACGCGGATATTCTATTGATGGATGCTGAAATAATGACGGAAATAGACATAGAGCAATACAGAAGCCAAATCGAAGACCGTCTGTTCCAGATTCGCAGCCGAGCCGGCATTCTACCGGGGAACGACAACCGTTACGGAGTGCCGCAAAATTTGAGTAAGGATGAAATGATTGATTTTATTCTTAATGAACGCCGCATCGAATTTGTTATCGAAGCCAGTAATCGTTTTTGGGATTTGCAAAGACGCAAATTATTCGAGAACTTAAACAACCAGTGGACTTATGCCGGCGTATGGGAAAAAATCGGCGAAGGCGATAATGGAGTAATCTATTATTCATGGTCTATTCAACCGATTGAACAGCACTATTTTCTAACTAAAATGTACCATTTGCCGATACCATTGAAAGAATACGGATCGGCTAAAGGAAAATTAGTTCAGAACCCCGGTTGGTAATTTTATCAAAAATAAAAATTTTGAATTTATGAAAAAGAGTAGAATAAGTTTAACATTTTTGTTGTGCCTTGTTTCAATTTTCTTATTTTCCTGCACGGAAAAATATTATAAAATTGACACGGAATTTTACAAGGATAAAACGGTAGCCGTCAGAAATCCGATGAATGGCGACACTTTGCGTATTGAACAATACAATACCGATCAAATCATGTTGATGGAGCCTAACAATCCCGACGTTATTTTCGACAATCGCGGATTTATATTTGAAGTAGAAGACCAAAGCGTACTGTCAATCGGAGAAGACGGAAGCATTCAACCGCTTGCAAAAGGTCTCACAAAGGTAAACATTATCTTCCGTGCAG
>Ga0123357_10004692_pt1 | contig 16141 bp, 13 predicted proteins | sample TergutEmb28metaG_FD_89873 | JGI IMG/M metagenome (GOLD analysis project Ga0123357, IMG submission 89873) | Embiratermes neotenicus P4 segment gut microbial communities from Petit-Saut dam, French Guiana - Emb289 P4 | ecosystem: Host-associated > Arthropoda: Insects > Digestive system > Gut ... | reverse complement strand
TTCGATGTTTATGCTTGGATCATGTGCAGACATGCTTACTAAGTGATGTCATCACGTCAGGCAACAGAGAGCTCCTGTTTCGTTCACACAACGCAATAGATTTACGAAGAGGACAACAAGACCATTTTAGACCGTTTAGGCCGGCAGGGGACGTTTAAATTCCGACCGTTTCAGAACGTTAGGGCCGGCAAAGGGTTAAATAAATCACGTACAAATAAATAAAGTCTACAAAGGTGGCATATTTTTACCATGCTATTTGCACTTTATCATTCCCTGTTGCTACCACTTGGATTTGTTCAATGTCCGAAGAGTGCGTACTCTCTACGCAACACTTCTAAGAATGACCAAGCAAGCAATCACCATCTTTTGTAAAACAGGACATTTTCACAACCCTTAAAAGTCAGGTCACAGAGTGGCCTGGTATGGTTGTGAGCCTTCACCTGGTGATCATCCCAGCTTTTATCCCCTGCCTTGTATGTCTATTTTGGCGTTCCTCTTGCATAAAATACAATGCTGCTTAAGATTGTAATTTTGTATGAAACATGACATGCAGGTTGTCTTATGCCTTTGTTATATGTAACTGCTCATACAGTGAATTGCAGTCACAGTAAAATACCTTCTGTCACGAAATAAGGTTCTGGTTCCAGCGTGTCTGTTTTGTGGCGCAGAATAAATTTCTATACCTGTCTGTATTTGCTTTGTAGGTACTTGGAGCCTGATCCCCGTAGCTTGCTGGGAGATGTACAGACTGGATCAAAGTGGAGTGAAAAGTATCACCACCTTACAGAAGCTATTGGTCACCTCATAGAGGACTACAGTCTAGTGAGATTCTATCCCCTTAACATCAAGGATGAGGAGAATGTTGCTGATCTTCTGCTTATGATTGACAACATGATCCAATATGGAGAGGAAGCTGATGTTAAGACATGTGACTTTGAATGTGAAGACAGGGATGATGCTGGTGATAGTTGACACATTTAAGTAAAAATAGAAGATGAAAATCCCATTGTAATAGACTCAGAGTGTCCTCGGCTGTTACATATAGTGAAGTGTCGTCATGCAGTCACCCACACAAACATGAGTTTCTGTTTTGGAAATAAGGACATTTGTAAGTACCTGAAAAAACTTTATGTGCATCTTCATTTGTCATCCCACTATAAAAGTATCACCTCAAAAATTTAAAGTCCTGCAGTGAAAAAAGTTACCAACTGGACTTCCTAATGACAAGCAGTATAATGATGTAGACACCACATGTAAAAATAATTATTTTTTTTTTAAATATATGTACATATTACAAACGAGGAAAACCTACAGGAACACTTGAAACAATCCATCTCTTCCATGACTTATATGCATAACCACTGCCTTTGACATGTCTCCTGTGCCAAGAAGTAACTGCAACACCTGACAAACTGATCAACAAACCCACATGTACTATTTAGGTTTGTAGAACTTCCAGAACATGCACTGTTGTGTCCCATCACTTTGTGGAAGCCTGTTCTGCTGCTGCTGAAACCCGTTTTTCTTGTGCCCTCTTCTGTTGTGTCAGAAAATTGTGGAATGACTCTCGTTCCTTTTCTTCCTCAATTTCTGCAGCAGCACAAAAAAAAAACCATTAACCTTTTGGTGCCGGAATTATTTTTTTAATTTTAGCACACACTGTATATAAAATGTGAATAATACAGGCACCAAATACGTTAAGATTTATGAAACAGACTGCATTTTGAAGAGGAAAAATCGGAGAGTATATACCATGTTTAAAATATTCAGTACCTATATGTGTTGAATATCTATATAAAATGCAACGTTTAGAGGTTAGCGGTGCGGTACGACCACTATAGTCATTAGGTGTCAAAGGGTTAATAACCCAACTGTGGACAGAACTGAATGTACAGCAACAAAATTTTGGAACAGTGTAACATTTAAAACAAAAGAGAATGCATTCTGTTCTTATAATAAAAGCCAACGAGATGAACAATTTCTCAAATTTATTTGTTAAAGTACTCTACATGTTTCGGACAGATCCACTGTCCATCAGTGTTGAGATACCCCTCATGATAGACTGTGGACCTGTCTGAAACATGTAGAGTATTTTATCAAATAAATCTGAGAAACTGTGCATCTCACTGGCTTTTATTATAAGAATATATCACATTGCACTGTCCTCTGAATGTCAAAAATGCATTCTGTATTTGGGAAAATCTAATAAAATAATGCTGTATATCAAACTATTGGTATCATAAACCACATTTGTAAACCAATTCATATGTCTAGATACTTGACAGTTGAAAATTATCACATGGCAGTGACTGCGGTGTGCATACATAACCTGTTGCACGGTTAAATAATAATGGATTACTGCACCAAGCATTAGTAGTGATATTTTCAAGATTCTATCCTATGTTACTTGTTGACAGCGTTTCAGGCAGTGTGGCAGCTTACCTTCTTCTGTGAGGCGTGGCACATTCTGCTCTCCCTCCTCATCCTCACTGCTCTCATTGGCAGGATGTTTGAGGTAGATGTCAGTCAACTCCTGCCCCATGGGCACCTCAGTTATAAGGGAAACTGGTTTTCCTTCACCCTCTGTTACCTGAGGGACCTTCTGTTCCTCAGAAACCTGCTTCTCTTTCCTCACTCTGTCCCACTCTGCTCGATAATTTCTGTCACAACAAAAGCCAATTACTGTGACATAGCTACTGAAGAGGATCGCATCATAACAATTCAGTTACATGGCCAATCAGTATCACCTTACCCGTTTTATCTTATTATTCTTTACCTCTTACAAATTGTTCTGCCTGGCCTGTTCCAATTTAGAATTAACTTATGAAACCAAGAATCTTATTCACAATTACTTGGTAAGCAGCTCAGAAGCCTATATGTAAAGAACAGAATTTGTTGCATATGAGGCTAAGGGAAGCCCATATACTGTGGGTGTCAGAGAAGAGCGTGCTGAGGGGACTGGGCCTGAGGGACAGAAGTGACAGGAACGGAGAGAAGTGCATGAGGAGGAGCTTCAGGGTTTGTTCTGTTTGTGAACTATTATGAAGGTGATCAAATCATGGAAAATGAGATGGGCAGGTCATGTGGCAAGCATGGGTGAGAAATTTGTACAAAGTTTAGGTACGAGAATTTGAGGGAAGAGATGGGATTCAGTTGGTTGAGAACACAGTAAAGAAACTTCAGGTTCCTTAGAATACTAATAAGGTATTGGCCATTAAAAGCGCACAATGCATTATATTTCATGTTCTGGTGACATCACCTGCCTGTATCTTCAGTAATTACACATTACAAGTGCTGCAGCTCACAATCATGTAGTTGTATCACATAATGTATGTGATATGAAGCTTGCATGGGGATTATGTGCAATGAAGGTTGCATGTCCAACGTTTGAGAGATCTGTGTCTCCACCATCAGGGATTATTGCTGTAATGACAGTGATACAAATGCATGTTGTATCTATACCCCTTGGTCGACTTCATGCTCACTGGCCTTCTCGTCATGTGGCCGACTTGAAGACAGCTGTCAGGGTCAAGCAGTGAGTCATCAGAGACCATTAAGTTGAAGGTCTTCTGGGATGTGTTACTGTGTGATTGGACCAGTGGGTCCAGATGTTCAAAAGGAACACAGGGTCTTCAAAATGTTGGGAACCACTCACCTAATAACACAGCTTTATATTCTAGCAGACGTTTAGAAACAATGACATGAGGACCTCAACTCTGATATTACAAACCATGTTGCTCAGCGTGGGCACTCTGGGACAGAAAAGCTCAACTGTGATGTTTACTGCCTCACTCTGCCCACTGTTCCTCAAGTGTTGCATACCAGAACCAGCGCACGCGCTTGTCCCTTGTTACAACAACCCCTGATGACAGTGAGTGTTCCTGAAACAATGAATACGCATAATTCACTGCCTGACATAGTGTTAGTCTGCAGTCACCTCTCATACTCCTCAGCGGCTTCTTGAACCAGTCTGAGGAACTCGGGCACTCCAACACCTGTCAGAGCTGACACGCCAACACACCGCAAGTTGCTGTAGAATTCATCCAGGGCTAACGACATGGATCGTGTTAGGTTCGAGATGTAGGAAGTTTCAGACTCCAGGGCCTCTTGGAATGCTTCAAAGTCATGCATCCATTCCACTGCGTAGGCATGCTCCACAACATCCACCTGAGTAACGCAGACAGGACAGCGTGCACTTGTGTAGTTCTTAGGTGAAGAAGTTCAAACATTATTTTAAAGCCTGTTCCTATGTTCTACCAAACAAAAGAATGTGACAGATATTCAATGTTTAAGCACATGGTACTCATAGATCCCACTGTCCTCTGAAGGGTCAGAATATCAAAATACTGATATTGTTCTATGAGCCTCATGTGACTGTAGTGTTCATGCAGGAATGTTGCCCAAACTCTGCACACATGGTTTTCAAAGGCCACATCAAAACAACCTTAACTTCACTGGCTTGCATGAGTGACATCAGTGTGCAGGAACATTAATGGTTGATAAACTCTACTGAAATATGCAGCATCACAGGAATATGTATGGGGAAGTAATGGTGTAGTTCCACGCACTGTCTGCATCATGACCCTGCCCCTTTACCCTTGTGGAAAAAGCCTCTGGTATTCATTACGTAGGAGGCAGTGTAGGCCGCACAGCGACTCCATATGCTGTGGCTAAGTCAGCAATATCTGCACCTGCCTGGAATCAAGCTCCAGTCACTTGACATCCAGCCTGTAGCCGGATGCCATAGTGACTGGGTTGGCCCATCTTGGTAAAAAGTTAACCTTCACAAGCAATTAACTAAAACTAACAACACGTGATCATAAATACCATAAAGTCCCAAACCCACCTTATTCATGGCGACAATAAATGGCAGCTTGGTCTTGTAGAGAATGGAGCAAGCATAGAGCATGTTAGACATAAATGTGATGGGACTGACGCTGCGTACGGTGTCCATCACGTACACCACAACTGTGGGGAATGTTGATGCCAGTGCTTCAGTCACAATGTTCCCTGAGGCAGACCATGTGAACACCTCTATCTGCCCCGGAGTGTCAATCACAGCTACCTCATGTGTTGAGGAGGCCTTCTCAAGGAGGGAGATTACCTTGTCAAACTTCGTGGCAAACAGGTTCAAGGATGTGACAATGGCCCCGTTGGGACCCAGGCCGTACTGCTTCATCACCTCCTTGTAGTTCACAGTGTCTCGAATGTCTGGAACAATCAGCAATTCATGAAAAATGTGAACAGCTTGGATAAGAAACAGTAGTCGTCTCTGTTTAATTAATGAAGCACCATGCCATGAAGCTATATGGAGGAATGGAGTATAACTCCACTAAGTCTGCACTTTCAGCACTAGAAAAGAGGTCACTGGGATCCTTCAAGGCTTGACAGGTCTTCCAGGACCTATCATCCCCTGCCGATAAGGGCATTATGTTCATTCAAACAGCTGAGATATGTTAAATTACACACTATACAGTGTCACATCTGAGATGACTACAATCTCAAGTTCCGGGAAGACCTAATTTCTTTAAAGCACTTCCATGTCTACAAAGTAATAACTAATTTACCCTAGAAAAGTCTACTGGAAGCAAGTGCTTGATGCCAGTACAATGGGGGCAATCAAATTGTTTACTAGTGGAAAGCAAAGAAAGGACAGTTTTCCTGTGCAAGTAACTCAGCAAGATAAACATTTCAACAGGATTTGGTATTTAAAATATCTGGAGTTTGAGGTGTATACTTGCTGATGATTAAGCATGATCTGGGGACAGGCAGTCACCAACTACTCTCAAGGTCCTACACCACCATTTGTGTGGCCAGACTTGGAATATGGCCAGGCTGGCTTCACCTGACAACAGAGTACCTTCCACACTCCAGTGCAGACTGTTACTGCTACAGCAGCCTACTGCATTTCCAGCAGTAATGGTTGCTCACCAACATCTAATGCTGAGGTTAACAAAGCTACAGCTTTACCTTCACTATCCCTATATGCCTTCATACTTGACTGCTAAAAGCAAAGGAAATTTTAACCTGTTATTATATAGTAGCCTGAACCTAACCTAATGAAATCTACACCCAAATGTAACATTTGTACAATAAGCATGCTGTCATTTGTCAGTTACGAAAAAATAAACTTGAATATTCAAGTCTTGTCGAATTGGACACTGTGTCATATGGCAAGCAGTGGCTGACATTTTAAAAGAAAGAAGTGCCATCATCTTCAGACACCTCTTCTTTGACAGCTTCACCCTGAAGTTGGTGCTATGTTCATTCCACAAGTCAGGAACTATATGGCCAATGGCATACCATCACAGAATTCACCTAATACTATTGGGGGTTGGGGCAAAATTGACCAAAGGTATCAGGAACACCAACGGACTATTTTAAAAAAAAATAGAAAAAATACTTGAGGGGCATTAACTCCCCCCCCCACAAAGTTATACCTACGGTCACAGCCCAGAAAACATGAATCATCAGTAATACTTATGTCAGAACCTTAACCTTCCAAAAATGATGCTACCAAGAGAAACAAACTTTAAACATGCACCATCCTATGTAAGGCAAAGAACCCTTTCTGGGTAGTCCTAACCACTGTTTCATGTGGAGGCACAGTACAACAGCTACCAGTCTTTCTTTCAGTCTTTAAGGAAGGAAAGTACTCTAAGAATCTGTTAAATGCCGTCCACTTTGCTTGGCTAGTGCTGCCAATTGTGCTTCCTTTGCGGGTAGTGGGGATAGAGAAAAAGGAGGGCTGGTTCCAACTACGATAACTGAATTCTGAGATGTGATGCCTTACAGTATGGCGGATAGACATCAATGTCCTCGGAGGAACTTGCTACCTTCATGTTCAGCGTAGAGAAATAAGGTAGCACTCTCATCTAAAACACTGGTACCCCTCTACCCAACTATACAACTTTACATACCAGAAGACTGTTTCTTAATGCTCATTACCATGATAATCACAATTTGACGTTGCTGATCTGAAGAATCCCCTGCTATTTGCTTTACATGAGAACTATAAAAATACTTTTAAAAACATGAAGACAGTAAGTCTTTTTAACATTATGGAAACTAGTCTTAAGAAAAACATTTATTATAAATCAGAATGTAAATGGTAAAACAGACTCATACGAGCCATCAACCTATATTTGCTGGGTATGGGACCTCTCTGCAGGCTGGATCCAGATTAACTGTATATGGTCGGCGATTTTGTCCATACAGATGTGATGTCAACCTCTGGACAAATGTCGTCTTCCCAGAACCAGCCATCCCTAGTATAATGAGGCATACAGGGTGCTGCAGATGCGTCACACCTGTAGCATCTGATGGCCCTTCTTGTGGTACCTGTTCACTGGAAGACATGATCTGCAAACAGAAACATGATTAAAGAAGCAACATTTTGCTACAGTCTTGCAGTGACCTCTTCAGCAGCTGCTGGTTACTAACCTGACCAGAAAATTCCTTCTTGTTATTCAATTTATGACAAAACCCTGACACTGCAAGCAATTCAGTTCAGCGCAGTTCATAATCAACTCCTCACAAAACAACTTCACAATAAAAATCGTTACCCCTCATTTAAGGGATGGTGGTTACTAAATATTCCACACGCTTCAACATTAAAAATCTCAGCACTTTGCCTATGTACCATCTCTGTGTGCGCCATTTGACTGAAACAACAAACAGCAACTATTTTCCTACACACCACACCAAGATGGTATTTGTAATTAACATGCAATGTATTTTCTGCAAGTAAGAAATGAATTTTTTACATATCATTTTCAAGCATTTCAAACTTGAAAGGGTGAACCATGAACTACACTATTTTACAAGAAATTTAAAAAAAACAAGTGAGAAAATAAAACTGCAAGAATGTTACATAAAAGGAGAATTCTGTTGTTCACAGGCCTAATAATATTGTCCAAATTATAATAACATAATAATAACCGTTTCTTTATTCAAACTCGCCATTTAAACACCCTACTTTTAGGCTAATTAATGAACAATACAGGAAGAATTACAAGCACGTCAAACAAAACATAACTGCAGAATACTACAAACAAGCAAACATTATGTTGTCCAAATACATTGGTTTAATGTTTAAAAATGCCAGGTCTATAAGCTTGCTCATTGCCAACAACAGTCTAACCAGTGTTATCTGAAAAGGTGTTGAAAGAACTTTTAGCATCTTTGCCACAATTGGTGTAAGAGATGAAGCAAAAGGTATAGGAAGCAGGACCTGAAGGGGTAGGTGGTTTGTGGTTCTGTGCAGAAAAACTGTGTATGAATTTTAATGTTCAATAAGTAGTTTAATATGAGACAATTTATCTTCATGCATTTCCAAGTGTTAGGAGTTTTTCATTTGGATGTGCTATCATCTAGGGAAGAGTGGAAAGTATAGGTTCATTAGGTGGTAGAGTGGAAACTGAATCTGATGGCACACGGTGATGCACGGGAGGAGAAGTGAAGGGGAAAGAGGCGAATGGAGTGGGTAGTCAGCAGTTTTCAGTCTGACTCGGAACAGTGCATCCAGTGTTACTACAATCGTTCTCCCCTGACCCTCACTTCAAGAAAGCCAGTACTCGACTGAACTGACACCCCCGTCGATATAAATGGACTTGTCCGTTTCACTGGAAGACCGAATCTGGTTTCTGCGCATATGCCATCATGTCCCGTTTTCACTCTACAACGTAAATCCACAGGGGGGGAAAAAAAACTAGCTCCTAAATTTTTCATACCCTGACATAAAGCAAAAATATTTCAAACTATTGTATTATAGTGATTCTCAACAGTAAGGAACAGTATTCAAAACTGTGATCAAAAATCACTCAGGAGAAGCACCACTAAATGGGACAGGCATAATTGAGATGATGGAATATTGCAATGGGTCCTTTTTTTTAAAAAAAGAAAGTGATCACTGTCAGCTCTTGTGAACATGGTAATAATCTTTCAAATTGAATACACTGCAGATTAGCTGAGCATTACTTGGCTTCTTAAGGACTGTGCTCCATGACATTAGTTAAAACTACATAGTACTGGACATGAGGTCTGCTAGTGCTCAAGTATCAGAAAGAAGATACAGTAAGGCTGTTTGGAACAGCCCAATGTATTCCCATACAGATAACACCATGCTAAATTATGTTCAGTACATTTATTGTTACTTGGTAGCTACCTGTGTACAGACATGAATACTGGTACTCTTGTGTCTGTTAGTGCTTGAATTAATTACCATTAGTTACAGTCGACTGAACAGTCAGGTGTGTTATAAACAGCCAACAGTGAAAACAAACACAAATCCATTTAGGGCCAAGCAAGGAAAAAATGTGAGCCACCCGTACAAATACATGACTGTGATGAGTCTCTCAGGCAACCAGCAGAACAGCAAATTAATGGAGAAAATATAGCAGAAAGAGTAAAAAGACAAAAAGAGATTTGCTTTACACACTCCAAGGCAGTTCAGGTTTCCAGATGATTAAAAGAAAGTAAAAGTGAATGATTTTACATTGTGCTGTAAAAAAAAAGTTAGTTGCTTTCCTTCACTGTTCCAACTTGTAACAAAACTGTTTGAAATGCAAAGTAAAAAAAAATGTTGTACTTTAGCAGTGAAGTATCAGTAAAAGAGCAGCACATAAAACACTGAATGGTAGTTAAAATGCATTGTAGGGCCAAATAAACGTCAAACTGACTTGCAGAAGCTTCTTTACTTACACAAATTACCACGGAATTATAGCACTGATATTAAAAACTATTCTTCCCTCCTCCTCCACCCAGTACAGGTAAAGTTTAAGCCAGAAGAGGCCTTGAGGACCCAGAGAGTGAGTAGGGGTACATCTCTACTTGTATTCTAATCTCAGTGCTAAGATGAGGGTGGACGGCCAACGCCAAGCACCGGCCAATTTGCACCCGGGAAATGGACCCTGTACCCCTTGTAAAGGTGGCTGGGTGGCCCCCCAGGGCCAGTGTGGACTGGTGAGACAAATCTCAATACCACCTGGGTTCGACCCTTGGACTGTCCATCTCAAAGCGAGTCGCTATACAGACTACATCCACCACTATGAAGAACCCAACTGCAAATAACACAAGGCCGACAGACTGTAACTTACAGGAGCAGTGGTAAGAAGCAGATTACATTTTTCGTGCTTTGTAATGCAAACCTTAAGTCTTCTTATGACTTGATCACGACGGCCCGATTATGCTGACGTTGTGGTGCTGTAATTACGTGGCTGCGAACTGTCTTGGTAAGCACACATTCGGAATAGTTGCATATTCATCTCATCGATTGTAAATGAAGTTCTTATTGAAAGCATTAATATTTAATACCTACATTCCCTGATTTAAACATACCACATCGAACACAACTTGTATTATCTGTCCAACACAACAACCAACTTCCTAACTTTTTCGTCTGTCTATATTACTATGATACAAACAAACACTATTCACGACCCCTAACCAAGGATTAAACAACATTGCGTCCCTCGTTTCTTAATTTCAGGATTGCCAATCTAACGGCTGAACACGGTATCTCCCTAGTGGCTGTGGCACGGACCACAGACTACACCAAGGCCTACATTGCGATTTCTGACCCACATCGATCACGGTTGTCCCTAAAGAGCAGTCAATGACAATGATTATTATAATTACCATTGCGAGGGAAGTTTAGTCATCGTAGGTGACTATGTCTCACTAATTTTAAATTGAAACTACAGCTTATAATAATATATTTGACGTGTAGTTTGGCACTAACAAGACGTACGTCTGTATAATGAAAGAAACCGTTTGAAGTGATTCACGAAAGACAACACAACTCTTACATCCCGCATTGCTCTTCACACTTACTCTAACAATGCAACCACCACAGCAAATTCAACTACTAATGATCATAGACCACCTAACTTGTGGTACAACACACCTTTCATCTCGCCTTCAATGTTGGGATGGGGGATTTGCTTTCATTTCGTATCATTGGAGTATTAATCATTCCACGCCGCAGTTGTAACACCACACACTATATACCTCATTCCCCTCTTGATTTTGGGGTAAGAACGGTTCCGTTTGTCTAATCTGTGCAGCATTGAACTTACCACTCTTTTTCTTACTGTGAACATCACAGAGTAACTAGGTAATCTGTGACAAATTCTTTCACAACCAAAGCATATAGCTTCTGCCACGGATAACATCTATTCTTATGCTGCTACCTACTTCGAATTCCACATGTCTGTGAACAATATTTTACGAGTAAGTGGAAGGACACGGATTAAATATAGCAATTCGTTTACTCTCATTACAGGCGTTAACGTAGGCCTATTATAGTCTGCTTATCGTCCAAAGGTTATCCGTCCAGTCGGGTTCTTTTTATATTTCAGTAAATTCCCGAATTATTGATTATATCTTAGAGCTTATGCATATTTCAATGAAATTGATGATAAAAAAAGTTGACCTTCCGCATGTCTGACACCTTGGGCGCGGAAATTCTATTAAAAAAAAAAAAGAACGTAAAACCTAGCACATAAACTTGAAGTCAACTTGATTAAGAGTATGCTTGACTAAATTAAAATATTTGGACACATGGATGAAACCTATTAAGATTTCTTGTTTCAGGCAATGAACTGTCTTAACTACACAACATGGAGTTTGAAGGATTGAAAACTGGAAGCAGCATTCTGATGGAGGTATTAGATGGCTAAGCAGAACAGACCAACAGCTTCTGAACTCTATAATTGGGCTGATGACCTCACTCAAGAGAACAGCTCACAATCAATGAATGGCAATTAATGACTTCACAGACACTTCATCACCATTTAAAACAACACCTATACAGATTAGAATCAGCTAATGTCTCACATTACTTGGTGTCAACATTTCAAAGGAAGGGCCCTACATGCTCTGTGTCACTTAAGTCCTTTGTGGGACTCCAGCACCATCATTTCCGAGTTCACTCCATAAACTTAATGATAATCAGCAAATTAATTAACTTTATTTAAGGAGCAGAGCTGCTGATAGGATGCAAAATGGTCCTGGTGCTTGGGCATGTGTACACCCACCTACTTCTACTGCAGTTCTAAGTAACCCTTTATCAAAGAACATCACAGCATTAGTACTTCTTGCATGTGCATTTTACTTACATGACAGGAATATCCGTTAAGAATAAAAAAGAGATTTTTAAATTTCAAGGCAGCTCAGATAGTATAGTGACTAGTTTACAATGCTGCAAAACTGCTAATCTGAGTTTGATTTCTCCAGGTTTGCTGTTAAGGCCACTCAGCTGCCTATCAAAATCGTACTGGGGACTCTTTCCACAGCGCTAAAGCAGCCAGTGTATGATGCTGACCATTCAACTCCAGCTACAGCCTCTTGTCACATATCTAGGAGTTTCAGATAACCCATTTAAAAATATCCTGTAACACAATGGATACTAGTTTGCCTTACTCCTAACAAGAACATGAAACATAGACCTCACATAAAACAACCTTCTACACTTCAGCACAATTAGTTACCCGCATACTGTTAAAATTAATTTATTCACATCCAGGAGAATTATGCACCAAGACAAATACAAATTGACACAATTCAGTATAACACCCAAAACTGCAAAACTGTAATGATCAAATATCACCATTTGACTTTTATCAATGGCACTGCACAGTACCATTTGCTGGTGGCAAAACACATTTAAATACAGTGAATAAAAAACAATGTCCATTAACAGATCAGTGAATAAAAAACAATGTCCATTAATAGATAATTATTCTGACTGTGTGGTTTGTTCAGCACAGAATATTGAACTTCAGCAGTGCATAACTTGTGATGACGATGTGCAGCAAACAAGGCATTAATCCCATCTACATAAATAAACTCCCACGCATGTGAGTGAAAATGGTAGGCTCCATTGATTAAATGGGCCATTACAGATTTAGATTGTGGGCTACACAGCTGTGACACTGAGCATCCTGGTGGGTAGGTACCAAAGTATTAAGAGCAACACAAATTCCAGAAACAGGCAAGATATAAAAGACAAACATGTTCCTCATTGTCTGATGACCTCCATCTAACAAACATACGTACCTCCAAATTTTCCTACCTTCCGTTCTTAAGGTGTAGGATGTATGTTGCTTCAAGACAACAGTAACCACCTACCAGAATGCATGGTGTCATCACCCAACAATCACAATATTCAATCCTTACAAGTGTGAAAACCTCCAAGTCACACAAAGGCCATTACACTTCTCATCCTATTCATGAGCCAAATCCTGCTGAAAGTTCTATCAGATAAATGCACAGACTGGGAATTTATTTGGGGTTAACAAGTAGTTTTTGGGGCACATCAAACCTCCTGAGATGATAAAACTCCCATAAACAATAAGGAGCCATTCATTCCAAGTTCACCATGTCCGTTGGTGAGTTAATAGCCAGTGGTTCCCTAAGACATTAACCTCAGTATTCAAAACACTGCAGGTGATCAATCAGCAGTCCCTAACTGTGACCCATGCAGAATTAGTTCATGAGAAACATTTTACACTCCTGTATCTTCATATCACAGAACTACTTGATACCTTTAGTCAGAAGGCCGCTTTTCACTGTGTTTCTTAGTGAACTCTTCTGCATTTTTAACAAATTTCTTCCTGTCTTTAAGGTATTCTTCTGCTAGATCAGCACGCAATGGATGTTCAGGTTCAGGATCATTGACTAGTGCCACTAGAGCTTGTATGACTGGGAAATAAAAAGCAGCAAACGTTACAACAAACCACACAACAAATTACAACACTGAAACCAGATAATTATTACAAACTTTTCAGAATACCTTGGTCTGTCTTAGTTGCTGGCTTCCAATTCTCTGCACTGATGATTGGTAAACAAACTTGCCCCTTTTCATCAATGTTAGGATGATAAATTTTAGTTTTAAAGTTTATCTTTGGGGGTTTAAATGGGTACTCCGCAGGAAAGTTTATCTCAATCCGAAAGGCACCTTTATTATATGGTGGGTTATCCTGAAAATGGGAACACGTACAAAGTCTTACATTACTCACTACACAACAGAAATGACGTGAATAAACAAGGGTAATCATACTTACTGGAACGATAAGCCCTTGCCATGTCAGAATGTTTGACTCGTCTACTTGAATATCTCGGAATGATTTCATGCCCGAGGTACGGATATCAGCAAGCTCCTAGGAGGTAATACATCTCTTTACAGTCTCCATACACATCAACATAAGTACTACATTCCATACACACATATCTTCAGAACTGTTCATGCTGTTACATGGTTTTGTCAGACTTACTAGAAGTTTACATTCATTCGTTCATTCATTCATTCACATTATTCAATTCTATCAATCCATTAAGAGGTCTATGAGAACTGCCAGATATAGTATTGATCATAATACAGTGCCTCTTACACTAATATATAAAATTTAATACATAAATAATAACTATAGTTAAAATGGTAATGAAATTTCATTATTATATAGACTGTAATTGCTATAAAAGTATTACTTTAGTAAAAAAAATAGAAATAAAATGAAATTAAAATCTTACATAGCTAAGTAAATACATTAGTAGTCATGAACACCAAGATCTTAGATGATGTTAAAATTGAAATATTCTTCTAATGAATATATGGAATGTGTTAGAAGAAAGTGTTTTTTATGTAGTTTTAAATTTCTTTTATCATGAACGAAGCGTTTTATATTGGACGGATGATCATTGTAAACCTGGATGCCAGAATAAAGGCAGCTTTTGAACTGTTGTCTCAAGTGTGGTATATGAAGATCAGTTCTATTTCTGGTATTAACAGTGTGAATTTCACAGTTATGTTCAACCATGTCACTGCTATTAATTACGAATAGTAATGAAGAAAGTACACACTGTGATTGCAGTGGTAAAAATTGTACCTTTTTGAATTGTTCTCTACAAGAATCCTAAAGCCTGATATTCGTAATTATCATAATTGCTCTTTTCTGCAGGCTAAATATATTACTGAAAATAACAATCACGTGAGCGCTCAAAGATTCCTAGAATTTTAGTTTTTCGCCTATTTAGAATGTCATGGGCGGTAGGTCGAAACACAAGTCGAAAACGGCACGACATGTAGTAAAACTCTCTTTACACCATCATCACACATATGCTAATTTGCACAATAACTTCTAAATCCAAACGTAATTGTAATTACATGCCACATTACCATATGAAAGTGCATTTTAGTATCGTCACATACCTTCTGCAACCTCCGGGTCGCTGCCATTATTACCAATTTCGGATTGGCGGAAACACTATATACAATACAAATCAATATCAAATCCGAACGCACAATATGAAAGTTGTTATTCAACAAATAGTGTAAATATATTACATACATAAAATAGAGATTTGCGTCTGATATTGTATAATAATAGAAGTGAATTTGATTACTTTTAAAAATGGCTGAGTTACATTAACCGTGGTATGTCCGTAATACTAATAAAATGCCGGAACAGGTATATCAAATGAAATCGGTACCATAAGCTTATTGAAATACGGGGAAAATATGCTACACTAAGGAATACGCCTACCACATCATGTCTAGAATTCCGCGTCATACTTTAAAAGACATGATTGGTGCGGACGCCACCGGAATGTTTGCACAGCTGTTAGGGACATTGTCTTCAACAATATAGTAATTTAATCCATAAAGCAAAGGCATTAAGAATCACGATTACGTAGTCAAAAATATCAAGTAATTGCTGTCTACTTACAAAATACCAAAGATTACAGGATTGCTATACTTCATTCCCGAATAAGTGACCGAGTCATATAAAGTGCAAACATGACCAGTGAAGACCAAAGTTGTTCCGGCATACAGACGTTTCGGGGCCCCAGTGTTACTCTTCGTTTCCAATACATGATTTATACTGTTCCGTGCTCAACCCACCCAGCACACTACCAACAAACTGGAAGGAATCACATATCAGTAATTTCAATTTTACAACTTTTCTTACAGACATGTTACTTATACAAAAACCAGTTACATAATAATGTAAAACTATTTAACCCTTAAGTACTCGCGCCGCTTCTCATCACATAAGTACCCGCGCGGTGTACTTTATACACCAGCGTTAAAACGGCTATTTACACCGGGTGTTTCACGACTTGTGGACATTGTTGCAGT
>Ga0123357_10004691_pt1 | contig 16141 bp, 13 predicted proteins | sample TergutEmb28metaG_FD_89873 | JGI IMG/M metagenome (GOLD analysis project Ga0123357, IMG submission 89873) | Embiratermes neotenicus P4 segment gut microbial communities from Petit-Saut dam, French Guiana - Emb289 P4 | ecosystem: Host-associated > Arthropoda: Insects > Digestive system > Gut ... | reverse complement strand
AGAAAAAAAAAAAAAAACAAAAAAAAGTAATAGAAAAAAAAAAACAAAAAAAAAAAAAAAAATTTAAAAAAAAAAAAAAAAAAAAAGAAAAAAACAAAAAAAAAAAAAAAAAAAAAAAAAAACAACAGGCAGGGGTGATGAAGAGAACAACAACTGTAAATATGGACCAATAAATAGAGACCACATTACATATGGAACATAAATTATTCATATCACAAACAAAAGATAAGGGACGTGCACTGCAGGAAACCTACTGAAAGGAGTCACACCTCTTGGTGACAAGTGCTTTACATTTAATTTTGTATAAAAAGAAAAAAATAAACATACTGTATATATATATATATATATATATATATATATATATATAAAATACCAATATTCTACACTCAGTTCAGAGTAATCTATCACACAGTGCATACCTCTTCAGTAGCAAGTGGATTAAAATGTTTTTGAATCCAGTGACAACACAGATATTTGGAAGCTATAAACACTAGCATAATATCACTGTGGTGTTATTTGCATATATGCACAATTTTAATCATATTTTAACCACTATAAGTGCAACATTACAATATTTTAATGTAATTCACAAATATCCTAACTGTCGATCATAAATACCGATATCAATCAAGCTGTATAGTGACAAAGAGATGTGTGTACATCAATATGATTCCTTTGTGATAGTTGCACTTCGTGATGGCGGCTGTTAACAGCCGAAACACGCAAAAGATTATAGAAGCAAGATGCTGTAATACCACTCTAATTATTAGTGGTGAAATTAGTTGGTATTGAATATATACGCTCAACAAGTAAACACTGTCACTCTTTGTAAGATCATTACAACTCAGTAAGTTTATTCCCTTTGTACAATACGTAACATTTTACAGCTGCATGTAGGCTGCAATTGCCAGCTGTCCAAATAACTGCTGGCATTCAAGGTTTTTTTAAAACAGTACAAAAATGTCTGTGTCTTCCTTTATACATGAGATTCATAAGAATATACAATATACAATGATCATGAAGTGTCACTTACTGCACTTCTGCACACACACACACTGTGAGGAAAGTATCAAGTACCAACTGATAAATTAGTTCATGCAACTTCACATTCATGACTACAGACTCTTACTTACCCTGAAATATGGAATTGGTACAGAAGTACTCACAAACATACAAAAACATATGGCAGGCAATCAGCATGTCCAGGCACAGTGCTGCTGTGCGCAGAGGAACTAAACCCTTGCATACACCTGCGCTGTGCGTGATGGCAAGTACAGCTGAAAATGTTCATATAAATCATTAACATTTTGATTCAAAAAATACTCCTTAGAGTACATTAATAGATGAATTAATCTTGTGGCATTTCAACTGTTGGTCTGATGACCGGTACGCTTCGTGGCACAAGTGCTCAGATTTGCAACCTGAAGTCCACCACTCAGAACTACACTGTGCACATGTGACAGCCATGAGAGTCCAGCCAGTACAGTAACCACTCTACGGACTGCTGACTTGGGGTTTGCTTCCTGGCAGGGGAAAGAGAATTTTCTCATCTCCAATCCATCCAGACTAGCTCCAAGCCCCACCCAGCCTCCTATTCAAGAGGTACCAGGGTTCTTACCCTGTTGATAAAGCAGCTAGGAAATGAAGTTGATCGGTTGCATCCATCTAGTGCTGATGTTAAAAATGAGTGGAACAATACCTCCACTCCCACAATATGCCTTCCTAATGCGGACAGGGCCACCTTCACTTTGATTGCAGTTACCTATCGCATTTTACATCACATTTAAACATGGTGGCATGACTGACAAGCATTCATTCCTGCATCTCATGCGCAGAATGAGACAGAAGCTGTGTGTTCAATTTGTAGTCTGGATGACAGTTTTTAACCCACAATTTTGTAGTGACAGCACAAATCGCATCTTTGCAACAGAAGTGGGAAAACAACGACAGCAAAGGCAACACATTCCATCTTTACTTTCTGTGACTGTGTGTCACAATTATGTAATGGCACATGCACATTATCCACCATGCACACTGTCCCAGTACTGTGATGACACATGTAGGTGACCAGCATGTGCAATGTCACATCACTGATGGCACACGCATGTGATACATCATGCCTACTGTCACATTTTCTGGAACAGTTACCATTAAACATCACAATTAAATCTGGATGCTATCACATAGCAGTGGAAGATTTACAGCCCACTGACCCACATAACAGAGATTAAGGCACAAAATGGAGATAAAAGAAATGATTAAAACTAGGAAAAAGTTCAAAATATTATGACTTTCCTTTACCTTGATTGAATTCTTTCTTCCAGCAAAATCTTCAGGAAAAGTGAAATGTGGAACATTTGAATCCACTCGGTGGAAGCCTCCATACTTTCCATCATCCGTATCCAGAGCCACCTTGTATTCTCCAGGCACTTCCACCCCTATGCGATAGTCGGTGAAACTCTGCGTTGGATGGAAGTTGAAGACAAACAGCAGCTCTGCTCGTTCGAAAGCCGCAACTTTATCAGTCTCATGTTTCCAGCTTACATATCCCTAAACACAAATGAACCTGGTACTGATTACTCAAACACACATCTGACTGTCCAAATTTCAGAGTACAAAGTTGTAATTATGATATATCATTCAGCGTGATCCTTTATTAGTGACTGAACTGTTAATATGAAGTGAATTCTGCAATAGTATGAACACACATATGCAAGAATTGAGGTTCTCAAAACTCTGTTGCTGAAGATCCAAGTATCCTGTGACATCAGAAACTGTCACTCCTGGTGTTTTCGAGGATCGCAGTGTCTTCATTTTCAGGGTCAAACAGTCCGTTTTGCTTAACCTTCTTGATCCTCAAGATGAAGGCAGTTTCAATTTTGAACGTAAGAACTACTCAACCAACAACACAGTGTCACATTCCAGAAGACTTGAATCTTCAGCAACACCACTGTGAGAACCTCAAAATCTCACAGCTGCCTCATTAGTGTTGCAACCTCATGCATGCAAATACCATTCTCTTACTTTGGTGTCAGACGTCATAAATCTGACATGATGTATATTCTGCATGCCTACAACTGAGCTGACTGCAAATTACCGAATCTTTATGGAGCCACCCATGGCATTCCTCTAGTCTATTCATGTCAGCATCAAATGCATTCAGAAACTTGTACTTCAGCATGTCATCATCCACCAAATGCCACTGACGACGTGCGTAGTGGTACGAGTCGTTGTTTCCAACCCGTGGAAAGTCCAGCCATTCAGGGTGACCAAACTCATTGCCTACAAACATTAAAAAACTTTGGATTATTTTCAAACTGTTAAACCTCAAGCCAATTCTGATGTTGTGAAATACTGACTCAATGCCTAAGTCCATACTGAAGTACCCGTATAACACCTGCAACACGATGTGGCACATGGGGGGGGGGAATGCATAAAGGGTTCTGTTGGGAAAGTTGAAGGCAGACACCACACCACTTGCAGAATCTGTGCACAAACGCGACAATATTAGAATGGATCTTAATCAAATAGGATGGTATGGTTGAGATTGGATTCATCTGACTCAGGACAGGGACAAGTGGTGGGTTCTTGTAAATACTGAAATGGACCTTCAGGTTCTGTAACACGTAAAGAATCTCTAGATCCCGAGGAACTGTCAGCTTCTCAAGAAGGACTGTACTCCATGTCGTTAGTTAGTTAGCTAGCTAGTTAGTCATTGACACTAGTAACAGTCTGTGTAGCAGCAACTCTGTTTTATTGTATCAGTGAGTTGTAAACACCCCTGTGTTTCTACTTCTCCTTTAGTGATACTGCATAACTCACTCACCCACAAAGTTAAGGTACGCCTCCCCTCCCAAGCCGTGTGTGATCAGCCGAATCATCTTGTGCAATGCTAGTCCTCGATCAATGATTGCTGACGGCTCAGACAGTGTTGACATGTGTGAGTACATCTCCTTGTCCATTAGCCAAAATGCAATTGTCTTGTCTCCAACCAAAGACTTGAACCAAACAATAAATGGATACAGGATTACACAGATGTCTTAATTAAGGAAAGACCATCACACCTTCACCACTCCTGTGTCAGTAACTAAGACTATACACCAGTAGGTTATGGTACAAAAAAATGCAAATGAGCGCATAGTTCTTAGGTTATTTAATGATAAAATGTTAGTATGTGATATTGCATACGTTATTTGGCACTACATACTTCAGTCACCTACACTCTTTGAACACACACTCCAACAAATGTATGTATGTATGTTGTTAACAGGTACTTGTATGGTTAAGCTGTCATCAGACAAATTTCCATGTTATGTTCATTGGACCGTGCGTCATTGTGATCGTTGAAGAATAAAAGACCAACTTGACGTCACTTGCTATTTTATTTCACTTCTTATGTGCTCAACATGTTTCGGACATTAATATGTCCATCATCAGCAGCTTGCGACTATTCTGTTGAATTACCACATTGGTCGTATTTTTCTGGGTTCGATGTGTGTTGGAGTTTCGGTGTGGTTGGGTTGGAATGGTATCTGTGTTGCAGGCTGAAGCTTCAGTGACATCACGTTGGTCTTTTATTCTTCAAATTTCCATGTTATTTTGTAGCAATGCATTAAACCAAACCACGTTTTTTAATCACTATACAATTTTCAACACATAATAATGCAAATATATAAAAATCGTTGCAACAATATTTTACGGCAACATTCTTAGTAAACCCTAAAGATAAGGCAGTGTAGTTCATTAGTTGTTCTATATTAATGTGCTCTCAAAAACATCAGACACTGTTTTCATACTTGGCTTGCCTTCTCCCATTTCTACAAAGACTATTTCACACACCTCTCTCAAACTTTGCCATCTTTCTCCCATAAAATGTTTACATGTAACCGAGCACTTAACTGTAATTACCTGATCATGTGATTCTGCATAAGAAACAGTTTTTTCTTGCCACCGTCGATTTGTGAGTGTGTGAACAATATTGCCTATGTTCCAGTCTTCATCTTTTACTTCCTTTAGAAGCTTTATCCACTTATCAGGAATTGCCATACCAAGTCGATAATCAAACCCAAGTCCTCCCTCTGACACAGGACAGCAGGACGCTGGCATACCAGATACATCCTGAAGAACATAAAAGAATAGTCAATTTCTGAGATGACTTCAATGCACTGTCTCTGCACATACCAATGCACATAAAAACCACAACATACTGACTACATACACTAGACGATGTGCAGTGGATAATGCAGCACTTGGACATTTTTTTTCTGAGTACTTCTGTTTGCCCTTGTGAATACCATTCTATCAATATTCTGCATTCATTCATCAATCACAAATGCTATACAATCTTAGCAACTGATAGCACTCTTTACCACGAGTCTGCACAACTGGCAAAAAGCTGAATCAAATTCGACTCACAAACACCAGCAGAGGTAAACCCAAACCCAAACCTCAACCCCACTCAGCTCAACTCAGTTCACGAGGTGTGACATACACTTATACCATTTTTGTTTATATGATGTCCCTGCAGCAATGTACCCAACACGGACAGAAGGTCTGTTTTCAAATGGATGACACTCTCACTTGTTACCATGTACTTTATATTGGGTGCAAACGCAGCACTCAGACAGACAAATCCAGATGCATTGTTTGTCTGCATCAATGTAACCTCCAACACTCACTTATGCTGCCAGATCTGGAGCCATAGAGGTGAATGTCGACATGTGGGTCAAATGATGATCCTGATCCCAATGTCCCACCAATGCTAAAACTGGTGAGTTTACTTTTTAAAATGTATGCTGGAAAACTGATTTTGTTATTCTACTATTATTATTATTATTTTTTGTGACTACTCTTTAGCATTAGGACTTTTTTTTCTTCTTTCTTTTTTAAAGCATAATTTTTTTCCTATGTTTTACTTTTATCAGTTGCATAGGTCAAAGATAAACATTCAATGTACCTGCCATTACTAAAATAAAACTTTTTAAAATGTAATAAACATATATTGGTGTTACAATCATCTCTATAAGAAAGACTGTACATAATGCTTACTTATATAACTATTGTTATTGCATAGGCTAATGGCAAAAAATACAATTAAATACAGTAAATGACCAATGGGGTTGTATTTTTCATACCTGGGTACTGTTTTGTTGTTAAGGTGAATTTCTGACCTCTGGAACACATTACAACTTATAACATGGGACTTAATGGGAAATCAAGTTCTTTTTGTAAGTTTTTACCTTAAGAGCAGTTGCTGAGGAGTGAATTAAGCTCACAGACCGAGTGATTACTGTATATGAATGATAAACTGGATGAACTTCACCTCTTCATTCTCATCTCTGTGTATTCTAACATGCAGCACTCACCTCAGCAATTGTAATGGTATCTGGGTACAGCTCATGAAGCATATGGTTAGCCAGCATCAAGTATACCAGTGCCTCAGTATCTACATTCAGACCAAAGTATTCATCATAATTACCACTGAAGCCCTCGCCAATTCCACGTGAATGATACAACATGGACGTTACACCATCAAACCTACCGACCAAAAAACATCTCTTAGCAGTCTTGTGCAGCAAGAAGCACAAACTTTGTCATGACTACTGACTGTACAGGAAAGCAGGTGAATAGTAAGTCACTTGAAGAAACTATTTGTTCAGACCACTCAGTACAAAATGGAACCAAAACTCTCAAGACACCTTTCAGAAAAATCTTCCCCTCTTTAGGAGACACATCGCTCACAAAACAGCAATTTGTCATAACCCACACAATTCATCATGCTGAAATTCCCACATTATTAGACAGTTCGGTTGTCCATAAAAAAATTACTGGTCCTTAAATTTCCATAAATCATAACATGCTTAAGCACTGGTCTATTAATGACCTGTCAAACTTCTTCTGTCTCCTGTACAACTGTGTATCAGTGGGCTACAACAAATTGCTGTTTCATGAGTAACATGCTATTCTTAGATTTCAAAACTAGAAACATCCAGAGCCTCATGATGGCAGAAAAATCCTGCACCACATCCACAAGCTGTAAAGTTGGCTGACCAAGCCGTTTCTCACTTGCAGCATAACACTGGAAGTTGAGTAAGAACAGACCTGCAGCTGTACTACCAACACCTGGCAAATATCTTGACAAAGTTGGGAAAATGTAAGAAAATTGGACGCAGAAGGAACACCAAAAGAGTTTCATATTTTTTGCATGTTATTTAACAATACTGTCAACTCCTAAGATGATACAGCATCAGAGATACACATATGATAAAGTGTGGAGCATTGGTGCAATGATACTGTCAGGGGAAGAACAAAGTACTAGGAGAAAAACTTGTGTGACAGTCACTACATTCAACACAAATCCAACACGGACTGGTCAGTGATGATGCCGAGCCTCTACCATGACAGGACAGCAACTAACTGCCTGAGACATGGCACAACATCTTCGAAGTGATTAATATGGAACACAACATGTGTTTGTGTTTCACCGTTCAATCAAATTGATTCATGGAGTTACACTCTGATCAGCAGTGTGTTCAATTACTGTTACCATTAATGCTATAGATGATGAATCAGAAAACATGTGAGAACAGCTTGAAGGCTGAAGGGTGATATACAAACTGACAGTTGTACAATGTCGCCTCAAAGCACCAAACATAAATATAAATATGTCTTCCTATATATTGACTGCAGGATAAAATGTAGCTCTTGTGTTATCCTCACTGTACAGCTCATAATTTCCGTTCAGAAAAACTACACCATGCAGCATCAGGTAGAGTGTATTTGTGCTTCATGGTCATGTACTACAGTTGCATTGTTCATCCACTCAGTTTCTAGAATTATAACATAGTTACTAAACACGTTAACAGTAGTGTCTGCTCACACAGTACATCTACAGGCCTAAGCCAGTGGTGATATGAAAATAAATCTGATATGAAACGTGATGTAGACCTACACTGTGTGCATACTGCTGCCTCACAGAAAATACATAAATGAATATATTTTACTGACTGCTACCACTGGATTAAAATGTTTATTTTCACCATAATATGGGAACCTTTCATAACCCACCATCACTTTTTCCTTTAAAATTTCAGAAAAATAATCACACAATAGGAATTAAGAATACATGGCTTCAATGGTGCATCAGTGCTTGAAGAATGTATGTGTGTATGTGTGTGTGTTTGAAGTGAACCATTCTCAACACATGCACATGATCAAATTCTACAGCAGTATCATTATATACATGCTGTAATCTGTAAAAAACAGAACTAATACACATGCCTAAAAATGTTAGCAAAACACTCGCGTCTAACCAGTAATTCCTCTGGTTCTTTTGTTCAATTTGTAGTGCAGAATTTTGTTGCCAAGTCTTTCACATATTTCTTCACACAAAAAGTCACACATTTCATTCCAGAAGGAAAAATAAATAAGTATATGATATCATCCATTAGGGGAAAAGCAATGGCAAATTACCCCCAAGAACTTGCCCAGGATGCAGTGTGCCAGATCCATACCGGTCACATGACTGGGCTCTGGTTCCTGCCAAGCCTTGCCTTTAAGGCTGAATACGAATGAATGAATCATCCATTAACCTGCCCCAAATAGAAAAAAAACATCCAACTACCTGAAGCCATCAAAGCGATATTCTTCAGCATACCATCGGAGATTTGACAGCAAAAATCTCAATACCTCGTATCTGAAAGAAAAATTTTAAGTTTAAAAATGCTGTAACTTAATTTGCATGTGCCATTACTGTGATGGCTTAGGATGTAGAAAGAGACATTTCAGGATGGATGATTGTGGTTCTGGGGAATAAATCAGTGTTAACTGGTAGAGTGTCTTTGTCCTTCCTACCAGGCCTTAGGCATTTAGATGTGCTCCCGCATCATTTGCATCTTTTACACGGTTATCTTGCAGGGTGGTAACAGAGGGCAACCCTTGTGTACCTGTGTTTATCCATTTGATGTGTTCTCTCCAGTTATCTTTACTGCCCATAATGTTATCTAACACACAGAATATAATTAACTCCAATCTCATTTCTGTTTTATATATATATATATATATATATATATATATATGTATATACACGCACACACACACATATCTGAACACGCAAGTTATGTCTCTTGATTCCTCTCAGGAACTCCATTTCTGTGGCCTGTATGTGACTCTCCCCTTTCTTCATACCCCAACAATCTCGCAAATGACACAATGTCACATTCCAGAAAATTTAAATCTTCATTAGCATTGCTGCGAGAACACCAAATCCCATAACCGTGGTTTTACACATGGTAGAAGCAGCAGGCTTTGCTTTGCCCCTTCCATGCAGTCTTCATTCTCATGGGACTGACTATGGGAATGAGTTCTAAGTATGCAAGACAGCTAGTAAATGTCAACAGAATGCTGTAAGGACTGGTAATGCACACAGCCCCTCCCCCGATATAAGTTCAAAATTTGATGCTCAACTCGCACACATCTGGAAGTACAGATGGAGTGAAGAAAGAAAGAGTACGCTTCAGGTATGGACTCACAAACATCTGTGCAACAAAAACCATTTGTAATTAATATGTACGAATGACCACGAGCATGCTAATAATTCTTCTTAACTTCAAAAACCAATACAAACAAACACAGCAAGAGAAAGCATCTGTTTATGCCACTCAAGTATAATGCTGAATGAAAATGAAACAAAAGCACACATTAAGAGATGCCAATTGAGCAGTGCATACAATTAGCAGCATTTTATTATTCTCTACTAGAAAGGATAAGTTGCAATATATTTTATTTACCCAAACATAAGACCACTTATCCCTAATTCATCTTCTAAAACAAGGAGGTTGCCTTTTCAAGATGCACAAAGTTAAATATATTCTTCATGGGTATTACCATGAAAATTTAAGATTGTGAATCAGCTGGGGCACCTTATATGCAGGTTTCCCCTACAGTAGGGTAAATATGGAAAGAATATATATATATACCTCCTTCTTGCAACAATCTATGGTTAAGTTAATAACTGACTCAGAATAGTTGAAGAGGCGACTGTCCCACAGAGAGTGTTCACCTCTTGCACCATCGTGGAAGTAGCAAGTGTTTGTTCCGTCGAACTGGTTTAGACCATCAAGGACATTCTTGGAGGCATGCGAGTGAACCACATCCAGCAGTACATACAAGCCATGGGCATGAGCAGTGTCAATCAGCTCCTTCAGCTCTTCAGGAGTTCCGTAGCGGCTGCACAGAACAACCCTCTTTGTTACATAACTGCAGCTTGTTATATTAACCCTCTCTATACTACAATTTTCAACATTTTCTTCTTTATATTTTCAGAGGAGGCAGAGTTTCTAAATTCAGTTAGCAAGATGCTGCATCTGTACAGCCTAAAAGAGTCAAGAAAACAAAAGGAGAGGTTTATATTTACATTTTAGCAAGTACATCTAAGCATGCAATTGCATGCTACAATGTATTTGTGTTTGATAAACTGTTGTAATAAGAAGAGCCTGAAGATGGTCGGTGCAAAATGAAACATGTAGCACAGCGTTATACAAAGTTCAAGTGTTGTGTTGGAGGGTGCATTTCACTTGTTTATGATTTAGCAGACAGTTGATAACTGTCATATTTTTCTTATTCTTATAATGAAACCAACGAGATGCACTAATTTCTCAAATTTATTTTTGGAATAGAACTCTACATGTTTCGGACAGTTCCTCTGTCCATCATCAGGAGTCTAGCACTGAACACACAGCAATAGGTATATGTCATACAGGTTATGCTGACTGTTTGCTAGCAAAGCAGTCAGCATAACCTGTATGACATATACCCACTGCTGTGTGTACAGTGCTAGATTCCTGCTGATGGACAGAGGAACTGTCCGAAGCATGTAGAGTTCTATTCCAAAAATAAATTTCAGAAATTAGTGCATCTCATTGGTTTTACTATAAGAATATATCATGATGCACAGACACCTGAGTATCAAATTCTCATATTCTTGTTTTCTGTATCTCCATGCCTGAATATGTGATACTATTATTGGTGGTAAGTGTGTCGCGGCAGCTTGCACTGGGCAGCACACCAGAATGTAGTAGGAGCTACATCATTGCGCTGTACACCAAATCGTGTATTATTGTGTATCATATATGTAGACCATTAGTCTACTGATTGTTGTTTCTTTTAATATCCATGTTTCACATGCATATGTGACTACTGGTCTAGTTACAGAGCAATATAATTTCAGTTTTGACGTATGGTTTTCGAAAGGAAAATTTTGAGGAAAATATTTGGCCCAACCTATGAAAATGGATCCAGGCAAATAAAAACTAATCAGGAATTGGATAAACTAATACAACATAAGAACGTAATAAACTTCGCCAGAGTGCAAAGATTAGGATGGTATGGTCATATTGAAATAATGCAAGAAACAAGAACTGTTAAAGCAATACACTCCTGGAAACCCATTTCAAAGAGGCCAATGGGAAGACCAAACATACGCTGAGAGGATGATGTTAAAAAAGATATACAGTGGTCAAAAGTGCCAAATTGGAAGACCCTTGTCCAGGATAGAAGAAGATGGAAGGAAGTGGCTGAGAAAGACAAAATTCTGCACTAAGAGTTGTAGATCCATACTAAGAAGAAGGTTATTGGTGGAAACAGCATAAGAAAATGGTTAAAGGTAAAAAATCCACACACTTTGTGTGTACTGAAGGTCAATATGTTATGAGAACTTGCTAAACTTCAAAACAAGCACCACAATATCATATGTCAACATATTTTCAAAAGGTTGTACCCTGCTTAGAAGCAGATGAGCACTTCAAGGCACCTCCCTGAATCAGGGTAAGGAAACCTGCAGAGGAAATACCGGGCAGATGCCGGCGACCAATACGATGATAACACCTGTGACAGCTGCAGTGCTTGGGGACACTATAAACATATTTCCCATAATGTTAGATTACAAATCTGTAAGTGTAAGACTACATTAGGAAATGCATCCATACCTGGAAGCAGCATAGAAGCTTGTTACTTGGTAGCCAAAACTGGCATAATAAGCATGTTCCATAATTGCCATCAACTGAACAGCATTGTAGCCTGGGAACAAATTAACTATAATTAACGAAAACAAAGCAATGAGAAAGTGTTAGTGAAATTAGCACAGAAAACCTAGTATCAAATATGACACTATTAAATAATAATAATAATAATAATAATAATAACATAAATTATTTTATCTGACAACTGTTTCTACTCAATGTCATGTACAGTGAACATGTCTGATAGATGCAATACACCTGTGAGCCAAAGGAAACAAAATTCCAGCACGTACTATACATATGGCGAGTAAATGCATAACATGAACTGCACTAAATTATGCTAAACTGCATCAATGCTACCGTGTGGCAAAATGGATGAACAGTGAACAGGATCAAGCAGTCTTGACCTGCTTCTATCTGACCACGAAGAAGACCCAAACAGTGGAAACTACTCGCCAATAGGCATCACATCCAAGAAAACTGGGATCCTCAGACACACTGCTGTAACAACCGCACATCTCGAATGCATCCAGGGTCACACTATTAATTTTTCGTATGCTCAGCCCTACGTCCCTTAACACAACAGTTGTTTCTTTCAAAAACAATTACGGAAGGAGCTTGCAAGACTGGCACATAATAAGGCCTTACCCTGTTTCACTATCCTTGGGATGACATTTGTTCCAAATTCCTTGTAAGTCCCAACTCTGGGCTCTTCAGTTGCAATTCCTACATGACATTCATAGATACGGAGACTCAGCGGCTTCTTTACTCTGTCATGCTTAAACTGATATTTCTAAAAAGCAAAGAAATTAATCACCAAAACAGACAAATTCTATGTTTTATACATGTAGCCTTTGAGCTATGATATCGTACACCTCACCTCATGTAAAGGTGGGTTCCAGAACCTCTGTTTGTATGTGAAGCCCTCAGCCCTAGGAGGCTGCACCACATACACAGTCCAAGGAGAGAGACGATCCACCAGTTCTCCAGTCTTTGTACGTATCACTACCTGCACATATCACCATACAAATCCTTGTACATATAATCTACATGTGCATATAAAATATGAAAACTTACTTAGAAATGTTAATTGGGTGAAGTATAAATTATCACAGGGCCAACAAATAAATTAATGGAAAGACTGTATCAGGGATGCCAACAGTATCTGGGATACCAAGAGTAAGATTACAAATATGTTTACTTTACGTAATAGCTTCAAAACTGCACTACAGTGTTGCCAGTATGGCAATGTCTAGTTCAGCACATGAGTCGTCAGTAACATGACCATTCTAATATTATCGTCAAAAATTCTGGGCACTCAGCTTCGAGTTGCTTGCAACCAACTCTGGTCAGAATCACAGCACATCATGTTCAGGAAAATCAAAGCAGTGATAGGCTCCAGACATGCTGATAGTTGCTGCCATACCTCTGAGAGAACAAAAACAAACAAAAAGAAAAAAACTGAAATGACAAGAAACAGCCCGTTGATGAAGAGACAGCTCTGTCTAACAGGGCCAACAGAGTATGTATCTGACTTCAACAGACAATTCTTATAACAAAACCAACTAGATGCACTAATTTCTCAAATTTATCAAATTCATTTATCTAGTTGGTTTTATTAAAAGAATTTATCACGATGCACGGTCACCTGAACATCAAATTCAAGAGACAGTCAGACCGCACCTGAAATATATTACTGGATTTGTTGCATGTGACCATAATACATGTTGGTTACGATATGTGCTCTTGTAGATGAGAATACAAGCAAAGCGAAAAATACTTCCCTTCATTCCTATGGTCCCTCACTTTTCATTTATCCTTTATGCCAAGACAAGAGCAGTTCTAACAAAAGCTGACCCAAGAACAGCAATCAGACATACACGCACACAGTGACTGACACAAAGCCTACGTCATTCTATTATAAGCTTTGATGCAAATCACTCGTTGACCTGGATGAACAACTGAGCAAGTAATAGACCTGTACTTGGTTGCACAACGAAAGCAAAAACTTACAATAAGCACTCTCATATCCTTCCATTAACACTCTTCCTGGTTTACTAACAGTGTGCTTAACCCTTTGACGCCTAACGACCACTATAGAGGTCGTACCGCAATGCTAACCTCTAAACGTTGCATTTTATATATTTATTCAACAAATAGGTACTGAATATTTTAAACATGGTATATACTCTCCGTTTCTTTCTCTTCAAAATGCAGTTTGTTTCATAATTCTAATGTATTTGGTTCCTATTTTATTCACATTTTATATGCAGGGTGTGCTAAAATTTAAAAAAAATAATTCCGGTGCCAAAAGGTTAATGACACGCATATATTGCAGAAACTTAGAACTCCTCAAGACATACCGGTCTCTGACTTAAATTCTGGGCATTGCTAGGACATTAAAAGCTATATATTAAGAATAAATTTCCTCATTTTAGCAATTCAACACCACTGATCAACAAAAGATCTGAGGTTCTCACACCAGTGCTGCTGAATATTCAGGTCTACTGTGATGTAATAATGAGTCATTGAATGAGAAGTCCCCACCATTTCACAGGACATCAGTTCCTTCATTAGTCACAAACTGCTCACCCAATGACACAGCATCACATCCCACAGGACCCGAATCTTCATCAAATTTCCAAGTTGGTTGACTTCTGTATTTCATCCTGTGACATACAGCTGGAAAGAAAACAATCAGATTTCCAATGTGCTCTGATTTAGCTCTTTTGGCAAAATACAACCATTATAAGATAACAACTTCTGCCCAAAAATTCATGAATTTTGGAAATTTCAGACCTCTGCTATTTCTAACTCCTCCACACACATATATCACTCAAAAAGTGACATGCATACATACAGCCATGATACCTAAAAATGCTACATTTTTCATGCAAATTGGTGCAGGGTGGGGTTTGAGCTGTGCTGACCTTACATGAAATGTCCCCTTGAGAAAAGAATTTTGTTAATTAATAATTTATTCTTGATTATTACCTTGACTTCTGACAAATGGGCAATTGGACAGGAACCATCAGCATTTGCTGGAATTTGTAATTCCCATTTGCCATATTCCAATTTTTTGTAAGGATGTCCTTCCCTATGCCATCCATCTATAAAATGAAATCACACAAGACCGTATGCACCCAAATAAGCACCACATCAATCTACTCACTACCTCCAGTACACAACATTCCTGATTACACCCAATTTTCATATTTAACCTCAATTATTCTTTCTGAGTTAAGACTACTTGTGTTTCTTCAACCATCAACCCACAGCAATAAAGTGCAATATTTTTGTACATGATTCAAGTTGACAGGCCTGTAAAATAACTACGATCCAATACCTCAGCACTAACAGAAAACTGCCAGTAATGACAAAGAATACAAGAACAAGAGCAGGATGCACTAGCAGTCTACATAGATACATTCTGCTGCAGTTACATAAACATAAAAATTCTGCAAGATCCAGATATAACGAGACAGGCACTGTACACATTACATAACACTGTGGCATATGCATATAATGTTCATTCCTCCTCAGCTATCCTACCAACCTGATAATATTTCACTCAAAGACAGGACTTTCATGTTGATATAATGTCACAGGCAACTATAAAGTGTACTTAGGTGCTCATGTAAGGTGCCTGATATTTTTGCCCAATTTCAACAAATACGGAATTCCTCAACACATTTTCAGAGAAGTCCACAGTACAAAATTCCACTTAAATCAGCCTCGTGGGAGCCATGCTGATACATGCGGATGGATGTACATACGTGACAAAGGTCAAAGGTCAAATGCACCTAAAAAGTACACTTTACTCTTTATAATGTTTTATGTAAACAAGCAACAACACTACAACTTCAGAACAACACAGGAAGAAGACGAAACATAGCTGCAGCCTTTAGTCAGAATATAAACAATAACAAAATGGACAGAAGTGTGTCACTAGACAGCAAAATCATCTGCTAAGATGATGATGATGATGATGATGATTATTATTATTATTATTATTATTATTATTATTATTATTATTATTATTATTATTATTATTATTTACTGCAATTGGGTTGTCACCTGGTGATAGTGGTTATTTTACACGTATGCAAAATATGAAATTGGTT
>Ga0123357_10004690_pt1 | contig 16142 bp, 7 predicted proteins | sample TergutEmb28metaG_FD_89873 | JGI IMG/M metagenome (GOLD analysis project Ga0123357, IMG submission 89873) | Embiratermes neotenicus P4 segment gut microbial communities from Petit-Saut dam, French Guiana - Emb289 P4 | ecosystem: Host-associated > Arthropoda: Insects > Digestive system > Gut ... | reverse complement strand
CAAATTCTCCCCCCCCCGTTCTTTAAGATCCATTCTAATAACTTCCAGCCGTTTGCCCCCAAACATCCTAACGTGCCGGTTTTTTTTTTTAACGGTGCGCTTTTTTGTCTGTTACCGACCGCTTTTTTTTTTTTTGCGAATTTTTATTGATTATAATTCCCAGCGAGCTCTACTACATGATCCTCTCCACTCATCACTCTTTGTCGAATGAATTCTACTCTTTACACAATATTGTTTACCGTGTAAGCAATATTTCTTTTCAGTGTTAAAATACAGTACACATATATCGTGGCAATTCGGGCATATTGCGTGTTATTTATGCATGTTAGGAACGTACATCAATATTATTTGGGAGAACGTTTCGATATTTAACGACTATCATAACTCAGTGTTTGCCAACAGGAGGGACGACTTGACGGTCGTGTGGGTGGAAGTGATTTTTTGAAGTTAAGAAATGCAATCATTTCCTTCTAGCACATCAAAATTTACGTAACTGTAAAGATACAGTTCTTGGAGAAATAAAAGCTAGTTCCACTGTGTTAGACTAGGATTTTCTGAGCGGATAATCGATGAAATGCAAGATGCAGAAATTTGAGAATACATGCTCTTAAATGCAGCTTTTCAGGTGGAAAGAATATCCTTAAATTTTGGCTGAAAACTTTTCAGCCTGACGATTACTTCACATAATTAAGAAAAAAATAAGTCTTGCGTATATAAAGCCGTATGTTCGTACATATAAAGTGTATATTTGATATCTACAAGCCATACATGTAAAATAACTTCGTATGCTTGTAAAATAACCACTGCCACCGGGTGACAACCCAATTGCAATTAATAATTATTAAGTACACGGCGCTGTGGCGGGTAAATAATAGTGAAAGTGATTTGCACCAACGGTCTGTTTTCCGAACCCCAAATGCAATGCCGAAGGAGACAATTAAGTATTCTTTTCTTGCAATCACCAAGTTTCGTTTGACAGACCAGAAATTAAAGTGTCATGTTACTGTATACACGTTGAAGTTGTCTTTTATACTGCTGATTATTATAGGAGGTTAAGCAGCTTACTTTCAAAATGGACACAAGTATTTTCTCCAGACATTTCTCATACCAAGAAGTATAGTTCGGAACTCTGATTTGCTGCACTTGAAACTGGAGAAATGTAAGGGAAGTCGGGCCGCTGAGCTCAATTTTGAACAGTAGTTCGAGTAGGGTTTTGGTGGGGAGACCTGAAGGAAAAGGACCACTTGGAAGACCTACGTGTAGATGGAAGGATAATATTCAAATGAATCTTCAAGTTGTGTGATGGCTGCTTTATGTATATATATATATATATATATATAAACGAATTTCGAGAATTGCAGGTACTGTAGTCCTGGTAAAAGAAAACCTGCTAGTAGTCCTTATGTAAACCAAAATCTATTCTCAAGAGGACTCTTTCTTGACTGCCTTGAAGACGGAGGCATCAGTTTCTTCTAAACCTCGAGAACTGATTACTACTCAACACGGCGTCATATCCCACAAGGTTTTACTGCTTTTTCTCAGAAAATGTGTACAGTGTGTGGACCCAGTATGTAAGAGGACATGGAAGGAATCGGTATATTCCCTGTTCCTTGCTGTGTTATGCAACATTGTGTGGAATAAAGACTGTCTCGAATTAACAAAGAAGCCAGCAGCTGGGCGAAGACAGTCATTTATTAACATCAATTTAGAACAATGCCACTTGAAACACTGGCAAAATGAAGTAAGAACACCGCCCCTCGTTAGGAGGAGGCGAGGCAGGCAGGGTGATGAGAAGCTGCTGGACCCTCCGTATACATGGATATGGCATCCAAGTGCACAAATAGCATCAGTGCCACAGCCTTTGACTAACATGCCAATCTTCGAGATGTGGCTGGAAGAGACGGCCTCCAGGTAGTACGGCACTGTACATGTGCAGTCACGGATAACTGAGAGGAGATGTCGTGCAGCTTGGGGCGTGGACAGGGTGCTAGTACCCCACTACCACAACAAGCCAGCGAATTATGAAATCTTACAAGACATTTGATGTTGGCGGGGTATAAGCGTTGAAAGGAAGCAAAATTTGAAATTGTTCCTCAAGAAATAGGGGATTGACACTGCGGACTGAATTGAAGTTATTCAGGATAGGTGTACTGGTGAATCTGTGCGAACAGAATAATGGACTAGTGGGTTCTTATAAAAGGTGGGAGGGTTAATGACTAAGTCATCGGCTCTCCATTTTCCTATAGGGGTATTGTTTCAATGCATTCGGTTTAGTCTTCGACTTCCAAACCAGTTTGACTCGCGTCCACTACGTACAAGTTCTCTAAATTGATTTTAAAATTGTGTCAGAATTGGCTGTTAGTAAGCAGGTCCTCATTCCGCTACAGTTATGTTATGAATGATACCAGACAGGGCTGCTGAGATTCGTTGTTTTATTTTGGTGGCTGAAGTCTGTTGCGTGCACCAAGGAACTCTAGACTTGATATGAAGATGACCCGGTTAGATAAGTTCCTAGTTGGAGACCGGGTAACATGAATTTTTAGAGGGGGGTGTCTCTCATTCTCTTGAGATATATGCTCGGGTGGTAGCGTAGGTACGGCCCCCGCACACTCCCTTGGCCGGAGGCCCCTTGGGTGAGAGGATCCCCCAGATGTATGTTATACAAACATTTGTTGTGGGTTCTTTCGCACTGAATTCCGTTTTCTGGCAGAGGACAGTACTCTGAGAGATTTGGGAATAAGTGTTATAATTACAGAGGGCCCCTAAACATAGAGTCGCGGGGGCCCTCCACCCAGTTATCCACGCTTCGGGGTGGTAGCTATGCCCCTCTTCTTCCAAGGCACTGCTTGGACGTTATTAGCCTGTAGAGAGGAAACAACATCGTTAAATAAACAAATAGATGCCCGTAATTCGTACTTGACCAGTTTCAACAATTACAGTTTTAAACCGTTAATTGCACCATAAAAGTTGTTTCAGATGTGTTAAAGTGTTTAAAAAATATTTTTAAATTTTATACCAAAATACTGTTTAATTTTTAGAATATAAATACAGACTCTCCTCTGTCGTATAATCGCTTTAGTTTAGAAAAGTAGCAACTGCGAAGTAGAGGTTTCCACAAGGTTGTTGTTTCGTTGTTGGCAGGTTTGAAGAGTTCAACCCTGCCAACCAGCTGAACATCCCGGAAATGGTACGCTTACACGTTTTGTATTGTGACAGTGGTACGTGTACTGTCGTGTATAGTGATAGTAGAACGCGTACGTGATTGTGTTGTGGCAGTGGAATGTGTACTGTCTTGTATAATGATAGTAGACCGCGTACGTGTTTTGTATTGTGACGGTGGTACGTGTACTGTCTTGTATAATGGTAGTAGAACGCGTACGTGTTTTGTATTGTGACAATGGAATGTGTACTGTCTTGTATAATGATAGTAGTACGCATACGTGTTTTGTATTGTGACAGTGGTACGTATACTGTCTTGTATAGTGAGAGTAGAACGCGTACGCGTTTTGTATTGTGACAGTGGAATGTGTACTGTCTTGTATAATGATAGTAGAACGCGTACGCTTATTGTATTGTGACAGTGGTACGTGTACTGTCTTGTATAGTGATAGTAGAACGGGTACGCGTTTTGTATTGTGACAGTGGAATGTGTACTGTCTTGTATAATGATAGTAGAACGCGTACGCGTATTGTATTGTGACAGTGGTACGTGTACTGTCTTGGATAGTGATAGTAGAACGCGTACGTGTTTTGTATTGTGACAGTGGTACGTGTTCGTGTTTTATGTTGTGATAATGGTACGGGGGGAAAAGTTTCAAAAGCACTGACGTAGATACATTTGACTGAGGATAGGTACCTGTTGCTTGTTCCTTTGAACACATTAATGAACATTTTATGTTCCAGGAAATGTGTGGAATATCTTGGCTGGCTGAGCAACTGTTGTTTTCGAAAGAGAGTTCTGCTCTGTGGGGTTTGTTAATCCTTCCACTAAACTTTTATTACAATCGAGACCTAAATGTTTTTAGTGTATAATTTTGTTAGGACAAGATCGAGGCTGTGATACCGACCGAAGCGCAGGTGCCTCATACTTACCTTTATTGTTCCTTCTTAATGATTCCGTTCGTAACTAGTAACAACTTGGTTGTTGTATAGTAAAAAAAATAACAAGTTTTTATCTTTTACGAAAATGAATTTCCGTTTGCATTTTCATGATTCTTAGAATCTGAACTGTCAAGGAAATGAACACGCCAGTTGCGAGGACATTAATATTGAATTACTGAATAAATATAGGCCACGTCGATTTGTGTCTTAGTGAGGCTTCATTATGGGTTAAAATGGTATAGAATTTGTCTTGAACACTGGATCTTTACGTTATTCTGTTTTGTGCACAGTTCATTCGTAGGTTATTAATGAAGCCATAGCAGTTAACGAAGGTTTTACTGTGGGGTATAGAATGAAATGAGGTGATCTAGAGTGCTGCATAAGTAATGGTTGTGAAAGGGCGATCTTAAGGGTCGGGATAACGCAGTCAGTGCAGGGACTACGCTACGGATTGGACGACCGAGAAATACAGCGAAGTTTTTCTGTGCTTCGAAACGTCCAGGCAGGCTCCAGGGCCCTCTTATCTTCCTATTAAGTTGCTACTTGGGGTTTTTATTCTGGGTGAAACCAACCTACCTCCATTTGCGTCCGAGTTTCGAATGAGTGGAGCTGTGCTTCCGTACACTCTCCCACATTCCTTCATTGCGTGCACAGGCGCAACTTTTGAAGAAGTAGGGTTGACCTGTTTGACGTTCCTATTCTGACGTGAGCCGTGGGAGACTGACGAAGATGTAACGCAGTCCAAATTCGAACCGGAATATCCCTAGGATAAAAGATTGTAGCGTTATCGCTGCAGACATGCGATCGTTGGTTATGAAACGGCCTTGGCATGATGAAGCCACGTAAGACTACTGAGACTGTCATCCAAACATGTAGCTTGTGGAATACACAGAATATATCGGCTTTAATTCGCTCTGTTACCTCCATAGCTGTAGAAAGGGTTTACAGCTTTTCTGTTATGCCACAAATTTCCCATACGGCTCTAATGTGGCCTGTAGCAAGGGCCAGAGATTTTAACACTTTCAGTACTGTCGTTCGCTACATTGAGAAATAAAGCGACTTGATTCGCTCCCCTGTGGTATTACGACGGAATAAGCCCTCCAGCTACAACTTGTATTGCCTTTCATCTTAACTGGCACCGCTGTCAGATTTATACCAACATTATCTGACATTTCATACTCTCTGGGGCTGTGCATGACCTGATAATCCTGTTTTCCACGAGATGATTTAGCTGGACGTCTCTCGGAGTTAACATTGTTGTTTTATTTCTCAAGATGTAAAGGTCAAAGTAACGTGGACTTTCTTAATCGTACATGTTAGTTTTCAAATGTAATTCGTAATTTAAAAGAGATGTTTGATAACTGGGGTACGAACTACTGAAATGTTGATAAAAGACTCGAAATTTTAAATCACAGAACTGCAGTCTCTTATATAGGGTTATTAACGGGAACGGCAAATTATATATGTAGTAACAAATTTAATCTTTGAGTACTATATCCTGTATTGTCGGAGTACAGATTTAAATCATTAACACATAGCACATAGAGAGAGAGAGAGAGAGAGAGAGAGAATATGTGTGTGTATATACAGAGTGTCCCAGGAGGAATGTGCCAGACTTCGGGAGAGTGTTCCTTATGTTAAACTACACCGATACAACCCAAAAACCTATATCCAAAGTTGAACGGTTACGGAGAAGAGAAGTTTGAAACTTTGACAGCTGTTACACACTTATTGATTACCAAATACATATTAAAGCTGGCAGGAATATGTTGTTTCTGTAATGCTAATATCTGTACTTAACAAGTAATTAACGTATGAGTGACATAAAGCCATTACATTGAACTACATAGACACTTGCATTAACGCCGTAGTCGTCCTTAGGGTTCCAAGTACTTTACATGGGCACGCAGGCACGATGTTGACTGCATTCCAGTCTCAAGGACATGCGCAGTGTATACGTAACGCGTCAGCTGAAAAGGTGCAGTACGTGTAACCGCAAGAAGACCGCACTTTTCTCTGGCCGTTATCTCCGTAACCGTTCAACTTTGGATATAGGTGTTTTGGGTTATATCGGTATACCTTAACATAAGGAACACTCTCCCGAAGTCTGGCACATTCCTCCTGGGACACTCTGTATATATAAAGGTAAATTGATCCCGTTACAGGCCCGGTGGGTAGAGGTATAGCGCTACTCTTCCATGACTGCGGCACTAGAAGCGGGTGAGTGGTCAGTAGCACGCCCCGGCCGCACTTTACCCCCGGAAAAGACCCGGTATCCATTTTACAGAAGGCTGGGTGGGCCCCAGGGCCGGTCTGGACGGACGAAAAATCTCGTCCTCACCGGGATTCGATCCCGGACCGTCCAGCTCGTAGTCAGTCGCTATACCGACTGAGCTACCCGGCCCACACACCCATATATATATATATATATATATACTGACGTTTAACGTAGTTTTTCTAAGCGGTTTTGAGCTAACTGAATAATTTTAACGAAACATTGTATGAATATCATATCACTAGAAGTATCCGCTTTATCACAGTTTTAAATTCCTGACATACTATAATGGACTTTCGAGTAAAGCCGAGAGTATCGTCACTTTACATATATTCAGAATGTTGAGGAGTGCACTAATGGTCACTTGGAGAGTTCTGGCACTAATTCCGCACGAATAACAGCGGCGAACATTGAGCGAATACCCTCAGTACGCATGTCGGCTAACCATGTGGTTTCAGAGATGGCTGAAAAAGTACGGTAGTCCCAGTAGCCCCCTCACGCGTCATGAAGGCCTATAAGGAGACCAGAAGTATTTCTCCACTCATTCTTGACCTGGGCAGTAGATGGAGGGGGGTGGTCAACTTCATGTCCAGACCGTTTACCCCCGAAACAATTCCGGGCTGCGCATTGGCTAGGAGGATGCTGGATAGGCACCCAGAGCCCGTCTGGACGGTTTTGGAGGAAAGAACATCTCTTGCTCGAACCCCGGACCACCCAGCCCATAGCTATTACGCTATCTCGGCTCCCGAAATGAGCACAAGTCAAGAGCGCTATCATTTCACAGGCGTTTCCTTTACTTCGTGCAACGACACGTATAGCTTTGTTAACTGTATCTTATAATTAGAAAAGGATGTATTCGATAAACGTAATGCATCCTGTACATTGCCTTCCACCATAACGCAACCAGTCACAGAGGTATACCAAGTACCATGAACTATAGCCGGCATGAAGACAAACCAAAGAAAATTTCTGAAAGGAGATCGGACGTGACTCTTCATGAGATTGAGGCTTGGGCGCCAGATATTAAGCCTGTTTACTGTCAGTAAAGCTCTGCAGCACAGGGAGGTCAGGCGTCCAACGGGGCGTCGGGACGCCTAAAGGGGACGGGCGTTCGTTCCTGCGGCGCCGTGCTGACTGGTATTGATTTTCTGTGCAGTAGCGTCCGTAGTAGCAGCTACCTCATTCGTGCTGGCGCCGCTCTCTTTGACGGCTCCTGGGTTCGAGGCTTTTCACTGAGACACTCGAGAAACAGTCGTTTCCTAATTAAAGTATTACGACACTTACCTGGAGGGATTAATGCTACAAATAGCCTGAATCAGACTAGCCAGTGTCCTGGCTGAATTTGGATTCAGATTGTTCCTGAGTACATGTCTAGAGTGATACCGCGTCTCCTGTCTGTTCATTTGATAGATGGAATTAACCAATTTTTTTATATTAATATTAATAATTGTACAACGAGATGCAACACAAAGCAGTCTATTTATTATTCTGCAAGTTCACTCTACATGTTTCGGGTGTCAACCGCACCCATCATCAGGAGTACACAAAACTGTAACTACGGCCTCCGGTACTGGTCATATTTTTTGTGCAGCTACCTCCCTCCAACGTGGCCAAGTTGGCCGCGTTGGAGGGAGGTAGCTGCACAAAAAATATGACCAGTACCGGAGGCCGTAGTTACAGTTTTGTGTACTCCTGATGATGGGTGTGGTTGACACCCGAAACATGTAGAGTGTACTTGCAGAATAATAAATAGACTGCTTTGTGTTGCATCTCGTTGGGCAATTGTTAATATAGATGAACGATGCACGGAACCATAAACATAAAATAATTCTTTTTATTTGACGCAGACCACCACCAGACACTACTGTATGTTTTGTGTAACGGTGTGAAAGAGAAGAAAGACCTCTATCGCAGCTTAAATGCTGACATCATATTTATTGTCGGAAACGTACTACATGTTTCGGCTTCTAAAGCTGGCATCGGGTACACCCCTTTTTTTTTTGTAACAATATTGAGAGAAAAATTATGCATGGACCTACTACGTTAAAATGTTATTAACAGGAACTGAGATCTCTGTAGCAATGTATAAGGTGTACACTTTAAACATTCATTTTGGGTTCTGTTTTTGTTAAAGCATTTTGGATGTAACAGTATTTTCTTCCCAATCAGTTACGGGTTTCGGCTCAATGGGTCATCATCGGGTTTTTGTATAAAACCATAAAAAGGAGTATTGTATTTGTACAAAGACTGACGGTGGTCCTTTTGCGCCGAAACATGCAGCTCGTTGGCAATGACATAGTGTTACACAATAAATATAGTTGGATTAGATGGTGGTCTTTTTCAGTTCCAAGGCGCAAGGAAGTTTCCTTTATCATAATGATAACTATGATAGTGACATGTAAAAATCTGGATTACATATAAATCTATTGATATTTAACAGCCGCAAGCAGCTATAGAAAAAAAGGGCCCCAAAATATTTCTTTTTCGGGCAGTAACATTCTGCGAAAATTGTCATCGTGCCATCACATTGACCCGAATACGTGTACAACCATGATGGATATTTCTGCTTACACTAGCAGCTATACAGGGAGGAAGAAAAATAACGATCTGCCGTAGTACATTGAGTATGGATAGGCAACAGAACATTTGTGAAACACATATAATTAGAGAGAGCCACTTCCTTGATATTGAACTGGGTAATACCTGCCTTCTCCGTCGCACAACCGCTTCCAGCCGTTGGGCATTCATAGAAATTTTTTCACTGCACTGTAGGAAGAAACAGTGTTCAAGGCGCTTTAATTTTTGTGCATTTCTTTACTAGAGCAGACGCACACAATTTTGCGGCTAATACATTGCTTTAAAATTTGTCTTAAAATCATATTGATGATTAAGAAGAAGATGAGGATGATAATAATAATAATAATAATAATACTAATAATAATAAATTACTGTTACTGTGCTTAGTGTTGGTGGTGGTAATGATACTACTACTACTGCTGCTGCTGCTGCTACTACTACTACTACTACTACTACTGTTACATCTACTGCTTCCGCTACTACTACTACTACTACTACTACTACTACTACTACTACTACTACTACTACTACCGGGATGCTGATAAGTCCTTAGTCCGACCAGGACGGAAGGAAGGAAACAAGCTCGGAAGCATGTCAGGGACGCGCACGATTTCAGCAACATCGAGACGCGAGCTGTGAAGTTTTTTTTTTCTTGCAAGGCAAAGCACCGAAGGAAATTCACGCCATTTTGACAGAAACATTAGCTTGTTTCCTTCCTGGTCGGGCTAAGGACTTATCAGCACCCCTGTACTACTACTACTACTACTACTACTACTACTACTACTGTACAAACATATATATACATATATGCACAGCGCCCACGCGGCCTGTCTTGGACGTTCCGAATACTGGATTCTCAGGTTCGAATCCTACTGTTTACATGGGCGTAACCTTTATTTGCATTTTATGCAGCTTTTGCTAACTTGTGTAGGTACAGATCTTTCGATGGGGTGATCTCTCTCTCAAGGAGTTCTACGAAAATTCTATAAGATCTTGTCTTTTATAATTAATTTTTAATTTGAACGGTGCAAGGGCTTAATTCAAGGTTGCTGAAGCATAAGAAGAAGAGGAAGGTGATTCATGAGAGGAAGGATTAAAAGTGGAAACAGGAAATAGCAGAATTATATTCAGACGAATTTGTTTCACAAAGAAATATTTATGGGGTTCATCTTATACCTTGGATAATGAAGAAAGCAAAGATATGCTTTTATTGATGACGTCGACGTGTCACTTCCGCCGCCGCTTTTACCACTTATTTTTTCTCTTTTACTTATTCTTGTCATTCTACAGGCAGGTCATTTTCTTGCAACAAAATCTTGCGTTTGGTTACACACACAGTCTGCAGGCATCGTGAGCAGTAAGCGTACTGGGCTCCTGCTGATTGTGGGTTTACTGGTTTTGCTGTGTGCAGATATTAAATGAGAAACGAAACGGGATGATTTTGGAGTGCCGTGAGTGTTGTGTTCATTCACAATTTTCAACAGTCGCCTGGGCTCCCTCAACAGGCGAAACACTTGGCCCTGTCTGCCAAACCTGAAGAAACTGCAATACTGTGTGCAGAAGTCCTGCTTTGTATGGCTATTTTTTTCCTTAGTCTTTCGGCTGCTTTTTCCTTTCTTTTTTCCTTCAATGTTTTTTCGATTTCTCCTTCTTCCTTCCTTTTTTTAATTTTTTCTTCCTTCTGCTCTTCTCTTCATAACGCCACTATTTGAACAACAATGTAACTTTTCTGTTTCCATTCATACATCTAATGGAGAACATCTGACGATGTGAAATTACTCCATATTCTTCGTTGGTGCATTGCAGAAGACAAATTTTCTGCATTTCAAACATCAGTCAGTGAATGCTTTCGCTATTTTTTTGAGAATCACACGAAATGCATAAATACAAAGCGGGTTTGGCGGGGAAACCTGAGGGAAAGAGTGCAGTTGGAAGACCCAGGCGTAGATGGGAGGATAATATTAAGATGGATTTTCAGGAAATGAGATGTGAGGTCATGGACTGGATGGATGTGGCTTACGATAGGGACAGGTGGCGGGCACTTGTGAATGCGGTAATGAACCTTCGGGTTGCATAAAATGCGGGAAATTTCTTGACTAGCTGAAAACCTGTGAGCTTCTTAAGAAGGACTCTGCTCCATGGAGTAAGTAAGTAAGTAGGTGAGTAGGTAGGTAGGTGGTAGGTAGGTAGGTAGGTGGTATGTAGGTAGGTAGGTAGGTGGTATGTAGGTAGTAGGTAGTTAGGTAGGTGGTAGGTAGGTGGTATGTAGGTAGGTAGGTGGTATGTAGGTAGTAGGTAGTTAGGTAGGTGGTAGGTAGGTATGTAAGTAGGTAGGTGGTATGTAGGTAGTAGGTAGTTAGGTAGGTGGTAGGTAGGTATGTAGGTAGGCGGTTGGTAGGTAGGTAGGTGGTAGGTAGGTAAAGTGAATAAGGTAAGTAAGTAAGTAAGTAAGTAAGAAAGTAAGTAAAGTAAGTAAGTAAGCAACAAAGAAAGAAAGAAGGCATGTTCATGTGTGGGACCAAAGTGCTTGATTGGGTTAGGCGAAGTGCAAGCATTGCAGTGCAGTTGCTGGACACCTCCGGAGTTTTTTCCTCGTTTCTTTAAAGTAATGTCATTTCAATTTAATGCCATTTCAGTTTTCTTTTTCTTTTTAATTACACGATAAACTTCCAGTCCTAGTGTCGTGATTATTGAATTGTGTTTTGTTACATATAAATTATTTAAATATTGACGAGGAAGTCGACAACAATCCCGGGCAGAGAAAAGGTACTTCTGACTAGCGCAGGGATATCCAACACGCGGCTCGCGGCCACATTTTTATATCACATATATATTTAAAAAATATACACAATTTTGGTGTTGAGGTGTGCCACTTACTGTGATTGTTACAGTACGGCCGGCGAACCAGAACACAGTAACGACTGTGGCCATTGGCCAAGGATATTGGACACGCGTATTCTTACATGTCAGAATATGACGAATTAAGCTTATGTTTCTCTTTCTTATAACTCACGGAGGTATTCCGAGGTATTCATAAAGTACCTGTCCCATAGTTTTAGACATGCAATCATCGGAAAGTACATCGCAACAGTGTTGTTTGCCCATAAATTCGGGTTTAATCAGATGGTGTTTGTGTATGTGTGTGTGTGGAGCGTGTTGTGTGGCATCTTGATGGCTTGCAATTTCCGGTCTTCTCTAGATAAGCCGCCTGCCATTGACAGTGTTGTCACACACTCTGCTTTTCAGCTTCCCCAGGTTTACTTTTTCTTCTTTCCATCCCTTGTACATACAACCCTCGTGTATCTATTGCACTACAAAGGACACTGTGGACTCTGCATTCTTTTTGAATATTTAAATTCACTGTTACCAAAGAAAAAAATAGTGATTATTTTTAGCTGAAAGATATGTGAGCAAAATGGGGAAGGGGTTTCCTTGTATTTTTGTGTGAGCAAGAATGTACGTCAAATTTAATATCCATCTTACCTGCAATTTTAGTAACAGATATTAAGGACTTGTTTTCTTCTGTACTTTAGGTTCGTGCGACGGTATGACATTAGCCTGTTGTCAAAAAAAAAGTCTGAGGAATTTAAATAGGTTATAGTAACTAAAACTTTGTATGAATTTGGCGTTTCACGTTATTGCCTGTCACAGAAATGCAGATTCTTTGAGACTGCTGTTTCTGCGATGTGACGTCACGTATTAATATTTAAGAATACCGTCTTCTGAGATTTGTTACGCACGTATAGTATGGTGGATAATTACTAGCGTTTTGAGGGTTTCTACTGCTTCCATCGTCAGGGTAGCATATTCTTCTTAGCCACTAGTCTGGGAACCTTGAGTCTTAAGCGTATTGTTTATTGAGTTAGAGAAGCGACTTCCTGAAACGAGTGAATCATGAGTTGGTGCCAGGTATTTCGCCTTAAATGTCTGGGCACAAATTGTTTTGACTTTCAATACCATTCTGATGTCACATTTGCTTCTAGTTCGTCGCCGGACATGCGGGTCCATTTCCCAGATTTGTTTAGTTTGCAGTCCGATAAATCTCATTGTTTTCGAGTAATTTCTTCGTGATGGAACATTCGACAAATTGAACTAGCTTTAAGAAGGACACGTTTTAGGCTTTCTTAATTATGGACTCCTCAATAAGTATTTAATCTCGTTTCTGTGCTATCGGAAGGAAGAAAAGACATTTGGGCAAAATTTATGTGTGACACAGAATAGTGACAGCTATTGTGGGTCTTCTAATGGTGGCATTTCGTTTACCTGCGGAACATTAAGCTCATTAAGCTCATTAAGTACCTAATTTTCATACAGTACCCATCGCTTGTACACAGGCAATATATTAACTCTCTAATGAGCCGTCCACGGAGCGTTAGACAGGGAATGTAAATGGCTTAATTAAATGTTGGCTCCAGTACCGAACATCAGCTCATTTTCAAAATTGTTATTGAAATTTACGAATTTTCTTCATGAATTTTTCATTTTTCGTTTGTTCTTCCCGTCCTCCGAATTACTATTTTGCTCGATGTTGATTCATAAGTGGATATTTTCATGGCGTACTCGTGGTCTACCTGTGAAATTTATTGTATAAACTTAATACTCTAAAATGAGACTGAATTCGTGGATATTAACCTCCATTATCTCCATGCATTCGGCTGGGTTTTTGTAGCAGCACAAGGAAACTTTAACTCTTTAGGGTTTTTTTTACTTAATTTGTGTTAAGATCATTTTCTGCCTGAATTCCGCGTAGCGCTGTGATATCGCGCGCACACTCTGTATTTCGCGCGCTCGTGCGTGCGTGTGTGTGTGTGTGTGTCTGCAGGGGAATATTTAGGTAACTCTACGACAGAAATGGATTATAACTTTTGCATAGTGTATGTAGTTAATTCACTCGTATAGTTTACCACACCCTTGTTTCTTCTTTCCAGTTTAAGTTCATTATAGTTCCCATGATGCTTAATTAATATTTAATTTTTATTATGACATTGTATTTTATGCTGAAAACACCTAACAGCTCCTGGAACGATTATGTGTTTTAGTTCTGTGCTTTTGTAATCTTAATATTTTGCATATTCCATGTATTTTTCTTCGCTATTTATTAAATCCCATCAAAATACACTGACCCTAGCACAGCCAGATCCGAAACATGTGGGATAAAGTAGTGTAAAATAATATATATGTATTTATTTTTATTCTAACAAAGTGTTTTCTTGGAATTAATTCATAATTCTGCGTTTTTACTTACGTTGGACAACAGATCGCAGTGGCTTTTGATTTCGAAGGATATTGATAGTTCACGAAGGTCGTTTGAAAATGAGTGCTGTTTGATTTCAGACAGGGAATTAAATTGCATTTTAATGTTCTGTTACGCAAGCTGTGTTCTACCTTATTGTCAGCAGCGCTTTTGTTGCTTCCATGTCATTGGTTGTTATGTCTGCCGTCTTGTCATTTCTGGTCGTAGGAAACTGTGAAGTAGGAGGGGGTGGGCCTTAATGGCGAAACGCTTATTCTTGGCTTTATGAAGTTCGTTCATTGAATTCAGAAGCTGAAATAAACACACAAAGGCAGCACGATTGTCTCATAAGATTAAGTTTAGCTCTTATGAAAGGAACGTATAAAAAACCCTGCTAATGCACACTTAAACTATTCACGCCACTTTATTAGCGCTGTGTTACTCCAACGTGTTTCGTCCTTCAAAGGACCATATTCAGAGAAAACGACTGATACATTTTCACAGCCAGATCAACAAAATTTTCACCAGACGTAAAATTCTTGAAGGCAAAGCATATTTACAAGTAAAATTACTATAAATATTAAAGTTTAAAGGACATAAAATTATAAAATTATTAAGGTATGACGTAAGCAGCGTGTGTAATATGACGTGGCTGCTACGTCACAAGTGTCAGAGGGGAATCAGAAACCAGTTCAGGCTGTAGCGTGACGTAATTGTGCCGCGTAGAGTAAACAAAGGGTTGTTTTCGCCTAGTAACTGTTCCTCAACGGTCCGGGATCGAATCCTGGTGGGGACTAAATTTTCCGCCCGTCCAGACCGGCCCTGGGGCCCACCCTGCCTCCTGTAAATGGGTACCGGGTCTTTCCCGGGGGTAGAGGCGGCCTCGACGTGGGGCTGACTCCTCCACTCGCATCTAGTGCCGAGTTCCTAGAAAGAGTAGAGCTCTACCTCTGCTCACCCTAAGGGCCTTCGTGGCCTATAAAATGGGTGAAACCTCTCTACTGTTCCTGAATCAATTTATGTTAATGATTATGTTTATGGCTGTGAAAGTGTATCAGTCATTCTCTCTGAAGATGGCCTTTGGGGGCCGAAACACGTAGCAGTAACACAGTGCTGATAAAGTGGTGTGAATGATGTAAGTGTGCATTAGTCGGATTTTTATGAAGTGAGGATATCAGTGCACGGAAGTGAACAACATAAAGAAAGGAACGTAGTATGAATTGTGTCTTATGGGCATTCATTTTAACTTGGTAATAAAAAATGAATGTTTTTGTAAGAAGAACCACATGTTTCTGCTGCTGCATTCCAGAGACGCTGGGTAAAGAGACGGCAGTGTAGCGGCAGTTTCGAAGGTACTGATATCTTGTTTCTTTATCACAGAACGTGCCGCGTTCTGCTCATGCGTAATTGTTATTACAATACCCTTGATCTACTTATCAGTTTTATTATATAGCCAAATTCCAAGGCTAATGAACCGAAGAATGCTTTTAGGGGTCGTTTGCTTCGCATTGTAAAGAAGTGGGCAGAGTTGAGAAACACAAATACTCATGCTGCCATCTTGTGCGCATCTGAGAAACTTGGTATCTGGAAGCTGCAATATTTTATTACGTAGGCTTATACGAGTGGTTCCTAACATCTTAGGGTATGAGAATCCCTTCTTATCTTCAAAAAATCTCACGGACCTCACATGCTAATAGTTGTATTTTGGCTGCGTTAATTTAAACATTACATAACCACAAAAAATACCATATACTCACTGGATTGTAAATTTATTCATATTTTGTCCTCATAACAACAAACATAAACATTTCAAAACAGTATAATATACGTATATAATAGTACATGCGCGAATTATGGTACATAGTTTAAAGAAAGGCAAGTTGCAATAATCCCCCCCCCCCCCGGGCCCCCGGCCGATGGGGTGGTAAAAAACGGCCTGTACCCTCACGGAATCTT
>Ga0123357_10004689_pt1 | contig 16145 bp, 14 predicted proteins | sample TergutEmb28metaG_FD_89873 | JGI IMG/M metagenome (GOLD analysis project Ga0123357, IMG submission 89873) | Embiratermes neotenicus P4 segment gut microbial communities from Petit-Saut dam, French Guiana - Emb289 P4 | ecosystem: Host-associated > Arthropoda: Insects > Digestive system > Gut ... | reverse complement strand
GAAAGTTTTGAACTCAAATGTGCAATTTTTGCCATTCTTTTTTCGGCAGGATTCTTTCTTCTCTAACTCCATAATGTTTAATTTTTTGTTGAAATTAGAGTCAACGTATTTGGGGACGATACATTTTTCTGAAATTTACAGTCAAGTAGTACATCTTTTTTGTAAGTGTTTGGTTTATAACACTACAAATATAATACTTATTTAATTGATACACAACTTTTTATTTGTGTTTATATAAAATAATTTAATGTCGCCAATGGGTTAACTTAATATTTTTTTAATAACAACGTAAAAAGAATGTAACAATCGAACTCTACTTTTGCAGCATAGAATGATAAATAAATTTATTTAATCCGTCATTTGTTACTTGTGTTTTGAACAACTTATTTTTATTAAAATAATATGAAACAATTAAAGAGAATTAATCTGAAATCTGTAAGAGGTGTTTTTCTTACAGCGGCATCTTTATGCCTGTGCAGTGTGTCGTTTGCCCAAAATTCGGGGAATGGCACCGATAATTCCGATGAGGCTGTGAACCAGTATGGTGTTAAAGTCTCGTCGTATCCACTTCAACCTTCGGCGCAAAACGAAATTTTTGTGTTGGAGAACAAGGACAAAGGTTATAAATTTTGGATGGATAACCGAGTTCAGTTTGATGGAGCGACCTATTTCAATTTGAAAAATGGTATGCTCGTTAATGGAAATCCTACTATGATGGGTGGAGTTTCGTTACGCAGAGTGCGTTCGGCAGTTAAGGCGATAGTTGCCAAAGATTGGTATGCCGAAGTTGACTGCGATTTTGCGGACGGCGTGTTTGGATTGGAAGATGCGTATATCCAATTTAGCGGATTGAAAGATTTCCAATTCAAAGCAGGAAATTTCAAAGAAGATTTTTCGCAGGAAGAAACGACAACTTCGCGTTATACAACCTTTATGGAACGCGCAATGGTTGTGGCTACTTTTGCACCAAGCCGCCACGCAGGGCTGCAGGCGCAATGGCAAAAATTTGACTGGTTGCGTGTTTCGGCAGGGATTTCGTGGCAAGCGGTAGATGACGACGGTACACGACTTAATGTGGAAGAGTTTAATAAAATAGGGAAAGGAATGGGCGCTAATTACACCGGAAAACTCGTTTGGATGCCTTCATTGGGTAATTTTTCGAAATTGCATATCGGTTATAATGCTTCGTATCGTAGCGCATATAAAACAGACGATAATGTAGATGGCGCTACACCGCTGGGACGTGGCTATCAAGGTGATTATTTTAGTACCCGAAATTCAACATCAATTAACCGTATCAAATATTTGTCTTGTGAATATTATGGCGTAAAATACGACTTTTTGCAGGGTTTTGAACTTGGAGGATACAAGGACGGTTTCAGAGTGAACGGAGAATTTATTACAAATACTTCTGTGATGGATAAAAATTTCGCAGGAGCAACGGCAAACAATAAATCAAAATTTTTCTATGGTTATTATGTTCAAGCCTCCTATTTGCTCTTTGGCGGAAAACAACGTTACGATGTTACACAAAGCGAATTTACACAACCCATACGAGGTAAAAAATGGGGAGATATAGAAGTGATGGCACGCTTTGACTATTTGAATTTGAATAGTGAGGATATTTACGGAGGTTCCGGACAAAATATTGCTCTCGGCGTGGTTTATCACATAAACAACAATGTGAAAATGATGTTGAACTATCAAATTTCACAAAATGATAAATATGCCAACAATAAAGGCAAAGCCGTTATCGGCAAAGATAGTAACGGTGAATATACATCTAATCCGAAATTGGTAGCAAGTGATTTTGGCGTAAGATTTAATACATTGCAAGCACGACTTGAACTTGATTTTTAATACATTAATTAATAAAAAATAAAAGATTATTATGCAGAAAATAATTTTAGCCCTTGTGGCAACAGCGGCGGTTGTTTTTACCTCATGTGTGAAAAACGACCCTTATGTAGAACCAAAAGGTTCTGAACTTCAGGGAGTATTATTCTTCAATGAAGTTAATGGAACAGGTATTGTTCCACCGGATACTTCAGCTAATGCTGCCGAGAAATATGTCGAAATGTACAACAATTCGGATGCCGACATCAGTTTGGAAGGTTTCATTGTGGATTATGGTGGAAGAACATCATGGACAGGGAGAGCAGCAGATACTGTTCCTGCACATGGATACTTTTTAATTAAAGGAACGAAAACCACTTATCCGGGAATGAGTACAGGACTTTCGGCAAACAATGGAAATGTCAATATGACTTTGTTTGACACGAATGGTGGTATAGTCGATTATTACGAAAAAATACCCGATACTAACGCCCCTGACCCACTCGAAGATATGGACCACATGCGTATTCCGGATGGCGGAACATGGTATTATGTAGACCTCAGTGCGAGAAGTCCGGGAGCCACTAATCTGAGCGACCCATCCGATCCTGCGGTAAAAGGACCAATGCCTCCGATGGAGAAAAAACTGACAATCGAGTCTGTTACCGTAACTCCTACAATACCAACGATTGACGATGATGTTAATTTTGCTGCCAAAGTAACTGATGTTAATGTTATCAGTTCGGTGGTATTGAAATGGAAACTGAACGGCGCCGACCAGGCGGATATTTCAATGAACAAAAATAATGCAGATGGACTTTATGAGGCTACAATAACCAAACAAGCCGCCGGAACCGTTGTTGATTGGACTGTTGTGGCAACAAATAACAAAGGTAATTCAGACTACGTAACAGGAACCATAACATGGACAGCGCAGTCTATAGATTACAGTAAACTGAAACTTAATGAAGTTAGCGGTGTTGGAACCGATGCCGATAAATTCTATGAGTTAATTAATACGGGTGGAGTTGACATCCCGTTGGGAGGTTGCCAAATTTATTATAATGCAAATGCTGCAACAGGAGGAACTCTTCCTACCGGAGACGGTAATCTAACGTGGACAGGTTTATCAACACAGATTGCTACAGCAGGAGGATTATTTTGCTTGATTGGACGCGATAATCCTGCCGGTACCAGTCCGGGGTCATTTACAACAGGATTAACAGCAGCGCGTATCCTGATAATCACGCTCAAAGACCCTGCAGGGAATGTGATTGACCAGTGTGTTAGAGCGGAAGATACGGGAGATTATGCTTTTACAGATAAATCTTTCTCGCGTATTCCGGACGGAACAGGACCATTCTACTTTACAACGCCAAGCCCTAACGTATTAAATGGAACGGATGCAACAGGCTTAATACTCGTGCCGACACAACCTGAATATTTGGTACTCAACGAAGTTGATGGTAATGGTAAATTTGTGGAAATCTACAACAAAGGTACTGAAGCCGTGTCGTTGGCAGGAGTTTCTTTAGTTAAAAATGAGTCAGCCGTATGGTGGACAGGTGCAGCCGGTGTAACCATTAGCGCAGGTGGATATTATGTTATTGCTCAAAGCGGAGGCACGACTATTTTTGATGAAAATACCGGAGCAAGCGGAATCTCGCCAAAACAGACAGTCAAATTTGAGTTGAAAAACTCGAGCGGCAATGTAATAGACCAATTTTCTCGTGGAGTTACCCCTTGGGGGACTACTATCAGCGATGTTACTCCAAATTCGTTCTCTCGCTGTCCGAATGGAACGGGAGACTTTAAATTGGCTACGCCTTCACCCAAAGCTGCAAATCCGGCTACGGGAGATGATATTCCGCAAAGTTAATTTTCAGTAAATAATGATAGGTAAAGTGTGTCAAAGGAAGACTTTTGGCACACTTTATCTTAAATTTTAAAATAATTTTATTAATATGGCAGAATTAAAAATTGGAGAAATCTCCAAACCTCGTTTTGAATACCGCTCTTTTGGGCGCTGTTTCAAAAAAGAAGCCGAACGTATGGCTCGGCTGTCAATTCCTGTTCCCGAAAAAGTATGGGAACGCCGTTCGGTGGAAACTTACATTGTGAGCCGTACCAACGATGTGAACAATACTAAAATCCGCGACGGGAAAATGGACATCAAAACATTCGTACAAAATGTAGATGGCTTTGAACAATGGAATCCGTTGATGAAAGGCGAATTTCCAATCAGTGCGGAAGTCTTGAATAAAGAAGTATTCCCTGCATTTAAGGTAAACAATTTACCCGAACTGAAAAAAGATACTTATACTTTGGACGAATTTTTAACAATGATTAAAAATCACCCTGATTTGCAGGCAGTGATCGTGGAAAAAGTTCGTTACGGCTATATGGTTAACGATACAATTTGCGAAACCGGCGATGTGTATATCAATGGCGCAAAAACAGTTACCATTAATTCCGAATCAACGGAAGTAGAAGACCTGAAAAAAACGGTTAAAGACGTAGGTTTGGAAGGCGTGGAAAATATTAATTATCTTCAAGCCATCAAACGCGTAATTGGTATGATTGATAAACCGCTTGCAAATTAAATATAAAAAATTATGGCACAAGAAATTGAAAAAAAATTTTTAGTTACGGGCGAATTTAAAAACTTGGCAACCAAAGCAACCCGAATAACTCAAGGCTATCTCTGTTCTATTCCGGAACGCACTGTCCGTGTACGCATTAAAGGCGACAAAGGATTTATTACAATCAAAGGTATAGGCAGCGACAGCGGTGCAAGCCGTTTCGAGTGGGAAAAGGAAATTTCAGTAGCAGAAGTCGATGACCTGCTGAAAATTTGCGAACCCGGAGTTATCGATAAAACGCGCTACCTTGTTCCGGCGGGACCTCATACTTTTGAAGTCGATGAATTTTACGGAGATAATGAAGGTCTAATCGTTGCCGAAGTAGAATTAGGCGCTGAAAATGAAGCATTTGAAAAACTTGCATTTTTAGGACAGGAAGTGACAGGAGATGTTAAATATTACAACTCTATGTTAATGAAAAATCCATATAAAAACTGGTAAAATTTCGATTTTTGCTATGAATGATGATAATGAACAAACATATCCGGAGGAATTTAATCCTCTGGATATGAATAATTACAAGGTAGAGAAATTACCGAAAATCGAGAAAAGAGGTTTCGAAAAAGTTTTGTTGTATATCGGAATTCCTTTGGCTGTGTTGGTGTTTATACTCCTGTTTTGGGTTGTAAAAATACCATTTTTGGAAAATTTGAACATCTCCACTTTTACCAGCGATGCTGAGGCGGTAAACAGATTTAAACAACTTGGTGCGGAAGGTTTTACACGTATAAATTATGCTATGCTGGCAATTTTTGCCGCTGCAATTATCCTTTGGATTACCGAAGCCATACCCAATTATTTGACTTCCTTGCTTTTGATTATTGCAATGGTACTTACGCACGTTACCTCGGATACGGTGGCATACGCACAATTGGGGCATCCGGTGATGTGGCTGAATATTTTGTCGTTTGTGCTGGCAAGCATGCTTGTTAAAACACAAGTTGCCAAACGCTTTGCCTTGTGGCTTGTGGTACGATTTGGCAAAAACTCGTCATGGATTATTTTAAGTTTTATCATCATTAATATTGTCCTCTCGGCATTTATTTCGGCAACCACTGCAAAAGCAACTATTTTACTGCCTATTTTTATGGTAATTGCGGCTATTTACGGTGCGCGTGGCGGTAATCAACGAAACAATTTCGGTCGAAATCTTGTTTTGCAAAATCTTTTCCAAATAAATATGGGCGCTACAGGCTTTATCACGGGTTCGGGCGCTAACCTGTTGGCAGGTTCGCTAATTGCCGGTGCAATGGGTATGGAATTTTTCAGTTATCAGGATTGGTTTGTTGCTGCTTTTCCGCTGGCAATTATTCTGATACTTATAGGATGGTTTGTTGGCTTAAAAATTATTTTTCCTGTAAAACGGGAAGAACAGGTACCTCAAATAGAGGGCGGCATTCAATATTTGAAAGAAGAATTAACAAAAATGGGGAAAATGAAGCCGATAGAATATCGTGCAATAGCCATTTTTGTGGCGGTTTTGGCTATGTGGGCAACCGACAAACAGCACGGCATTGACCAAACAGCCGTAGCATTTATGGGAGCAATAGTTGCGTTGCTGCCCGGCATAGGCATTGTGAAGTGGAATGATGTGGACATACCCTGGCATTTAATGCTGTTTTCGGCAGGAGCATATACGCTTGGAGCAGGATTGGACGCGACGGGCTTGCCTGTTACCATTGTAAATACTGCTTTCGACAGTTTGGGAATCAGTAATCAAACGCCGTTTTGGGTGTTGTATATGTTACTTACATTCTTAATGCTGTTCAGTGCGTTGCTTTTTCAGTCAAAAACGATGAGGGCGCTTATCTTTGTTCCCATTGCAATAGGAGTTGCGCAAAAATTTGGCTATCCGATAATGAGTCTCTCTTTTCCTGTTGCGCTGCTTATTGAACACGTGTATGTAATGCCATACAACAGCAAACCTGCGGCATTGCTCTATACCACCAATCAATACAGTTACATAGATGCCATAAAGTACGGAATGACAATGATGTGCATTGCGTGGGTAATGATTATTATATGGGGAGAAACCGTGTTGAAATGGTTGGGTTATACAAAAGGACTGTTTTTTTAATGGTATAAACGTCTGTCCCATAATCATAATTTATTTTGTAATTATAAAATTGCTTTTTTTGTGTATTTGTAAAAGAAAAATGTGTATTTTTGGCAAATTTTTCTAACCGATGTTTAATTTTATAAATAAATGGATAAACAATTGAAACAATTTAAGTTCAAACACTTCAAATGGCGTTTGGGAGACCGCTACGATGGCTGGCGTGTACGCAATGTTGATACGGTTTTTCAGGTAATTCCTTTCTTTTTGCGCACTCGGATGGACGCACAAAATTTCTACAGCGACCGCATCACTATCAATCACCTCGAAGAGTTTGTTCAAGAACACAAAGCCGAAATTCCGCAACTTACAATTATGCACATCCTTATTGCAGCGCTTGTGCGGCTTTTTTCACAGCGTCCCAATTTGAATCGATTTGTTGTGTGGAATAAAATTTTTGCACGCAATCATTTTAATCTGTCAATTGCTGTGAAGCGTTCTTTAACCGATGACGGCGAAGAAACGCTAATAAAACCGTATTTTAATATGGAAGATACTTTGCAGGATGTTGTCTGTCGGATAAGCGAAGAAATCGAACGCAATATTAAAATGGGTCAAAAGAACGGTTCTGATGTTGTGGCAAAAACTTTAGGATTTTTGCCGTCTTTTTTGTTGCGCACAGCGGTTTTGTCTTTGTTTTGGTTAGATAAGATAGGACTTATGCCGCGCACTATTTTCCGCGTCAGCCCTTGGCACAGCAGCGTTTTTCTTACAAATATCGGCTCTATTGGCGTAGAAAGTATCTATCATCATTTATATGAATTTGGAACGTGCAGTATGTTTGTGGCTCTCGGACGAAAAACAACCCGTAACCTGACAGACAAAGAAGGCAATATATTCAAAGAAAAAAGTTTATTGTTACGATTTGTACTCGACGAGCGCGTTTGTGACGGATTTTATTATGCCTCATCGATGCGTGCATTCAACAAAATTCTCGCAAACCCCGAATGTTTGCTCTCACCACCCGAACAGGTTGTCATTGACGAAGGAGTAAAACGAAAAAAAGTTAAGTAAAATGTATTTTTTGTAATCAAAATTTTTTATTTAAAATATATTTTAGATATAAAAAATATCAATAATTTTTTATTGACAAATATCAAAATTTTATTATTGCCTTGTGTAATAATTTATAAATTAATTGTTTATAAAAAATAATATTAATAATTCTATGCCTGAAAGGATTTTGAAATGGTACGAAAAGTTGATAGTTTGGCGTGTCAAGCATGTTAAATTGCGGCATTTTGTGTTGTTTTTAAGTTTATTAATCGGGGTATTGTGTGCCATAGCAGCGTTTTTGTTAAAGGAATCAATCCATTTTTTGCAGACGACAATTACAAATATTGCCAACGCAAATTCCTTAAACTATGGATATTTGATTTTTCCTTCGATAGGTATTCTAATCACTTCTCTTTTTGTCCGTTACATTGTCCGTGATGATATTTCTCACGGGGTTACACGCATATTATATGCCATTTCGCAGCGCAAAAGCATTATTAAAATTCACAACGTATGGACTTCGATGGTTAGCAGTGTGTTTACCATAGGACTTGGTGGCTCTGTGGGGGCGGAAGCGCCGGTTGTGCTTACCGGCTCGGCTATTGGTTCCAATTTGGGAAAATTTTTTAAACTTGACCAAAAAACGTTGATGCTGCTTGTGGGGTGTGGCGCTTCTGGTGCAATTGCCGGAATTTTTAAAGCGCCTATTGCCGGTTTCGTTTTCACGCTCGAAGTGCTTTTGATTGATATGACAATGACTGCTATTGTTCCGCTACTGATTTCGGCTGTTACTGCAACTGCTACAATATATATACTTACAGGACAGGCATTTATGTTCAATGTTGAACTTCGTCAATCGTTTTCGGTAGACAGAATTCCATATCTGCTTATACTTGGTATTATTTGTGGACTTGTGGCGTTGTATTTTACAAGGGGAATGAATTTTTTGGAGACGCAATTCAGAAAGATAAAAAATCCCATGTTTAAATGGGCGCTTGGCGGAACGGCGCTGGGAGTTCTTATTTTCGTTTTCCCGCCACTTTATGGAGAAGGTTATGATACTATAAAAGAATTACTTACAGGACACGCTACTGCCGTTTTCGACCGAAGTCCGTTTCAGCCGCTAATGAGCAACGAACTTATGATGATTTTTTATTTAACTTTAATTATTTTACTTAAAATCGTTGCATCTGCAAGCACAACAAGCGGTGGTGGTGTCGGGGGAATTTTTGCTCCTTCTCTTTTTGTCGGCTCTATCACAGGTTTTGTTGTTGCCAAAATATTGATAATGTTAAGTTTTGTTGTGCCGATTCCAAATTTTGTTCTCGCGGGAATGAGCGGGGTGATGGCTGCGGTGATGCATGCTCCGCTGATGGGTATTTTTCTAATTGCCGAACTCACAGGCAGTTACGATTTGCTGATGACACTAATGATTGTTTCTGTAACTGCTTATGTGACAATAATTTTCTTCGAGCCACACAATTTGTATGCTATGCGCCTTGCAGCAAAAGGCGAACTGCTCACACATAATAAAGATAAATCGGTTCTTACTTTGTTGAAAATGGAAAATATGCTGGAAACCGACTTAAACGTTGTTTATCCTGATATGACTTTGGGTGATTTTGTAAAAGAAATTTCTAAATCGCATCGCAATATTTTTCCTGTGGAAGAAAAACAGAGCGGACGAATGATTGGTATTGTTTCATTAGATGAGGTGCGTAATATTATGTTTCGTCCTGAACTTTATGACCGCTTTACAATAGCGCAAATGATGACTTTTCCCCCTGCTGTTTTAAAAAACGACATGCCGATGGAAAAAGTCATGGAAATTTTTGAAGATACTCGTGCTTGGAATTTGCCTGTTACCGATTCAAACGGACATTATCTTGGTTTTGTATCAAAATCTAAAATTTTCAATTCCTACCGTGATATTTTAGTTAATTTTTCAGAAGAATAATATCATGATAAAATTTATTCATTTTTGTTTATAAATTCTTTTCCAATTTATTACAAACAAATTTTAAGAACTTTTATGTAAATTTGCAACACTATTCGGTAATTTTTTTTTAAATTATTATAAAACAAACAAAATTATAACAAACCATGGCTCACATTCTAATTATTGATGACGAAAAAACAATCAGAACAACATTGAAAGATATTATTGAATTTGAAAATCACAAAGTAACGCTTGCCGAAAATGGATTACAAGGGTTTGAAATGCTCGAAAATGGTGGCTTTGACCTTGTTTTTTCTGATATTAAAATGCCCGAAATGGACGGTATAGAGTTATTAACAAAAGTTCGCGATCTGGATATTGAAACGCCTGTTGTAATGATTTCGGGACATGGAAATATCGAAACTGCTGTTGAATGTATCAAAATCGGTGCATTTGATTTTATTGAAAAACCTATTGACCTTAATCGTTTGCTCGTTGTTCTGCGTAATGCCTTAGATAAAAAGAATTTAGTGAACGAAACGCGTCGATTGCGAAATAAAGTTGATAGTCAAAATCAGATGGTTGGACAAAGTTCAGCAATAAGAAAAGTAATGGAAATGATTGAACGCGTTGCCCCTACCGATGCCAGAGTTATGATAACCGGCGACAATGGAACGGGGAAGGAGGTTGTGGCTCGGCTGCTGCACAAATTTAGTAATAGGGCTGAAGCCCCGTTTGTGGAGGTCAATTGTGCCGCAATTCCGTCAGAACTTATTGAAAGTGAATTATTTGGACACGAAAAAGGTTCATTCACTTCGGCAATCAAACAGCGAATCGGGAAATTTGAGCAGGCAGACGGAGGCACAATTTTTCTTGACGAAGTTGGCGATATGTCGCTTTCTGCACAAACGAAAGTGTTGCGCGTATTGCAGGAATCGGAACTTACGCGCGTTGGCAGCGACAAGTCAATTAAGGTTAATGCGCGTGTTTTTGCCGCAACAAATAAAAATTTAAAAAAAGAAATTGAAAAGGGAAATTTTCGCGAAGATTTTTTTCATCGTCTAAATGTTATTCCAATCCACGTTCCTACTCTCGACCAGCGCAAAGAAGATATTCCTGAACTGATAAATCATTTTTGCCAACTTATTTGCAAAGAACAGGGAATTGCGGTGAAAACATTCGACCAAAAAGCGATTGAAATGTTGCAACATCGCATTTGGACAGGTAATATACGCGAATTGCGGAATGTTGTTGAGAGGTTAATTATTCTTGGGAGCAATCCAATCAAAATAAAAGATGTTAACGATTTTGCAATGTTTGAATAATTTTTTTCTACTTATTTTTGTAATTTTACTATCTTTGCCGACAATTTAATAATAATTTTTAATAATTTCTTTTGAATTTTAAATTATTAAGTGCCTCTTGTACTCCAAAATATTATCAGATTTATAGTACTTGTAATTGCCCAAGTACTGATTCTCAATAATATACAATTTTTGGGTTATATAAATCCATTTTTGTATATTTATTTTATTCTTGCCTTGCCCGTACAGATTCCACGCTGGGCAATACTGTTTTTGGCATTTGCTTTGGGGTTAATTATTGATATTTTTTCAAATACTGCTGGCTTACACGCTCTTGCTACAGTGTTTGTAGCATTTTTACGCGCTCCGGCAATTAATATACTCGTTTCTATTGATGAAAATCCAGCCTTGCAGCCATCTGTGAAAACTTTCGGATGGATGACCTTTTTACGATATGCTGGATTTTTAGTCTTAATACACAACGTAGTAATATTTATTGTTGAGGCATTTTCATTTGTAAATTTTGGAATTATTGCACTTAAAATTTTACTAAGTTCTGTCGTTACTCTTCTACTTGTGATTGCAATTCAAATGTTTAAGAAAAAATAATTTTATAAAATCTTAAAAAATAATGTTGTTGCCATATCACACTGAAAATTTGCTTGAGGCAGGCTGCGACGAAGCAGGACGCGGTTGCCTTGCAGGTGCGGTATTTGCCGCAGCAGTGATTTTTCCGCCAGATTTTGTGTGCAAAGAATTGAATGACAGTAAAAAACTTACAGAAAAACAGCGAAATAATCTTGTTCCTATCATAAAATACAATGCACTTGCGTGGGCGGTTGCCAGCGTTGATGCTAAAATTATTGATAAAATAAATATTTTGAACGCATCGATTTTGGCAATGCAAAAAGCCATTGAAAAACTGAAAATCAAGCCACAACATCTGATAATTGACGGAAACAGATTTAAAAAATACAAAAATATTCCGTATCATACTATTATCAAAGGCGATGGAATATATATGTCTATTGCAGCGGCTTCGGTGCTGGCAAAGACCGCACGTGATGAATATATGCTATTGATTAGCAATAAGTTTCCGCAATACGACTGGGCAAAAAATAAGGGCTACCCAACCCAAAAACATCGTCGGTCAATTCAAAAATTCGGAATTACCACTTATCACCGCAAAAGTTTTCGCCTTGTAGATTTCAAACTTTTTTAAGTGAATGCTTTTTTGTATAAGTTTATTCTCAACGTTTTAGTAACGAACTATCGCCATAACTGAGGAAACGAAAATCGTGTGAGAGCGCGTAATTATAGATTTTTTTCCACTCGTTTTGTCCAACAAACGCAGCCACAAGCAGTAGAAGGGTGCTTCTTGGCTGATGAAAATTCGTGATTAAAGAATCTGTAAATTGAAATTTATATTCAGGGCGAATCATTATTTGGGTTCGGGCAGCAATATGGGTATAATTATTTTTGTTCAAAAAAATTAAAATATTTTCTAATGATTCTGCGGCAGTAAGAATGTGTTTTTTTTCATAAGGAGAATTTTGACTAACAAAAAAATTATTTTGATTTGGATTTTCAAATAATTGACAACCAATATAATACAAACTTTCCAAGGTTCTCAAGGTGGTAGTTCCTACGGCGGTTATTTTTCCTAAATTTTCAAATAATTTTTCTATTTCTTTTTTTCGTACCGAAAATACTTCTTCGTGCATTGTGTGTTCTAAGGCATTTTGAGTTTTTACGGGTTGAAAAGTTCCCGCTCCAACGTGCAAAGTAATTTCTCCAAGTTGTATATGCTTATTTTTCAAAGAATTAAATACACTATCAGTAAAATGCAAACCCGCTGTTGGAGCAGCCACCGAGCCATCAATTTGCGCATAAACCGTTTGATAATCAATTAAATCATTCCTTTGCGTCTTGCGGTGTAAATATGGCGGTATTGGCAACTCTCCTGCCGTATTTAGAATTTGAGCGAAAATAATTTGATCATTATCCCACGAAAATAAAATGCGTTGTGAATTTTCGGAAGTTTCAATGATTTTTGCCGAAAGATTTATTTGTATGTCATTGATTAATATTGATTTAACTAAGACATCCTCTTTTCTCCATTTTTTAAAATTTCCAATCAGACATTCCCATTGGCACTGCTTGTCCGCCAAAAGGGCATGTTCGTAATCGGCTGGCCCAAGCGGTTTTAAACAAAAAATTTCAATTTTTGCACCCGTTTGTTTCTCAAAAATCAATCGTGCATTGATTACGCGAGTATTATTCACAACAAGCAACGATTTTTCCGGCAAAAAATCGGCGATTTCCGAGAAAAAACTTTCAGAAATATTACCGTTTTGATATATCAATAACTTCGATTTATCTCTCTGATTTACAGGATATTTTGCAATTCTATCATCTGGTAAATCGTAATTGTAATCTGTTATATTTAAAACCATTTATTTTTGTATTTATTTTAACTGATTTTTACTTCATAAACTCTTTCTTTTAGCCACTGAGTCCATTGCAGATGAGTTTTCGTTTTATCAAAAGTTGTGTAACTTATTGGTTTTCCGAAATATATAGCATGCTCTTTCCCGCGTTGTTTTACAAATTCGTCAACAAGATACAGCATTTCAATATTTGTTTTAATTTTCAAAAAGGTACGCAAATTTGCCAAATTGTAGAAAAAATTTGAGTTTCGTCCTTCAAAATATACAGGCACAATGTCCCTTTCAAATTGAACTGCCTTCGCTATTACATTTTTCTTCCATTGGTCGTCAATTATTTTTCCGCCGATTTTTCGCGAACATTTTCCAGCAGGAAAAGTAATCAGGTGGCTGTCGGTGGCAAGAAATTCGTTGGTAGCATCAGCGCTGTTGCGCCCTACCATCCCCGTTTTGTTAATCGGAATAAACAAATCGTTGAGCGGACGGACAAAAAGCAAAATATCGTTTGCATATATTTTCACTTTGCCATCATATTGATTTCCAATGTAATACGCCAAACTCACGCCATCCATTCCTCCAAGTGGATGATTGCTTGCGAAGATATAACGCCCGCCGTGCGGCAAATTTTCAATTCCAAAAACAGAAGTCGAAACATCAAAAAACTCGTGAATACCTGCGATAAACTCAAAATTGCGTTTATGGTCGTATTTTTCCATAAAACGGTTTAATTCGTCCTGATGAATAATGCGTTTGAGATAACGCACAACAAACTTCGGCAATTTTTTATTCGGCATTTTTTCCGCTAAAATTTCTTCAATATTAAAACGAATCGGCGTATAATTTTCGTTTTCCATAAATTAGAATATAAAATTTGTTTAAGAAAATAATTAAATTATTCTAATTATCTGATTTTCAAAGTAATAATTGACAATGCGGCTAAAATAATTCCGATAAGCCAAAAACGCACTGTTATTTTTGATTCGGGAATGGTTTTTTGTGGTTTATCCCAAAAAACGTGTGGGACAGTGCCGCCTGCTGTTTGAAAATGATGATGAAGAGGTGTTTTTTTGAAAATTCGATGACCTTCTCCGAATTTTTTCTTTGTAAATTTGAAATAATATCTTTGCAAAATAACGGAAATAACTTCTATCAAAAATACTCCACAGAGAAGCGGTAGCAACAATTCTTTACGTACAAGGATAGCAAAAACGCCGATAATTCCGCCGATTGTCAGACTCCCTGTATCGCCCATAAAAACTTGCGCCGGATATGCATTATACCACAGGAAACCGATTGAAGCGCCAATGAATGCACCTGCAAAAACGAACAATTCGCCGGCGCCGGGAATGTACATAATATTCAAAAAACCAGAATAATTTATATTACCCGAAAGATATGCCAAAATTCCGAGTGCAACACCGATAATTGCCGAACTGCCTGCTGCCAGCCCATCAATTCCATCAGTGAGATTTGCACCATTCGACACTGAACTAACAATAAAAATCGTTACTAACACAAATAAAATCCAGCCGTAAATAGTGGCATTTTTGCCCAAAGATTTGAAAAAAACGGAATAATCCAAGTTGTTATTTTTCACAAAAGGAATAGTAGTTTGCGCCGTTTTGATGTTTTCTTTTGAATAATTTGCTCCGGCAACGCGCTGTTGCTCAATATTCATCACTTCCTGATTTTCACGAATAACAATATTAGGACTGTAAATCATTGTAAATCCTACAATTAAGCCAAGTCCAACTTGCCCGACAATTTTATATCTTCCGTTTAAACCATCTTTATTTTTTTTGAAAACCTTAATATAATCGTCAGCAAAGCCGGTTATCCCAAGCCAAATGGTTGTTATTAACATTAGAATAATATAAATATTTGTCAATGAGGCAAATAACAATGTAGCCACAACAATTGCCAAAATAATAATTATTCCGCCCATCGTAGGAGTTCCTGCTTTTTGTTGCTGCCCTTCAAGTCCCAAATCGCGTATTGTTTCGCCAATTTGCTTTTTCTTCAAAAAATCTATAATTCTTCGCCCAAAAAGTGTGGCAATAATTAGTGCAGTGATAAACGACAACGCAGTTCTAAAGGAAATGTAGTTGAACATTCCCGCACCCGGAAAATTCAGTTCGTCAAGCCAATGAAATAAATAGTATAACATATTTTTTTTAATTATGAATTATAAATTATGATTTTTTTGAGTTAAGAGTTTTTTTCCCTATTTTCTTTTCAACATTTTTAATGGTTTCCAAATATGCCTGCTCAACTGATGAAAGCGTTTTTACCTGATATTTTCTGTATTCGGCAAGCGCCTTTTCTACCGCTTGTTCGTGTGAAACAGAACCTGCATTTTGTAAAACATCTTCACCTGTCGTTGCCAAAATTTTATCCAATTGATTTATATAATCTTCCATATACATTGGCTTATGTTTCATCGCCTGAATCTCCGCAAAATCAAAATACCCCGAAACAAGGTTATTCAAAATTTTCAATTCTTTTTCCGATAAATAGTTTTTTGCAATGGAAATATCTTTTTGTACAGGTTGATTTCCCGAAAATGTTGTAAGTCCCATAAACGGTTTATCACTGTCGGCTCGCTCAAAAATTATTTCCGCCGCTGTATGTCCGTGAACAGCATAGTGCAATTTGTTTTGTATTATTTTGAAAAACTCAATAGAAAGCAATGATTTAGGGTCATAATCAACGCTTGTTGCGTACAAATCAAGCACCTGACGGTACATTACCTTTTCAGAGGAACGAATATCGCGAATACGATTTAACAGTTCATACCAATAACTGCCGCCGCCGATATTTTTCAACCGCTCATCGTCCATAGTAAAGCCCTTTATGATATACTCT
>Ga0123357_10004688_pt1 | contig 16147 bp, 9 predicted proteins | sample TergutEmb28metaG_FD_89873 | JGI IMG/M metagenome (GOLD analysis project Ga0123357, IMG submission 89873) | Embiratermes neotenicus P4 segment gut microbial communities from Petit-Saut dam, French Guiana - Emb289 P4 | ecosystem: Host-associated > Arthropoda: Insects > Digestive system > Gut ... | reverse complement strand
GGGGAATGGAATATGAAACCTTGTATTTTTCACAAAAGGTTCCAGGGGTTTTTGTAATTTATTTTTTATAAACCTTTTTAAAAGGAAACATGTTTTCTTTGGGCCCCCCCCCCCCCACCCTGGAAATTGTTATTTTATACTGCGATGTTTTGTAGGTCAATGAGTATTAATGAAGCTTTCATTGTCCAGAGTTTAGATTATTGGCTCACAACCGTAATCCAGTGGTGTGTATTGCATCGTTAGTGCCCTGTAATGCTGAAATTCCGTTTGAAGAGTGCATTAAACTACGAAGTTGTAATGCAGCGAAATTTAAACTTTAAGAATTGTATACCTTGAAGAACTTGACTTTACAGAGACAAGTTTAATTGAATGTTGTACTCATCATTCAAAATAATTTATTGTCTTAGCTTGCTCGTTGCTCTGAAAACGGAGGAAGAAGATAGTTTATACACGAAAGCCTGAGTTTAGTGTCGTGTTTGTGTTTGATGTACTTTAGCTAACGGAAAGTTACGAATGTCAGCTCCCAAGACTGATGGTTGTTTTAGACGATACGTTGATTGAAGGGGTTTGCTGACAACAGTTGTGGCACACTTTGCCTCTGACGGCCTCTTTCCATTCCTTCAGCACGGTTAGGGAACGCGGACAGTTTCTAGACAAGAATTCTGCCGGAATGTTTGTTACCCGAGTCTTAACAGAATATAACGATGAGGTTTTAACTGCGCTTATGTCAAGGGTCTCTGTAAATCAAGGCGGACTGAATGTGTCCCGTCACCCGCATAGCGAATGTGCTGGGTTTAGAGGAGTGCGAAGTGCGTGTACTACGTATTAAATGCACCGTGGGCATTCACTGATGTCTCTCGTAGAGTGAATCGACTCTCGCCGGCATCAAAAGATATCGGAGCGATAGCGTCAATTTGCTGCTTTACGTGGGTATTGCAGTACGATGGTGTTGTGTTCTCGGATACTCCCCATGTTCTGTTATATGTACTTGTCTTGACATCAGAGTTCGTGGCCAGTCATTGGGATCAAAATCGAGCATCTGAATTGGGTCTCTATAGCACGTTAATTAGATATTTGTACTACGGTTGTATTTTCGTGCTTCAACGTGGGTGCGCTGGTGGTCCTGGGTTAAGTCCTCCCGTAAGACCATGCTGTTACGCAGTTTGAGGTATTTTGGAAAGAAAGATTGGACGGTTCCTGTTAATGCGATAATTCCACCATTTTTGCCAGATGCGTACGTAAGCCGTGTACGAGACCGTTCATGGAATTCCGTACCCCTTCTCGGCAGTGGGCCCAACTAAGAAGTTATATACACCACGTACGTATATCTATGGGAAGGGCTGTATATTCTCTTTGTTATCAATCATTCCCACTGCTAACTCGTTGAAAATGGTATCATCATGTATTACCGCGATCGAGGTATTTCATTCTAGTTGTCTTACAGGACTGAGCAATTGATGATTTATTTGGCAGATCAGGAATGCCACTTTTATGGAATTCGAACGTACCGGAGTTTAAAAATCGTGATTAGCAAGATTATTAAGGGGAACGGAGGTCACTATGAGAGAACGATTTGATTGTACATAGTATCCATTGCGCCAGTGTCTTAGTTATCATGAAGGAAATTTTCAGTTCGTGATTAGCCTGGATGTAGTGGCATTTCATGTTACAGGATACGTGGTCCACAGGATATATAGACGGTCTAAAATTCTGACATTTTTCTGGCTTATGTATTAAGTCATTATTATGGACCTTAACGTACGTGAGGCGGTATTGACTGTTGAAAACGATACGAAACGGGTGAGAGAGGTGCGCTTTCTTTGGGCGGGAATGCAGCCACGATCATTGTAGGTTAATTAAACACTGCTTAGTGTTTCAGTTGGCCCATCAACCCTTGTCAAGCTCGTATCGTACACTTTCGTCTATGTTATATTTTTACAGTGTCCGTCAAGGGCCGTCAAGCACAAGGGTGGATCAGTGGAAGGGTTTTGTGTGGAATTCATAGCTAGAGATGGGAATTGGTAGATTTTCGCATTGCAGTTACAGAGATCCTTATATTAGCACTAGCACAAACTGTCGGTCCACACTACAGATCGCAGATCACGATATGATCCCCGCGGGGTGATAAGCTTGTTTGGCCCGGCGCTTGGGATTGCTGGCTTTAGGATGGACTATTGTACTGTTGGTAGGCTAGACAGACGTCGGCTAGAACACACTGCGTGAAAGCATATAGAATTTCGAATAGTGTCTAGTGAGCGTGGGCACTGTGCGAATGCACTCAGAATCGATTTTTGCAAATTGTTCGGCACGAAATCGCATATACTGGTATCACATTCCTCAACGGGCCATCTGCTGTTCTGTTGACAGTAGACATTATGGTTGCATTTCTTTCGGTTTCAGTGAGGAGAGGGGGGCGTATAGGGTCTTGGTGGGGAAACCGGAAGGAAGGAGACCACTGGGGAGACCTAGGCGTAGATGGGTGGATAATATTAGGGTGGATCTCCAGGAGGTGGGATGTGGGTATATGGACGGGATTGGGCTGGCCCAGGATACAGACAGGTGGCGGACGATGGTGAGTGCGGTAATGAACCTTTGGGTTCCGTGAAATGCGGGGAATTTCTTGACTAGCTGCAAACCAGTTAACTTATCAAGGACTCTGCACATTTGAGTAAGTAAGTAAGTAATTTCTTTCAGTTTCAGCTCACCTCCTATAGCTGCAGGTGGCTGGTCGATTGGTCCCTACATACTTAACAGACACTCACAGAGACGTCTGCGAAATTCACATTATGTGCTGTATCTACACTATCACAGTGAATTTTTCTGTTACTTTGTTCAGCTTACATTTTAACCCAGCGCACCATGGGACAGAAACGTCGTGGCCCGACCTCGTTTTCGTGCACCGCTTTTGTTTTATATGCCATGAATCTGGTATGGTCACTCGAAAAATGCTGCTAAATTTCGGGCACCTATCTGTGTTGTCTGTTACGGCTACCACAGATACACCGTCTTTTGTTGGGTGGATGCATAATATGCATGTAAACCGAAGAACCTAGTAAGGACACATGTAAAGAGTGAGCTGTCACATAGGCTGTTCGCAACAAAATTGTAACACCTTATTGAAAGGCGACGCATAGAACGTTGTGCGTGCAAATGTTCACAGACGGTGTTTTGTTAAGACACAGGACCGCACTACTGGTTGCATTATTAAGGGTAATGTTTCCACTGTTGCTTTTCATTAATTGTAGCCTGTTCGTCGTGGCCTGGATTTTCGCGTGTCATTAACCCGTCCGTAACTATTTGCATTAGATACTGCAAGTGCCATCACTGACTGTCGCACATTGTGAAACCGTTCATTTTTCATATTATCTTGCTTGAACTCGGCCTGGACGCCTTGTTGTAGGTGCGGGAGGCGATATTGCAGCAATATGAAAGGTGAACTGAAGATTAGGCTTCTCATTTTCATAACTCTTCAGCGTTAATTGTATTACTACACTAGGGAAGGAATAATAAAATGGAGATCAAGTAAAATACTTAAAACACAGCGTATATTAAGGTGAAATGTGAGTAGTGGAAGAATCCTATGTAAGTCTACCGAGCGTTGGACATGCACATGTAGTAGATATGTAAAAAATGTATTTGTTAATTTTACGATTGCATTTAGATTTACCGGGTGGGTTAAAATTAAATGCCAAATATTCGACACATATTTGATGTATTCCAATTACAAAATGTTAACCCGGTTATATATTTGGAAATGATCGCTGCGGTTGTAAGGTAGATTTTCATAAGGGAGTCAGATGGAAACTAAACGCAAGCGGTTTGAAGATACTGTTGCATGACTATGGTTGTACAGCTGGCAACGTCGGTGAGTTGGCACAGGTTGTGTCATGTGACTGCATGAGTCTGTATTTTTGTGTGAAGCAAGATTTGGTGGTTTCAGTGTTTTTTGTGATTTAAAAAAAAAAGAAAGGATAAAATAAATTTGCTGACACCATGGAGCAAGATTCTTAGGAAAGGGGGAATGCCATAGTGATCGTTGTTGGTTTTCCGAGCCGGGATAACAAAGAGGATATGGTAATTTTGCCATGGATCGCAGGACCGAGGAATCGCGGTTCTTCGGTAGAGTGATTATTTGGATGCGATTGATACCAACTTGACACAGACATCCGGCTTCGTCTTCAGACCTGTTCCCATTGAGACTTTACATGTTGGAGAAACTGAAGATCCCTTTGAAGGAAGTACATTCTGCATTGCTGGAAGACCAGTGAATCGGTGTGTCATTACCGGAGGGGCGTTTGGAAAACCTGTTCCTGTAATGTTTTGCAGCATTGCAGAGACGTATTGCTTGTATGAAGTGAGAATGGTGGTAAATCGACGGTGACTCCCCTACACACATAACTCTGAACATTCTGTGCATGTACTTTCATACTACATATAATTTTATTTCAGCGTAAATTTTATTTAACTGTGAATTATGCGTTGAAAATATACGTTGCGGTATAATGCAACGTGAAGAGTATGAGGCTTCACGTATGGAATTAAGTTTATGCGTGCAGTTACCTAACCGCGTATTTCATTTTCGAGGTTTTATGTTTCCTTTTTCTTTTCTTTTGTAGAGCGTCGTAATGAACTTGCATTGGCAATCGTGTGTGCGCATTTTCACGACGAACTACCGTACACACTCCTCGACATTGTTCTTTCACAGTTGAACCTCTTACATGAACAGTAATTAAGACCACTGGGCGTGGTTAAGATTAATGCAGGATACGTACAAGAAGAAAGGTGCGTTATCTGCGGATACCACGAAGCATCCCTTTTCAGATGTTTGTAGTTCTGATTACTTTATTAGGCGCATTCGCAAAATTGTGAAAAGCGACTATCTTCATGTCCGTCCACCCGCCCGCCTGCAGGGAACAACTCGGCTCCCACTGGATAAATTTTCATAAAATTTGAGTATTCTTAAAAAATCTGTCGATTAAACTCAAGTTTAATTAAAATCGGACAAGAGTAAAGAATACCTTACATGAAGACATACAGGGTTATTCGAAATGATTGTCGGGGTTTTAACAACTTGTCATACACAATAGACTTGAGAGAGGAGTATATGTATTTTTTTATTTAATATAACAGCACTCCAAGTTTTTGTTACATACCTTACAGGTGCTCTATATTTGCACCCTTTGTGATTCTACAAACATCAACGCGATAATCGAGTTCGTTCCAAACTGTTTGTAGCATGTCAGCGGTGATGGTTTCAGTGGCTGTTCTGATTCGTAACTTAAGTTCCGGGATACTTGTGGGAAGAGGAGGAACATAAACCTGATCACTGACGTAACCCCGTAGAAAGAAATCACATGGGGTTGCATCTGGAGAACGAGGTGGCAGTTGTTAAACAATGACAATCATTTCGTATAATCCTGTACATTTATGATCATATCTCGCTCTGTGCTTAGAGAAATGTTTGTGAGAAATGTAGAGAAAAACAAAACACATATTTTATGTTCAGTAACTTTTTCCCCCCTCGAAAATCGTGCTGTTTGTGAGATAATGCTGAAAAATATTTTAGAGTCGGGCAGGTCACGCGTGACGAATGGCGCATGTGCATTGCATGCTGGATACCAAAGGCCACATACACACACTCAGAATATGTAATACATATTACTGTTCCACTGGAACAATAGTTGCACGAATGCACCTCAGTGTTACGTCCATGCGTACATTAACCCTCTTGTTCTCTGGTCACTTATGGCCGTAATATGTAACAGAATTGAAACGAATTGTACATTGCCTGTCACCCTTACTTCTGCTGAGTGAGGCAGGTGAAGTTTGTTACATTGCCCCGCATTGTGGCCATCTGTTTCGTGGATATTTTACAGCTGCTTTCTGTGTCACGTCACCATTTGTGGGTTAAATTTAATGTACTGGTGGCGGAGGCTAGATGAAGTTGGAATTTCTGTGTCAGTTACTAAATCTTTTATAGACCTACGCCGTTCTTGTACGGTACCACACATAGACGACTGTACTGTAGCTCTGTTGGACATTTGTGAATGTTGTTTCGTTGTGACAGTACTGGAGACATGTACAGAAACACCCGAAGTTTATCGTCATGTAGTAATACACTTGGAACCGTTGGGGCGTTTTCGTCGCCATTAACGTGCCTTGCAACAAGTAGCAGCGAAATGTGTTCCCGGTTTCACGAATGTAAATTTGAGACAGATTCGTAACAAAGCATAGTAAAGAACCAACTAACGATTGAAATTAGCTTGCGTGGCAACTTCGCGACGAAACCACGCATCAGCCAGGCAAGAGCTCCGGCCGGCTTTCAGAACGCGAACAAATGCTGGATCGAATCACGGCAGCATTCGTTTGTCGTGTAGGTAGTAGAACAAGGAATTTCCTGAAGCACCATTTTGGGAGTCTCTGGTAAGGGTAATGCAGTTCTGTATATCATGAAGGCATAGCTCCACACATTCTTAACTTCGTCCCTGGATAGTGGTGTGGTCAGCTTAACATTTCAGTCGCATTACTCTGGTACTATTGAATAGCATGTTGGGTGGTCCGCAGAGCCATTGTGGACGCTATATAACAGAAAACGTTATCCATGCTTGTAATTCAACCACGATTCAGTTACTCAATCCGTTCCTAAGGAGGACGAGATGTGAACTTTGTTCGTCAAGTGGAAGAAGTGACTTGTCCAACAAATGGTACTAAGGTACATCGCATCATGTTAACAAATATGCGTTTCTGTAGCAGCAAGAATTCTCACGTCAGCATGGATTCCAGTGACGCCTGAAGGAAACGTTTCCTGTGCGTACTCAAAGACGTACTGTCCACTTATGGACGTAATTATCACTTCTGATGTGACGAAAGACGTACTGGGGGCGGTGGCTGTAGGCGAGGGCTTGCGTAGTGGTTCATTCTGCCAGCAATATGGGCAATTGCCGCACCTGAGTTTGGACGCGAGATCGTTTGCCGATGAGCAGATGTCCGGAAGTTTGATAGAACGGTGGGGACGAACACCTTGGCCACCGCCAGCCCCAGCCTTGACGGCCTTCGTCGTAGTTTTCTTGGGTTTCGTCAAGGATCACTTCTACCCAGCACCAATAATACGGTCACAAGTATTTTTGGGGGTGGGGTTCGTGCCACGTACTGCAGCTGCTGTTGTTGCAAAAGTGATTCACCTTGTAATTGATCACATGCTTCGTAGCGCGCACGCGGAACGTACGTGAGTTTGGAAGCGTCCCTACGCATGCCTCAAGCTCTTTCGTGGCAGTCACTGCCGTGTTGCGTTAAGTGTAGTAAATTATTATTGCGTTAAGAATTGCGGGACCCTGTGTACTGTACGTCAGCGATTACTCGGGTAACATCGTTACCGTCGTGATGAAGGAATGTAATTCACATCTGTGCCAGACGTCGAACTCCGGTACTGCATGTTGTCCTTGGATATTACTATTAAATTACCGTAGTTAGCGTTTTTTGTTACTTGACAGTGTGTGATATGGAATTATTGCTTCTTGGTAGGGGAAAAAAATATTTTAGAACTTTGATTGCTGGTGTACTGATAGGGATACACGTGTATCTTTATTATACAGCTGGGAAATTATCCTATGAACTGAAGCCACTCGCGGTCGCGTAGGAGTTTGTGTTGTAAGGCTTTCTCGACACCTGCGATACGATTTGCCTGACCAGAGCGGCGGTCTCTTTCTTAAGGCCATCAAGGGCTGTACTGGCAGTGCACGATGTTCTCCACGAACCCCTACGTCGATTGGCGTGGTCGCGTTAAGTCCGACGAGTACGGAGGCCAAGCTGTGGTCCACCACGACCATAGCCGCCGAATGTAGTGCTCAGGCAGGGTGAGATGTTGGCCTGAATTACCGCCCGAACGGCGAAAGGGGGTTCGTCCACTTCATAACAAGTCGTTTGTACCACACGATAAGCTGGACAGTTGATCTTTTTCAGGTTCATATGTGACATGGGGGTTTTCAGTTGCCCATACGTTCTCGTTACTGGTACTCACATTTTTTTGTTACTGTGATTCTGCGTACCGCATGACACCTCGCTTGCTATTTTTTTACTTACCTCCGACTAGACCCTACACGAAGCGCAGTCCGCACGCTTGCATTGTCACCCACCAAACTCTACTCTCAGTGCACACAAGGTTTACCAATTAACAATCGCATGTTTTGTTTTCATGACGTTTAACTGTTATTCATATGAAAAGGGATCGCCCAGTTCAGTTTAACAAGGTCTTTACGTCTTGGTGCAAATGACAAGGTTGGAGCTAAAGGGACTGTGTCACATTTTTAATTGCTTACCGGACCCACTAGTTACACCACTGTCATTAATCTGAAAGTGTGCTATACGGACCACTTGTACCTATTTTAATATAGTTGCTTCATTACTATAGGGTGTAGAATTGCAGGAAGACGAAACTAAAGCGATTGTTAGTGAAAACTGAATATTTTAAACTCTGCTGTGGAGTTGAAAATTCAATCATAAGCTTGTGTCTTGTTATCACAACGCAGCACGAAACCTTAATGTGAAACTGGCGAAGAATAAATCTTACAGAAATTGGCGGCGTTCTGATATTTGGTAACGACAATATAAAATGTAATTCACACTTGCCAAATATTTAAGAACAGTTTAAATATGGGGAGTGCTTGCCACCTGTTAGGTCATGTCATTTGTTTCCCCACTTCTGTTTTATAGAGATCGCAGTACACAGATTTATTATGGCACGCGTTTGGCTCTGATACGAAAGGCCCTAAATTGGAATGAAGAAAATGTTTTTTTCATTTCTTTCGAAAATGGAGTGATGTAGGGAATGTGTGCACCAAAGGTAATAGTGAGAGAATTGGGGAGGAAATTGCATAAGCTGCTTCAAAGTTTGCACTTTCCACCCACTGTGATTAGGGCCTAGATGAGACGGTAATATTAAAATGGATGTAAAATTAATAGGTTGTGATAAATAGAGTGAGGACTGGATTTGTAGGACCTGATTAAGGCGCAGTCGTGGGTCCCTGTGTTCATTACAGTGGAGCTTTGATTCCCATGAAAGAGTATTTCTTTACTCCCCGGCTAGTTATTTTCTTTAACTGACGTATTTTCGTTAAGTGAATCATGTTATTGACCGTTTATTAATATCGAATGTTAAAGCCGACCCCACAGACCTGGTTGACTGCTACTCAGTACCATGGCTCTCAGTGACTTGGCTAGTGTGGGACTTAGTTGAGTCACGACTCACGGATGGCGCTGCACAGCACGACACGATCTGCGCGGCCGTTGTCCCTGAATGTGAACACTGAACCAGTGATGCCAAGGTCACCCCCCTTAATTTTATCCAGACAGTCTCTTTTCTACGTAACTATCTTTCTTTCTCTTCCGTTGTCTCTCCTCCTCTAGCTGTCGCCTGTAGCCTCTTTGTCTCGCTCGTTCTGTAAGCTAGTTCTTAATCCCGACGTATTTTAATTGAAAATGGGGGAGGGTACATCTGTCCAGCTTTGTTGTATTGCGTGAGCGTTTGTGGAAGTTACGTACTGCATACATTTTGACGGCGGGAAGTCGTAAAGCGTTCAAACCCCATTTCTAAGAAATGTGAATAACTCGAGTTATTGTATTGTTTTCCTACGTTACGGTAGGTTTATGTTGTCCATGCTGCGTTCTCATATATGCGTTGTGATATTGAACACCGGGCATAACTGAATTTTTAGTACAGCATGATAGTTGAGTAGCTCAAATTCTTCGCCATTGTGAATTCTTGTTACAAATATTAGTGCATTTTATTTAAATATGCAAACATGTATTAGTTGGTATACGTATCTTAATACAAAACTACACCTTTGTGCGCTGTCTAGTTACATTGGTTTGCAAGTGCCCGAAAATGTATGGGATACAGTGATATGTTTTTTTGACAGGCATGACGTGGATACTCTTACGAGCTTACATACGTAGCAGAAACACTGGCGTAGACATGGAGTTTTGTACGTATCCGTGTCGTGGAGTTTCGGCAATAGGAAATGGTTTTCAGCAATGTGCTTAACAGAACGCGGCCCCTTTGACCCACGTAATTGACTAACCTGCCCCTACCCGAACCCATGCGGCGTTTGTGATGACGAATGGCCTTGAAATTGCAAATACAATCCTGCACCCCTTGTTTGCAGTGTATAAGTGGTTGTGACGGTTTTGTGTAGGACTGCAATGGACCTGTCTCTTATCAAAATACACTTAAGGCCGTAGACCAGAGGGTCTCACATTTTTTTTTGTCCACGACCCAGAATATTAAATCGGTTTGGCCTTGCGACGCGAATAGCACCAATTGCTACGCAGCGCTCCAACAAAACGAAACTGCCGCCACGATTCTAAAATAGCATGTGGGATGATGACATTTGTTTCACAACCGATTACAAGGTTGCTGGAACCCATCTTTTGATCGCGACCCTGGCGTTGATAATCCCTGACGTTCATTTGGGACAGGCATACTTCAGATATGTATGTTCGTACTGGGCAAATTGTTCGTGTAGGCGAACGCATGCCTGCGGTTTAAGAGGACGTGACTTTAATAACACACAGTCTCTTAATGATTAATATAGAAACCTTTTTTATATAGTGTTGGGTAAAACCGAGTGACGTACCATTTTTTGCAGCTTGCCGTTTATTACCTATTTGCCATAACCTAAAGGCACGAATGTATAATTTTGTTTGTGGTGCCTATTGTGCGGTCTAATTGTAGCAGACTTTCTAATTTCTGTTGTTTTCTGTCAGTTATTGGGTTAAGAAATTGATTTGGAGTCAGTTGTCGTTACGAAGCTCGGTATTGAAAGAAAAGTAGTTAGTGCATTATTTTGCCCATTGAAACGGTTACGCATAATTTCATTTCTGATGTGTATATCTCGGCATAAAGTCGACCATAGCGTGCCCTTTTGCCGTCCTGCAAGTTATTCGTGCTTGTATGCCGAGCGGTTGGAACTCTCGGGGAAACACCCTGTGCCGTGAAGTTAGTACGTATGAGACGTTGTTCCGAAGTTGTTCAGCTAGTCCATAACGACATACACGCGTAACTTTACGACTGGTCGTCGTCGTCGTTTTCAGGATTGTTTCTTCCGGTTTCGTTTGGTGGGTTCAGCGGTTGTACCGCTGCCGGAAGCACCGCCGTAATCAGTTTTTCGGAATAGCGTGTAGGACAGCCACCGATTGTTTTAGAATAGCGATTGTTCCTGAATTTTAGGGATCGTCTGGAAACGACACCCGCGTTGCTAGGACGTTATTCTCCGAAACGCGAATTCACAGGGGATCATGTCTGTAGAGTAAGGGGTATGGAGGACCACGGCAATGTTCTTAGCGGTCAGAAATTGCCCGCCCTTGCTTTTGCTCATCGGTGAGCAGCCGAGACACAGACTTTGCGAACCTCTGTCGCTTGTTCCAAGTTATTTCTTAGGGTGCGGACGCGGTTCGTGTTGCTTAGCGGTTACCAGGGTAGTTGGTGGTGGATGGCAGGAATGTGATTTTAACCGACAGAAAGAAACTTACCGAGGCGGCCGCTTAGATGGAGGGAGGTCTGTGCTGGCGTCTTGTTAAGTTTCTTCCTCTTTTTGGTTAAAATCGCACTCCGGCCAGGCACATGCTCCCCCCTAACCTCCAAACAGCAATACGTTTGCAGTGCATCCGCACTCCTAGACTTCGCTGGCGTGTTCCATATGCGAAGCCTGATATGCCAGCGATCTCCGAAATTACATGCCGTCGGTGTTCCTTGATGCTGTTATGGTTACACCTATTCATTTGTGCGATGTGCGGATGGACGATCTATATGTTTGCAATAATCGGCTGATCCTTCCCAACGTTTGAAACGAGAATACCACACTGAAGGTTGTATTGTTCCCATGGCATTGTGACCGAAAGCTGGTTTGAGCATTCATTGCGTTTCCGATGCTCAGGTTTTCTCGAGTTAGAGGGAAAACTTAGAGCGAATGCTTTCTTTAATTAGTAAATCACATATCGTACTTACGCGCAACGATGAACAACACCCCTTGAGAAGCAACGCAGAGAGATATGGCGGCAAAACTCACCAGACTGACTGAAAAGGTAGTACTTCAATGACACCTAATGGCGGAGAGCTGTAATATTTGCTCTTCATTGCCCTACCGTTCACTTGGAGAACTGGATACGCCTTTGTACGAATGTATTCGTAGCGATTGACAGCTGCTCACCTGAGGCGAACTGCATTTGCGAAGTGGGGGACGGACATTTGTATTATATTATTCGTTGGTATTAACAAATTTAATCTGTTCTCTTGTTGAAATGTTGTATTGAAACATACACACGTACGTCATACGTAGAGCGACATTAGAAAAAACGATCTCTTTCTGGGTGGAAGCAGACGAGCAATTACAGCATTTAGAAGTAATGCGATTTGATTTATTATTTGTGTTGTTTTCGTATGTTTCTCGAACTACGTACGTCCTTATGTGATGGTGGTGATGGTGATACGTAAAGAATGAGTCGGTTCCCAAACCCAGAGCTAATGAAGGGCACGTAATAGGGATTTTAAGGTAGTTGAGAAATGTGGCAGGATTCCTAGTATATCATTATTGTGAACAAACTAGAGAATTTCGCCAATATTGTAAAGTAAGTAGAGATAGAGCTCCTGAAGGAGTTCAAGGAATTGTTAGGCGAAGGAAGAAAAATTTATCTAGAGACTGTCACTGCATATTCGCATGAATTTTCATTTTCCTGTCGGAGTAGGAACTTGGGTGTTATATTTGGTCTATTTATGAAAACGTACTATCGAAACACAACCCTCGTAACATTACAATTATATTGAAATGTGACATGTTAAAAATATAGTAAAGAATAGGGACGTTATACACCAGGTGATCTGTCACTGGCGTACGTCGTACGTTATAATTATTGCGGTTTAATATATACGTAAATTGGCAGTTACTACGCTGTCAGTGTGCGGTGTATCGTCATAATTTATATTAGGCGTCTCATAAAATTCTTATTTGTAGTTTAGTTTTCCATAATCCTGTGTGGCGTTGTGTAGGTAATTAGTTTCTCGGTTTTGTAGTCCAAACAGTATGGGTAGGTGGCGCCTTACCTGCTGCACATGTTTTCGAATCTGGAGCTTAATATTTCACTTTTGTTTATTCTTGTAGTCTGTTAAAAAGGTGTGTGTGTGTGTATTTATATTTTTATTTGGAACACCGCTAAGGAAATCGTATGCAGCGTACACTTTCATTCTTGGTGGCACATTGTTAGTCTGTGGTTATGTTGTGTCGCTCTTGTTTACTGTTGTGTTCTTACTGAACTGCTGTACTGTCCTATTATGATATTTCTAGTGTAGGATGGGACGTCGCAATGTAGGAACCAGGACCTGTGCACTGCACTGCAGTATCCCGTCATAAAACACACAAATTCACCTCTCATCGTACTAAGGTGGACGTCACTGTCAACTGCTCCTTCGGTGAACACACACAGGATCAAATATTCCTCTGATAATGCACACCATAGTATGAGTCCTACAGGGTGCTGTGTGTTACTCATCATCAGGCCGCCATTCATTCTCACAGTACGCACCTTTTTTTGTTTAATGTAACCGTCCACGTGTAAGTGAGCTTATCCATTTAAAGTCGACGCGAAAACGGTTTTATTTAAAGAACCAGTTCGTACCGCACAGTAAACAATGGGTTGTGGAAGCCCATTAGTTTGTGTTACGTGTCACAAAAGTCGCCATTTATTCTGAAATAGATCCAAAACCCTAAATACAGTGTGAGGAGAGAGTACAATTATATACGCGTTTCACAAAATGCGAAAAACGGCTTATCACTTTATGTCCGATCGTCTGTCTGCAAGGAACAACTTGGCTCCCAGTGGACGGATTTTCGTGAAATTTGATATTTGAGTATTTTTCAAAAGTATGTCGAGAAAATTCGTATCATTAAAACCGATCAAGAATAACGGGTAATTTACACGAAGACCATTGTATCTCCGTCAGTTTTTATAATGAAAAATGTTTCAGACAGAAGTTGTAAAAAAGGTAAAGCAGTCCCGTCACAGGCCCGGAGGGGCCCAGATGGTTCCAGGAAGTTAAGGTTCCCAGATATTGTGACAGCGGCACAGGATGGTGGTAGGTTGTCAACCTTACGCACCGGCCGCTTTTACTCATTTCTGTTAGAGGCTGAGTCGACCCCAGGGCGATAGTGCGTTCGGAAGGATTTTATGTCAATGAAAAATCTGGAATCGAACCAGCGACCTTCCGATTTGTAGCACAGCACCTTAACCACTGTGCTACCGCGGTCCCCGACAGAAGTTGTAGAGGAAATGAAAACAATTTACAGTCCGAAGAACGTGACGTTTGTGAAATAATGTGGGGAAATATTGTAGCGTCGGAGAGGCCACAGATGACAATATAATAAGTAGGGCGCATGGGCATTGCTTGCTGGATAACAAAGGCTACAGACACCTTGAGATTATGTAATATATATTGTTTTCCCCTTGCAACAGAGATTCAACACGAGCGCGCCTCCGTGCTAGGTTATACGCACATTGCCTGCCTTGTTGAATGTGAAACCTGTTGGTGCGTGAAGTAACTAGTAGGCTTTAAAAGGTTGATCTGTGCATCACGTAGCTTTCATAACATAGTGATTCGCTTAAGCAGCGCTACCTGTTGGTAATTCGCCAACGCGGAGGATCTCACCATTCCGTTTTGCGATGAGGCTGACGCAAGTGAAGATTGAAATGACAGTAGTTCGCCACGGACTTCCCTTGTAGTGCTATTCCGTACCCCTACATGTTGTGATAAACATCTATTGCTTTTTTGTTCTTCGAAACTATTATTGCTGCCTTGATTGTTGCAGTGGTAAGTTTTTTCTCCGCACGAAGAGGCTGCTGCGTTTTGCAGACTTTTGCACGTTTCTCCCCCCCCCCCCCCCACACACACACACACACACACTCATTTCCTGTTACTGTTTCACAGACTGGTAAATACTATTATGCGGTGGCGCGGTACGAGCAACAAAGCCAGCTCCAATTTTTTTTCGCCGGAGCAACATAGGAACCGCTAGAAGAATAAAATCTTTCGGCAGCAATCCAAGAATGTTCGTGTACGATGTCATCTGGAAACTGCGGTTAGCGTTTTCTGCCACATATCAGAGTATTCGTACTGTACGTGCAGAGGTACATCGAGTTACGTTCGCCAGTAAGGACATAATATCAGCTTTAAAACATCAGCAGTAAACACACAATATTTGCTCCGTTGTTGTAGTTGAACATTGCTCTTGTACCAGTGTTGGTAGTTATTGCCATCACAGTCATGTTTCACTGCGCATGTTTATATAGTATCTGTTCATTTAAATTGGGGGTTTTTTAAGACACTTTTCTCCGCGATGTTTTATTTTGTTGTGTGATATTCTGTGTGTAGGCCCTTTCGCATATTTGCGAAAGGTGACTGTTAGCTTCGCCATGCCCATCTGCCCGTCTGTCCACATGGAACTTCTCGGCTTCCACTGGACGGATTTTCATGAAAATTTATATTTGAAGAGTTTTCGAAAATCTGCCGAGAAGGTTTTGACAAGAGTAACGGGTACTTTACGTCAAGACCAATATGTATTTTTGATCATTTCTTTCGCTTTCACACAAAGGTTGTAGAGAATATCGAAACACATTTTATGTCCAATAGTTTTTCTCCTCCCCCCCCCCCCCATCCCCCCCAGAAATTTTTTTGTTTTAAAGAAAAAATAGGGAAAAATTAAAATATCCCCCCAAAAAAAAACAACAGGAAAAAAAAAAAAAACAAGTAAAAACAAAAAAAAAAGTTTAATAAAAAAAAAAGAAGGGGGGGGGGGGGGGGAACTAAACAGGTAATACACGTATAACGCAATACTCAGGTACGTAAACGCAACCATTGCTGAAGTTGAAAAGCAATAAGAATTACATATTCCGAGGGTTCGTTTGTAGCCTAAGGTACCCAGCATGCTAAGCGCAAGCGCCATACTGTCATCTGTGGTATGTCCGGTTCTATAATATTTCCCCATGTTATCTCATAAACGAAACGATTTCCGGTGGGGAAGGGGGGGGGGAGGAGGTGAAAAATTTATTTCTCTAAAAAGAGCTTCGTTGTTCTTTACAAACCTTTTGTGTAGGCGAAAAAAAT
>Ga0123357_10004687_pt1 | contig 16147 bp, 7 predicted proteins | sample TergutEmb28metaG_FD_89873 | JGI IMG/M metagenome (GOLD analysis project Ga0123357, IMG submission 89873) | Embiratermes neotenicus P4 segment gut microbial communities from Petit-Saut dam, French Guiana - Emb289 P4 | ecosystem: Host-associated > Arthropoda: Insects > Digestive system > Gut ... | reverse complement strand
TAACACCCGGGGGTGTTGGTTGTAGGGGGGGCCCGCGCCCCCCCCCCCCCCCCCTTTCCCCCCCGGCCCAAAAACCCCCCCCCCCCCCCCCGTACCTTCCGCTAACACAACCTTATTGACACTCACAACACACACGCAGTCACTTAAAAACATTCCTTTATATATTTGTGGAACTATTTGTTTGCAGTAAAGCTAGCAATACAGAGAAGAGAAACAGCACTGTCGGCAGAGCTGTTTAGTCGGATTCCCTGTATGTCTTCACACAGTCATTTGAACGTGCAGACATTTATTACTGAGCATTTAAAGATCAAGTGATGCATACTCCTGGCATTTAATGTCGACGACCGCACTTAATTGCTTCCAATTTCTGTCAGGCATGTTCTTTCTCAGATAAATTCTAGGAAGCATATTAGAGAACGGAATCATATGAACTGTTAAGTTCCATAGAGACACTCCCCGACTAACGCAGTAGTTACGTCCCGCAAGGTACGGCGCAAGTAGAATTTGGGGCAAGTCAGAATTGAGTATACATATAAAAGGTAAAGGTCACGCCATGACATGCCTATGCAGACGCGGAGGAAAGGAGAAGGTATAAGGTACAACCCATTCGAAACCCGGCACTAGGAAGTGGGTGGTTAGCACAGCAGTCCGGCCCCTTTACCCTCGAGAAAATCCGGGTACCAATTGTACGAGAGGTTGGGTGGGTTTCGGGGATTGGACGGCACAGAAAATCTCGCCACCACCGGGATTCAATCCTCGGACCTTCCAGACCGTGGCGAGTCGCGATACCGCCAAAACCATCCTGGCCTCCGAGTATACACATTTGTACATACGACGGCGTTCAACTGAAATCCAAGCTCCAACAAACTGGAACCTGATAGGCCGGAGCACGACCTTTCGGCTACCTATGTTATCGCCCACCAGCATTCTTCCGCCACCTTCGTCTCACTGCGATTTTCAGTCCCGCGAGGAAAAATTCGGCGCGCGTTTAAAAGAAGTTATTACTTAAATTTCTTTACTTCTTTAAAAGTGCGTAAGTCTGAAATAGCGTGATTTGAAACTGCGTTAAGTTGCGGGGTGCCTGTACTTAGTTCATAAGTAATGCATAGACCTGCTGTATACAGTAAGCAATAATTATAGACATGGTGGTTATGAAATGCAAGTACAAATATTGTTACGACTTCGGTTATCTGGGGACGAAAAAAAAACAATTACAAGAAACTGTACACAGTACTATGTTACTTGGGTGTTTTTGCCTTTTGTACATGTTGTAAAATTCTAATTTTTCTCCGTGTGTTTTGTTGCTAGTTTTAAGTTGTCTTGTGTGTAATTGCTGTTGGTTGACCGTGTGTTTTGTTGTAGTCTTGTGTGTGTTGTCATCTTATGTGTATTTGTTGTACTATGTGGGCATCGTTCTTTTTCTTTAGATGCCGGACTTCTATGCCGGACTGCTGGCTAGAAGTCAGTATTCGGAAGGTCCTGCGACCGGCCACTTCGACACAGGTTTATCTTGGTTTCCCTGTGCCTAAAAGCAAATGCTGATACGGTTCCCAAGACACTAAGTTGCCACTACATGCTTCTCATGTAGCCCTCCCGACTTAAATTTAGTAGTAACCAATTTCGTGTTTTGTATGCATGTAAAACAACCACTGCCACCGGGTGACAACCCAAATGCAGTAAATAAATATTATTATTATTATTCAATTTAATTTACAATTTCATTGCATACGTTTAACTGCATGGCGCCGCGTGACTGGGTGATAGTAACTAACTGTAAAGGACAAGGAAGGAAACTGTCGTGGTGAGAGTGAAGTTGGCCATGTACTGGCCACACAGGCGTATGGTATAATGGAGGTAACACTCCATTCAGACCGTCAGCACTAAATAACACCATTTTCATGAATGAACTGATTAACGACGACGCAAAAACCATAAGAAGCTTGTATCTGGTCGAGATTCAAACCAAGCACCTGCCGAGCACAAGCCAGAAGCATTAGCACTCGAACCCTCTTTGGTAGCAATGTCAAAGTTAGTGGCAGTCTTTCAATTCCCGCAGGTATGAAAGTCAATGCAACTTTCTCCTGTGCAGATTAGCGATAGCTTCCGCCCCAACCCATACCTTGCAATACAACTTCAGCCGACCTTGAACCATGGGACAGGTGCAATGGCACAATGTCGTAAGAGCTAGCACTATGACCCCTTTCGGAAGACCCAAGTGCTGATGGCAGTGTAGTATCAAATAGATCTTAAAGAACTGACGTGTGATCAGTTGCGCGATCTGTGGAAAGAACTCTCTGGATTCATCCGATAAAAAAAAGGCGTTTGGAAAGATGAATCGTAATAAACATCATAGCTATGAGAACTATACTACTTGTACATACCGAAGCGTCATCCATCACGCCAACAACGATAATTTAAGAAGCTGGAAAATTTATGCGTAATAAGTGAGTGGCGCCATACCTCCAACTCTTCACACGCCTTCAAGAGGTACACTTGCTGTAAGTCAACAAGATAGGCAATGTACGTATAACGTAACATTGAGGCGCGTTGGTGCAACCAAATTTGCAGTGAAAAAACAGTAAATATTACATATTCCGAGTGCGTGTTTGTAACCTTAGTTTCCTAGAATGGAATGCGCGTTCGCCATATTGTCATCTGTGGCCTGTCCGGCTCTACAAGATTTTTCCACATTATTTCATAACCGGCATGCTTTTCAAAAAAGGTTATTAAACATAAAATGCGCGCTTCGATTTTCTGCACAACATTTGTCTGAAACACTCTCATTCTTAGAAGAACTGAGTGAGACAGTACCAAAAATGTATTTTGGTCTTCATGTAAAGTACCCGTTAATATTATCAGATTTTAATGAAACTCCAATTTTCTCGACATTTTTTCGAAAAACACTCAAACATCAAATTTCATAAAAATCCGTCCAGTAGGAGCCGAGTTGTTCCATGTGGGTGGACGGATTCACGTACAGACATGACGAAGTCAATAGTCGCTTTTCGCAATTTTGCGAACGCGTCTAAAAATGTTATAATTACGAAAATACTGTACTACTCATACAATGTCTGTTCATTTTTTGGCGCCTTCTCATATACCCTGCAGAGCGTCTATTACAATAATTCTGTCTTTACGCCTGTACGCGTGAAACAACTCCAGGGACAATGCCAGACTTTACTGACATTTGGCTGTAGCGGAGGACATCCTGTTTATTTCAGTAACTCAATACATTAAAGGTCAGCGAGTCAAAACAACCTTTCAAAATCGATACCAAAGAGATGTGCTCAAAATCATGGTAAGAATCTCGCGTGACGTAAGTCTTGTACAAATGTACTAAGAACATACAATAAAGATCCGCTCAAGACCTGAACACTAACAAGAAATTAATCCTTACACGTTAATGAAGACGTAAATTTAACCATTATAAATTTCTGCTTCACATCTTACATAGCTAACAACAGTATATCAACTGAGACGACGCAATTCGACCAAATTTACCTTCACACAAGGCGACTTACAGGCCTACAACTTTAAGTTACTTTAAGCTTTTGCACAAAAAGCCTGAGGTCAAAAACTTTGTGAATACATGCAGCTGACGTTTGATTTCCCACAAAAACTTTGGGCCTGATTCGCCATACACATTCCGGGTTTGCGGTAGGCATCGACGTCCTGACGCAAGATTTCCGGTAATGTGGTAACGTGTGGCCACCCCGAGAGGCGAGGCGATTTAGTGTTTCGTGTCAGTGCGACAGACAGGTACATCGTTTTTGCCACTGCGCTGATAAACACAGAACAAACGCGGTCTCAGTAGCCTGATGAAACAAGTTCTGCCATTTGTCGCTCTGACTGGGAACAGGAAAATAATTTCCCTTGTTCCTTCTCAACAACTACGAACTTGCCTGTTTCTTTACAAGTTAGAGTATGCATTCTAGACACTCTCGCCTTTCAAAACAAGACCAGCACAAAGAATATTGTGTGTAAATGGTGCATAACTACCCGAGAGAACTTTTAGATTGGTGGCTTAAAATAGCTCTAAATTACTTTGCCTTGTACAGAATGACCCACGGGAAACCGACATCTTTTGAATGTGTAGTACTCAGTAGGTACGTCAAGGGGGGGGGGGCTGTGCCAATGTGTGGTTTCAACAAGATGGTGCCACAGCGCACACTGCAAACAAGTCAATGACCATTGTTCGAAACATTTTTCCCGGGCACCTAATTTCCCGTTTCGGAGACGTGCCGTGGCCCCCTCGCTCTCCCGATCTTTCAACGTGTGATTTTTTCTTTGGGGCTATTTGAAATCGCGTGTTTATGCTCACAAACCCCGTACATTGAATGATTTGAAGGAAGCCATCCGTCAGGAAATTCGTCCGATCCATCGTCAGTTGTTGGCCCGCGTCATGGACGATTTAAAAAAAAAAAGGCTTGAAAACTGCATCCAATCAGAATGTCTTCATCTTACCGATACCATTTTTAAAACTTAACCATCCAGTATGGCATGTTTTAAACTTTAATTTTGTATAAATAAATGTGAATTTTTGAAAAACAATAGAGTACTGTTTATTTTAAAGATGTCAGGTTCCCGTGGGTCACCCTGTAGAAGAGGGGCGGGCCATATTGAGTATATGGAATGAATGACAAATTGGTAAGTACATAACTATAATCGTTAATCTGAGGAGAACAGACTGTTTGGGGTAGAAGAAAGGATATTATTAAAATGGAAGTAGACTGGGTTTATCCGGCTGAGGTTAGTGTGCTGTGGCAGGCTTTTCTGAACAGGGTAATTACGAATTTTTTATTCTTCACATGTCGAAAATTTCTTGGCTTTTTATGTGACTGTCAGGTTAAAGGAAGGACATTCTCCATCCACCGTTTTGCTTGCTTCTCTCTTCAACGGGTATCTGTAGGAAGATACATTGCACTTGTGTGTCGCAAGTTGCACAATCTCGTTACGATAGCGCAGTCAGAAAAGCATGCATCATAAGTTTACCCAGCTATAGAACACGTTTCTATCATGCTAGATATAAGCCTATCATTCAGAAAGGTAGGGTCGTATTTGTTTATACTCCAGAACATATTATGTAAGCAACATATGAAACTCACTCACATCATTAATCTACCAATGATAACACTCAAGGCAATATTACACTGAATTCAGCAGTTTACAGCGACAGATTAGTCGAGTATGCATAAGGCTTGCACGCACTGTCTAGTGAAATACAATCATTTCGAAGCTGACGACAGTAAAATGTGCCAGACTTTGAACCGCCTTCCCTCATTTCCTGTGAAGGTGCAGATTTGAAGTTTAATGCTTAGTTCACATTAATTTGAAAACAAGCGTTGGCACTAATACCGACGCCAACGTGTACAGCCGGTTTCCATTCTAACAATCATGTACCAACAACTATATATTTCGTCGCAACACGATTCGCCTGCACATACACGTTAATGTGAAATAATATCGGGAGAATCCTAGCCATTTTAACGTTGACATCCAAAAGAAATGGAAAGTATGTACAGCAGAATGGAGTATAGAGCCCCAACAGGCTTCACTTTAGTTTAACAGTTACTCGCTTTTTAAACCTACAGAACCAAGTGGTTACTAATTTAACATCAGGTACAACATTCAAAAATTCTACATCATGCAGAGTGTATTTATGTGCCTTATATGATCCTGAAACAATCAGCGATTATTTCCTTATACAGCGTTAACTGACTGTTATAACTGACGTGGTGTGTTTACTGTAAGGTATGATCTGTATCTGGATATAATTCCGGTTAAATTTAATCAAACATTATGCGGTCAGCAAACGGAGATCTTACGAAATAACGAGTATGAAAATTGTCGCAACATCCAACAACGCGAGGCCCACCACAGGATTTTTTTCCTGTGGCGCTGCGGCCCAACGTGGGCCATGACCTTATTCTTGAGGTTTCTAGATCACACAAAACGACGCATCACAGTCGGTAGGACTCCTCTGGACGGGTGATCAGAGCGTCGCACAGACCTCTACCTGACAACACTCACAACAGACAGACATCCATGCCCCCGGTGGGATTCGAACCCATATCAGCAGGCAAGCGACCGTATACCTACGCCTTAGACCGCGCGGCTAATGGGACTGGCGACAGGAAATTTACTCGGCTTAAATATCCCGCTGGTCAAGCTTACAACCCTTCAAGTGATTTAGGCTGCCCGTTATAGCAATACATACGTATGATATGGCATGATCTGCTGTACAAGGCCTGGAATGACAGAGGGCGTGTATAGTCTACTGTAATTGTAACAGCTTTAAGTACTGAAATATGTTCATAAGACTAAGACAAAGTATGCATATCTATGAGCACGTAGAACGGCACACACATGATTTAAGGCGACGGACAGATCCGCACTCTCATCAGAGAGGATGCCCCAAGACGGAGTGACTGACGTTCAGTCGTAACGTGACATTGGCTTTAACTTATACAAGTAAAAGGGCTAGCGCACTCCAGCAACACAATAATGGAAACTTCTGAGCCAAATCCAGCAATGACGCGCATTACTGAATTTCTATAAAATCTGCCGAAGAGACAGCCTACATGAAATTTCAGTTTTTGGCCTTGCATAACGCAATGTAATCTGGGTTTAAATGGCTTAAAATCAATATGGCCTGTATCCGTTACTCAGCTGTCAACAAGGTAGGCCCAGAATCAACACGAGCAGCGAGCTGCCAATTTACAGTTTGCTACAAAACACCGGAAGCTTATAGTCTCCGCTGACATAATCAGTTCCTGAGACTCGTTACGTCCCTCGATTCTTCACACCCAGCATCCCATAACACACAGACACACACACACACAGCGCATGCATTCCTCGGCAATACAAAATGGCGCGTAGGCGTATCGGTAACAACGAGCTTTAGCAGCTCTTGCTACGTAAGTGCACAAATCCTTCCCCCTCGGGACAGAGTGATGTGTCACCCTTCCTTTTCAAAACGGAAATGCTAATTCGATTATTCATAGAAGTTTCTCGTCAGAGTCATACTGAACGTTCATGCACAGCTGAGAATACACCGACAGAAATGTGCGCGTCCACTTGAAAGTTGCGACATGTAGGTTAGGTGTGGAACGTGAGAGCAAAAGTACAGCAGAACTCCACTAATTCGAAAGCTGGTTATCCGAAATGCCAATTGTTCAGATCGGCTTGGCTCTTCGCATAAAATTGTCGAGAAATCTACAAAACTAACTTGCTTTGAAATTACCGGTTATCGGATCAAGTACAGTACAGTGGTATGGCTTCTAGAACTTCAAATCAGGCGTGGTCGAAATGTTTCGACGCAGGTACATACTGTAAACAGAAACAGCCGTAATTCAATATGCCAGTGTAGCCATCTTCAAAAAAAAATCCAATTATCTGCATTTTCTGCATATCCGGATAACTCGCCGTCCCATTTAATCCGGATAAGTGGAGTTCTACTGTATTCATAGTTAACTAGGCACCACAGCACGAAGACATACGGAAGTAGAAGCAGTATTTAATGCAATGTTATTCTCGGCAATTCAGGTACAGGTTCAGCGGTAAGCGTCACGTTCCGGCAGTGCTACCCACAGGAACAGCCACCGCTCTTCATTGGACAACAAGCGGGTTTGGTCCTGGATTCGGTCTCACAGCTGAGGAGAAGAAACAATCTCAGCCCCTACCGAAAACCAGTATTATAAAGGTTTCAAGTAATAAGGTGAATGGATAAATTTGTTTCATTTGGCCCAGGACCGTTTTCTGTGGAGGAATTGTGTGAACCGGAGAAATGAACATTCGAATTCCATAACAGGACGCCACACCAAAATTAACTGAGCGACTGTCAGCATATTAAGAAGGGCTTTGGTCCATGCGGTTACTTGGTCGGTTATTTCGTTAACTAGTCAAAGTTACAGCATTTCTTGTACAGGCTCATTACAGGCCCAGATGGTTCCAGGACGTTTAAGGCTCCCAGATTATGCGACAATCGGAACATGAAGGTCGTCAGACCTACGCACCGCCCGCCTTTACACCCCATGAAATAAACCTGGTACTCATTCCTGTTGTGTGGGCCGGGTAGCTCAGTCGGTATAGCGACTGACTACGGGCCGGACGGTCCGGGATCGAATCCCGGTGGGGACTAGATTTTCCGCCCGTCCAGACCGGCCCTGTGGCCCACCCAGCAACCCGTACAATGGGTACCGGGTCTTTCGCGGGGGTAAAGTGCGGCCGGAGCGTGCTTCTGACCACTCACCTCCTTCTAGTGCCCTCTGGGTCACACCGGGCCTGTAACGGGATCACTTAACCTTTACCTTTACTCATTCCTATTAGAGGCTGAGTCGCCCCCAGAGCCATAGTGCAGGCTGAAGGATTAAGTAAATGAAAAATTACAATGACCCCATTGGGAATCGATCCCGCGACTTTCCGGCTTGTAGTGCAGTGCTGTTAACTAGCGAACCCTTTAAAACCTGAAAATAATGTACATTGTATGTGAAGATCCAGCTGCTAACTAACCCACGAGTAACACGTTACACTGCCATTAGAAAAACAAATTCGCAAATCAGACAAAACATTTTATTTTCATTCGAAAAGCAAGTGGCTTTTTGTCGTATAGAGAAAGAATCGCCGTCTATTGAAAGAATAATATGATGCATAATAACTAGGTTGTGGAAGCAAAGTGAAGGCTTCTACAGCAGGTGGTGCGTGTAGTAACTACTGTACTCAAAATGGTTAAACTGTTTTTTGTAAGAGACTTAGGAACTTGAAGCTTAACAATAGTTGCAAGCCAACTGTTCTTCCTTTGCCGTTCTGGAGCCACGTGGCATAAAAATCTGTTGAAACTATAAACAGAATGGATGTTTCATTTTTCTGAAAACTAGTATCTCCAGTTCGGTTTACGATTCTCAGAAATTTAGTGTCTTGTCCTGTTATGTGCTTCATGTTCGCGAAAAACCCAAGATTTCTGAAATGCCGCTTTGAAAGCCAGGGTTCCCAAATGAGAGGCACGGATCACATTCCCGTCACTGTTCATGGAAAATTAGGACTCCTTCTTCAAAATCTGATAATCTCCCAGCTGGTCAAGAATTTTCCCGACTTCCTCAGACAAAATGGTTCATTTCTAGACGCGTTCGCAAAGTTGCCAAAAGCAACTGTTAGCCTCTTCATGTCCGTCATTCCGTATGGAACAGCCGGGTTCCCACTGAACGCGCCTCAGTGTTACGATATACGTACATTGCCTGTGTTGTTGCATTCGCAGGAACTGGAGATTGGTTCCTATGAGCCAAACGGATTCAGTCCATATTATTGCTCCGTGGTTAAGAATATCTGGAGATATGCTTGCACCATTTCATAAAACCACAAGAAATCAAAACGAATGGAAAAGAACACTGAAGATTTAATTATTAAATAACTCTTGGGGCGACATATGGTGCACGTTAACTGAGACACTTCGTCACGCGTGAACAGCACTATCAGCAACTGCACGACGGGTTATTTTGGTGCAGCGAATGTTGTTTCTCTTTCTCCATCTCAAAATAAACCTACCCTCTTCAGAGGAAGAAAGCTTCGAAATCTGACAGCCTTAACCTATAGTGGTATGGTGTGATAGCTCAGTCGATATGGTGACTAGACTACGACCAAGGAATCAGAGTTCCATCATAGTAAGGGTAACAAAACTTCTGTCCTTCCAGAGACCAAGATCGGCACAGAGTACCACCCAGCCTCCCATCCAATGGGTGCAGGAGGCTCTTTGTGGGGGGTGGGGGTGAAGCGGCCGGGGCGTGAAGCCGCTGAGGATAAGACCTCAGCTTCCCAATATATGGCCACGTTGTTGTCCTCAATACAGCACAGATACATGACCTGTCTACGTAATACAACGGCGAATAGGCTGCACAATTTCTCCGGTGAGATTTCCTCATTGTAATTTAATTGCCTTAGGCTCAGACTGCAGCAGTTCCCATTTATCTTACTTTTTCGAGGGTGCCTTTAAAGCCTAGCCCTTAATACGCATTCTAATACAACAAACCGATTTCCCAACCTTTGTTTCTGCACATACTTATTTGTTTATTTTATTATGCTGCACCACCCTATGTTATTATGCAGTGTGGAACACTTGTGATCAATGGACAGGTGTGGGCAGACACATCATAGCCTATTCAAGGCACAATTTCAACATTTTCTTGTATGGACAGAGTAAAACCACGGGAAATGCTAAGGTTAGGTGTCCAACGCGAATGTCAGCCAAGCGGCCAATCCCGGAGACCGTTTGGTCTAAGGTGTAGGTCTAAGGCCGCTTGATTTTAGGGATCGTGGATTCGAATCGTGCTGAGGGCACAGATGTTCATCCCGTAGGTTTGTTGTGCGCTTCTTAGGTAGCGACCTCTGCAACTGGCTGATGGCCCACTCAGAGAAGTTCTACCAAATGTGTGTGTGTGTGTCTAATTTTCTGTGATCTAGAAACCTCAAAATGAGGCGGCCTGGGCCCGAAATGGGCTGCAGTGCCACAAAAAAAAAAATCAGCCAAACGGTAGATACGGAGAAATATGAGAGGATCAAATCGTGGCCTGTGTCAATATCCTAGCCTTACTTTCGCCTGGAAGACGTAAGAAAAGCCATGAATGTTTACATTTCGCCGATCTCTCCAAAATTTGAACCCAATTTTGGGGCTTGCTCATTAATTTCGATTTAACAGTACGACGGCGGATACGGTAACTGCATTTTGCACAATAAGGAACCTCTCCCCCAGTTGTGAGAAGTGAACATCTGGATCCCTGGGCTGCTCTTGTCTGAAAAGGGTCCTGCCAGGCGATATACTCCATCTATGGAACAAAATTCATAAGCCGTCACTCCCATGAGAGATGTATCCACTTCCAACAGTTGTGAAGCTTTAAGTACGCAGCGGCACGACTGCGAACGGACGGCTCCCTGAACCACGTTTGCTCCTTCAATTCTATCTTCGCTTCCATTTCCGAACCCTGTCCGTCAATGGTACAGCCAGCGGCGATGGGCAAAGCAAGTACTGAAGCGAACGGGAATATTGCGTTACGGGTCGGGCCGTCAATAGTGTACTGGAGTCTGGATTTCAACTGGACTGCCTTGCATAATATACACATAAACAGCTGTCCATATTAATAATCAATTCCGACTTCAGCAAAAATTGACTCGCCCGTGGGATCTTTCGGGACGTATCTACTGCGTTGGTCGGAGAGTATACTCGTATGTAACAGAAATTGTTGCACAGCAGTAAAACACTGATGACAGACAATAGAAAATATGAAATCTGTCCCAAAGTTAAAACTCTATTACAAATCCAGGCACAAGCCATTAATTACGAATGCAATTCAGCACACTGAGAACACTATGTTCAGTTCAATGAGCATAGGGCATGAGGTCGATTACCCACATCATACGAAAAGGCAGATCTACCAGGCCGGTATTTCGGCGCAAATATTGCAGGAAGAGTGACGGTTTTAGATTAAGTTGAAACTACCTCCCAAGTGCATTATCCTGTCCCCTCCGAAATTGGGAATCTTCATCCGCAATATAAATCTCCCCTTATTCGAGAGGCAGATCTCTTGGGAATATGGTCTAATTCTCCGGGTGACGTCGTCAGCAGGGTCTTACCTCCCCCACCAAGGGGCATTATAAACGTGAGGATATGGGATTTTTAATATTACGTGTACCGTACATTGTACAGAAATTAATTTATAAAACCAGCTTTACATGCACCAAAGTATATACACATCAGACATTAGTAATCTGGAACATGTTTCGACACAACAGAGGTGCTATCATCATGCCTCAAAATGCAACGGACCATTTTGAGGGCGCTACATTAGCTACTGAGAGGACTCCCTGACGATGGTGTCAAAGAAGTGCCGAAACATGTAGCAGACTTATTAGCGTCTGATGTGCATATACTCTGTCTGTAAAATGAGGATATGGGTTCGTAACCGAACACGACTGATGTTTATTCGGACAGGACACAGCACCTCCTCTGTGCGGGAAGCAAACTGTGGTTCATTCTGGGTTAGGATTATTTCTCTCGACATGTGTTGGAGAAGTAAACAGTTGTTCAAAATTGTTACGATTATTAAGAAAAAGCGCAAATTTTAATTTTTTCACATTATTCTCACGGTTAAAATGACGATTCCTATTTATACGTACAGTCATAACGAACAAAGGTTGACCCAAGTTTGCATTGTGATATATAAAGTACAAGCCTTCATGTGGGCTTACACAGGAATACCGCGAGCAAGGGAAAAACATGGCCAAACCGTCCTGTTACTTCACATTAAAATCGATGTCAGGTGATAAGATCTTCGCTCTTCTAGGTTGTTGTACACCGTAGGTTGGTTACTGACATCGCAGAACAGCCCAACAGACATTTTACCCTGGAAACTGTGACCGATACGCTGTCCCGAAACGTCGGTGACATAGCACCTACGCTGTGCGATGACATGGAAGAACGGTCAAGATTTTCTGGACGCCTTGACGTTTGGCGATGGGATAGGCTGTCCTTAAGGGTTGGTTACTACCCAATACGCACTGCGCAACAACCCAGAAGAGCAAATATCTCGTCTACTCTGCAACTAAGGCCTGAAATCTCGCATTCCCAGGTGATGGCGGTGGAAACTGCAGTACACGCCTGACGAATGTTCTTACATGCTGTTATTGGAAACATAAACTCTGGCAGGAACGTGCTGCGGTATGTCCGATATCCATCGGAAGCCAGGCGGCAGAACGAGTACGTATGTTGCCCAGGAACTGAGGTATGTAGACCAGAATTTTAACCCTACGCTGGCGCATAATGTCCCTTCCAGCATGGTGTCTCACGCGGTCTATCCTCTTATGCCAGATTACATCTCTATACTCCGTTCAGTGTTCACTTGACACCACCTACGTAGCACTGTTACGTGTATTGTAAATGAGTAGTCGCTACACTTCTCAGTGACATTCGAGATGTAACGAAGAAAAGCAGTTTCTCCGAAAGATTTGTTGATTGTAACAGAATTATACGGGGTCATATCCTAGAAGACTAGGATCTACTTAGTATCAATGTTACATCCCCAAATCTCGGGTAAGCCCAATGTTTTCAGGACGACAGCAACAGTGACAGCTTACTGTGTAGTAAGTGGTCTCAGATGAACGTTGAACCAGGTACAGATACGTCTGGCCTCTGTGCAACCGACACCTCTCCATCTCTTTACCACCCGAAAAACAATCGTCCCATGTGTGTCTGAGCCTTACTCTAATTATTGCATATTCTCACTACAGAATGGTTATTTAAGTATACGCCGTGGGACAAATGCCGGAGGTAATTCGCAACCAAAAAAAAAAGTAGAGCATTTCAGTGTCGGCGATGTCACGCCATTACGGCTGTCATTTTCCAACGTGTCGAAGTATCGCAGTGCCTTTCATTTTCAGGGCCAAGCATCCCGAAATAAGCTGTCCGGCGTAATATCCCCCAAGACTTAAAATCTATAGCACCGCTGTGAGGAACCTAAAATCAAGCAAAACGAACGCAGTTTTGTACATAAGCTAACCGTTGTAAGAAACAACTTGTTCGTAGAATATGTTTGTGTCAAATACAGGGATTAGCGACCTTTCGACAAAACGTTCTCCCCACCGGCCCGACGTCCACACCTGATGTATATCGCATTGCGACTCCTATTCGACGGATGTCATGGCCAGGTGACCACCTTCAGACTGTCGTCGACGTTTATGAAGTGGAGCTTAACTTCACTACACCTATACGCCTGTATAGCATGGTACTTCGACACAGGACAATTTTATCTTTTAACACAATTTATTAAGACAACTTTTATGGGCACTCAAAAAATCTGCAGCTGTATTGGTGCAATGCTGTGCGTTGCGTTTAGCTTCTGAAAAACTCACATAATGTTTTTTTCCAGATTACCTTAAAATCAATCTGCACATCCTGGCATAGAAAATAATCATTCCCGGCAGCATTTCACATCGCTTGTACTCCCATACCCTCATCGAACATTTCCTAGCCGAAATTCAGTGCCAAGCCGCTGAAACCATTCGGTATTTCTCTTAACCTTTTGGCGCCGGAATTATTTTTTTAACTTTAGCACACCCTCTATATAAAATGTGAATAATACAGGAACCAAATACGTTAGATTTATGAAACAAACTGCATTTTTAAGAGGAAAAAACGGAGAGTTTATACCATGTTTGAAATATTCAGTACCTATATTTGTTGAATAAATATATAAAATGCAACGTTCAGAGGTTAGCGGTGCGGTACGACCACTATAGTCGTCGTTAGGCGTCAAAGGGCTGTAGTGAAACTGTTACTCTAGGGCCGATATATCTGTGACGAACGTTTGGTTATGAAGTATCGACAAATATCGATACTGGGCTTACTTAAGACAGTCAATGAATAAGATGAAAACAAAAGTGTGCTAATGGAACACAAACGCGTTTATCTTTAGGCTTTCAAAAGGTTCACTGAATGCAACAGCGGCACAATCCAAAAATTGCCCATTTATAGCTAATATTACGATTGAGGGCAAAAATGTAACAACTACATATTATAATAATGGTATCTAGCGGAGTATGTTTTAACTAGCAAGTGTGCCGGTATTGTTGGAGGTAGTTGTTATGTTTTGGGGCTCAGTCATAATATTAACTCCAAATGGTAATATTTGGTTTGTGCCACTATTGCATTCAGTGAGCCATAATAAAAATTATTCATACCAGAAACATAAACTGTAAATGCCACTAAAATATAACATTTTAATAACACACTACATACCAGTACAATAGGTCCCCGTTATCCGAGTTACTAATATCCACTTCCCTGCACGTACTGAGCTCATCATATTCCATGGGATCACATCCATGGATTACGTAATACCCAACAGAACGCGGTCTTGATATCGCGTGCATCTGCCATTTTATCGCTCTTTCATGCTCATGATCCAAGCTCCTGTGCGCGATTTCTGAACAGCGAGTAAGACATGACTCCGCCAAGAGGCGCATTAGCTGTCCCAGTATTGAGATATGGTCTTGGTATAATGAATTAGAGATTAGAACAAAATAAAACACATCGACAGGAAAGCTCGAAAGATATTAGTAATGTATAAAATGCATCAATGAAAAGCTGAAATGGATAGGCTATATGTATACAGGAGAGGAGGAGGAAGTGCCTGGTTACCAAATGAAGCGACATATAAAGCAAATGTAATCAGTACGGTAGAATATCTGAACACAAAACATAAAGAAGACCAGCTGGTAAATATTGATAAAAGCCACAGAAGCAGCCGACCAAACATGAATTCAACAGTGCACTGTATACTTAGTACTCTGCTACGAGATGCGGCCCACGCTTCGGCCGGACGAGATCCCTTTGGATCATAAATTGTGACAGATGTTTGTATACACAACAAAGAACATATAAATAGCTGCGAACTGTTATCAGAAGAAGCTGTATTGTGTTATAACGGCAATATGGACTGGACTTGTTATCTTGTGTAATCTAGAATTTTGGCATTTTAAAACTCTTAGTTTTAATTATGAAGGTGAGGACGACTAGCAACTGAAGTACTTGTTGGACTTACGATCCTTTGTTGTTATTTAACTCCCTCAGGATGACACCTTGGTGCCGAAGCATGTAGGAGTTGGTACTTAAGGTGAAGTGTGATTTATATATACGTTTTATTGTATTTTAATTAGTGTATTTTGTTGGTTAAAATCTAGAATGAATTCAACAATTAAGACAACAGCAAAGGTTGCAGAAGAATTAAACCAATCAAATGAAAACAATGACACAAAAAGGGCATTCAACACACAAAAGCAAAATTAGGTGATTCGTTAAAGACAAAAGGGAAAACAAAGTAAGGCATGGCCAGTATATTAGAAGTGTAAACAGAGAGCTTGTTAGCGAAGGAGCCACATTCCTACGGCTGTCGAGGTGAGATGTGAGAGGAGAAACTGAAAGTGAAATAATAGCAGCACAAGATCAGGCATTACGAACAAAACATCATACAAATAAATATACAGGTTACACACAAAAGAACTGTGCGGTTTCAAAAGTTAACAAGAAATTTATTTCTCACCTTACACGGGCACAACGTACACCGTCAGCAGCAGCAACTGTCCAAGTTTCTCATGCGCTACCAGC
>Ga0123357_10004686_pt1 | contig 16149 bp, 12 predicted proteins | sample TergutEmb28metaG_FD_89873 | JGI IMG/M metagenome (GOLD analysis project Ga0123357, IMG submission 89873) | Embiratermes neotenicus P4 segment gut microbial communities from Petit-Saut dam, French Guiana - Emb289 P4 | ecosystem: Host-associated > Arthropoda: Insects > Digestive system > Gut ... | reverse complement strand
CAGGACAATACCCCAAAATCCCCGCCCGCATTAGTTAAAAACCTTCCAAATCTAAAGGTAAAAAAAAAGAAAAAAAAAAGCGTTGAAAGGGGGGGGGGGTGGTATTGAATATGGCATGTAGAATACACGATACTCTACACTTCTAAGGAACATCTAAAGGTAAGAGACGGCTTGAAACCCCCAGGCGTAGAGGGGGAGCATAAAATGGGCCTCGAAGACGTGGACTGTTATTAAGTGACCTAATACGTGTGATGCAGAGAAGAGTCCATTGGCGAGCACTTGTGAATACAGCTGTAAACCATCAGTTTCCATCACGGGCAAGAAATCTGCGTGACTTCTGGCTTCCCCCGCGGAGAGAACTGCGCTTCTCTGGGTTATTACGTGGCGAGTGGTGGTAATTCCCTACCGACCGATAGGTCGTCCGGAAACGTCGGTAAGGAATTACCATTATTCGCCGCGTAATAATCCAGAACAGCTCATTTCTCGGGCAAGAAATCTGTTCGCTGCTAAGCAGCTATTGGGTTAAGAAGGCCCCTGCTCTAAGGCAGTATAACTTTTGTCCTCGGTTTCCTGAATTCGCCCAAACCTGTAGAATACTTCCCTTCGAAATGATGTAATTGAGGTCTTCGATCTTCTAGGATGCGGCGCTGCGTAACTAGGTACTTGGTGCTCGCCTTTTCGAGACCAACAGTTGTCTCGAAAAATCGGGCAATAATCACCCAATTACGCTGTAGCGCATCCCTGAGACCTCTACTGCCCTAGGTTGTCACCAGACACGTGTTTGGATCCTAGACAGGTAAAGTCCATGACTGGACTATGCAAATGACTTGGGAAACGAGAGACGCAAGATCCGATGTTCTCACAACGGTGACCGTGAAGATTCCATTCCTCTGGAGGTGACTTGGGAAACGAGAGACGCAAGATCCGATGTTCTCACAACGGTGACCGTGAAGATTCCATTCCTCTGGAGGATGACACCGTGTGGACTGGTACAGTGACCTATAGGTACCAACATCTTGGAGCACCTTGTTGCCTTCTTCCTCAGCTCGCCAAGAAAAGTACAAGAAGAGTTGTGGGCCAGGACTATCCTACAGATGGTAACGGCCAGATTCCCCGAGACACTGGAAACTACACAGTGCCATCTTTAAGTTTTAGGGTGGATTTTTTTAAAACAAAAGAACTAGAGAGATCTATCGGCCAACCCACTAAGTACTATCAACCAACATCCGTTCACACACCAAGTTTCGTTTGTGGTTCTTCGGATTCTAAAAGAGGATTTGGGAAAGAGAAAGTTGTGTGCACGTTTTGTTCTACACTCCTTGACACCTGAGCAAAGGGAAGATAGTCACATCTTGTCAAGACATTATCGCGATGGCCGATGCAGACAAAAATTTTTTAACAAAATTATTACGGGAGATGAGACCTGGTGTTTTGCCTGTGACCCCGAAACAAAGTGGCAGAGTTCTGAATGGAGACATTCCCTTGGCCGAAGAAACTGAAATTCCTACGTTCTCCCGCACCAAGACTATGTTGATAATTTTTCCGACTCTCAAGACGTACTGCACAAACAATTCGTACCAGAGGGAAAAATAGTAAATGTAGAATTTTATAAAGGAGCAATGGATCGCCTCCTGAAGCGCATTCAACGGGTTCGTCCAGCTGCGTTCTGCTCTCGAGAATTTTTTTGTTGCACGATAATGCGCCTGCCCACAAAGCTGCAAGTGTTTGGCAATTTTTGACCTAAAAAATGTTACAACCCTTTATCACCCGCCGTACTCTACAGGTTTATCTCCGCCAGACTATATTCTGTTCCCCAAGTTGAAAATAAAGTGAAAAGGACGTTACTTTGCGAATGATGCTGCTGAGATACAAGAAGCCGTAACTGATGAATTAAGGTCCAAAAAGAGGAATTTTCGGCAGCGTTTCGGAAACTGCACGACAGCGCAAAAGTCTGTATATATGCCAATGGAGCCTATTTTGAATTTAAGAAAATAAGGTATGTGTCTTCCTCGTGTTTTTTCGATTAAAAAAAAGTCCTAAAACTTTTGGACCGCACTGTGTACATATCTACAGGACGTCATCATCGACGCCTAAAGACTTCAAGACACGGTATAATGTGGAATACAAACATCCATGCCTTATGTGGGATTCAATCCCACAACTCCAGCGCTAGGTCAGTTTAACATCTCGGCTTCAATTTAAGGTCAGAGCTCTATAAGCACTCCACATCTGACGGACTCGGAAAAGATAAAAAGAGAGAGACCTGACATCGCCTGCGCTCGTATAAAAAACGGGGGAATGAATACATAACAACAAAACCGAGGCTGGAGCCCGCATGCCTCTCCCTCCAACCCCCATTCAATCGGGGCTGGGGAATCTGCATCAGCATCAGCTGACGCCACGATTAGAAAGGATGAGTCAGAGTCAGCTGAGCGACATTTCCCGTACACCAAGCGAACAGCTGATCCGTTCGGTCGGTCACTCGACAGATTCGCCTGCTCATTCGGCCGAAAGTTCGTTACGTACATCATTTAACACTGAACACGCTAAGGTCGAGCAACGAAGCTACTTCATGCCATTCGGAGTAGTATCTGTGGGGGAAATGCACTAGCAAACACACCAAGACCACTTTTACCGCATCAGCAGCCCGGTTGCTCGTACTGGTTATCAAAAACTCTTATTCGACAGTTCCACAAATATTACGCGCGAGACATTCTGCGGGAAGGGAAATCTTAGCCACACGAATTCATGAAATTTTGGTCTCCGTCTGTTGACTCATACACATCGAAAATCAACCGGTTCTCGTGAAGGTTATTTCAACCTACAATGCCTTAAATTAATCGAAATTATTCACATAAAATCCAGTCCCTACCGCACAGGGATCACAGTCCATATTCACTACGAAAACCTGCACTGTGAGGACAAAATGTACAGGTTTCAAATGTCACAGCAGGCGGTACATATAGCTACCACTGAGATGTAAGTGGCTAAGCAATCCAAATGAAGATAGCACGCTCCTCCGACACGATAATAGCTACCTACCAAATTACAATGAGTCACATCACACAATACAGCACGCACAGTCACATGACACAAGACATTATGTACCTGTCAAATTACAATGAGTCACATCACACAATACAGCATCCACCTACTAACTTACACTGAGTCAAGAATCATCGTTACACCACACACCCATATTCACGTAGTCGCACATCAATAACGCAATCGCTACCCCGTATACTCTGCATACTTAACCAAAAAACACCCCGTATAAAATTTCAATTCCCAGCAACGAATGACGTTAAGTGCCGTTCCTGCCTCGAGTTCGCCGGGACTCAGAAAGTCTCCGACAAGCTATTTACATGAGACATCACGAAAATCAGTGCCTGTATTACTGACACACGAATAAACCTGGGCCAAAGAGACGCGGTACTTCTTAGCTACGGGCGACAACTGAAGAAAGCTAACGTTCGGACTCACCAAAAATGACTCGAAGGCCGCACATCTCGTATCGTTACTTTATTACCTTCGTAGAAATCGCGGCACGCGTACGTAATCAGCTGGTATTACCATCAGTGATTACTACATCAAGGTTTTCCCACTACAGTTTAATTCATTTCGCTGAATTAACAGCCGATTAACTAGGAAGGTCTACCTCTCTCAAATTTTGGCTCACCAGCATTTTAAGCAGACGTTCAGAGGAATATAGAACATGTGTGAAATGCAGTGCAGGAAAACAAATCCGCGGCCGTGTCACATCTCAAGCGGCTAGTGGCCGGCCAGCTTCTCACCATGGAGGTCCCAGTTCGTTACTATGGCACCCCACGTGCGATTCGTAATGCACAGGGGCACTGAGACGGGCTTCATCTCCGAGCACTTCGGTTTTCCTTGCGACCGCTCATTCCACCAACTTTCCGTATTCGTTTATCATCCGCGGAATGGACCCTGGCCGTAATTCGAACAGACAGTCTCGTCCGAACTACCCCAACCACAAGAATATGAAACAAAAAAAGAAGCGACTGAATGTTTGCTTCTACAACGCGAAAAATAGACTCATCAATTTTTGCAGGGCTAACCCTGCCGTGTACAGGATTATTATTTTATGTTACAACTATCGTCTGTCACTACCAACCGCTACACTGCCGCATGTGTGGGCGGTCGGCTGAGCGTGCTACTTCCGTACGACGATAAATGGGCCGACAGGAAGCGGCAACCGACAGTTGTCAGATAAAATAATGACGCTATATATGCCCATATACATATATACACACATCGCGTTGAATTTGATTCCTCCTGCAAGTATATGGCAAATTAAAAGTAAAAGCTACCCAATGCTAAACTTGCCACCTACATACGCCGGTTCACTAGACATTCTGGGAGCGTCAAGCTCCTGGAGCTCTAAGGGGTTATACAGACCTCTACAGGGAAGGCTTGCATGCTTGCTGAACGCTGTACACATTGCCGGGTACCCTATTTAATGTTCGGGAGACCTCAGGTTAGAATTTCGGCCCGCAGACTGTTAATCCTGGGTGTCTACTGTAGTTTTACACGGTTCCGCCATGAATACGATGGGGTATTATGTCGAAACAGGCGACGGCAACCTCCTCAGAGTTCATCACTCTTACTCACTCCGTCATCGGCGATACGTAGGTTACTTGAAAGATTATCTACTTTTACAATGTGTTGGCTTGTGATCCGGCGACGGAGTCACAACCGGGTTATTCTTATGGCAGATGATACGCCAAATGGCAGATTCCTGCAAACTGTGTGTAGTTTTACAGCACTCAAGAGGAGCCCATGTTTCTGCTGGCATTGCAGCGTTCTACTCTGCCGATAAAATCTATCACCTGTCTTATAAGATATTTTCAAAGTCATGGCATAAGTACTCAAACTTCTTGCATGGTATAGGTCCACGCCTGTAACATATATATGTAGAACGGATCAACAGAAGGGGTACCAATGGAAACCATAAATGTCGTGGAGTTGCGCGTTAATATTATGCTAACACTTTCATATGATGTGGCCGTTTCTAGCTGTTAAATAACCAAAACCGTGGAAGTTAAATTCCGGTTGTGTAACATTTCCGCATTCGATATGTACAAAGCAAATATGTGGCGCTATATTTTCACGAGTGACTAGAAAAATAAATATATATATATATATATATAAATAAAATTAAAAGTCGAATGATTTTACCGCCTGATGAAGAGAGTCAATGCCTTGTGTGCCCTTCTTCTAAACACTCTTCTTTACCGCGTTTAGGCCTACATAAGCTTTAATGGACCACATAAATCCAGTCTACACTCACATCTGATTTCGGTTAAAAATAACTTAGTAGTTTCCTGCCATCTACCCCTAGGTCTACACGTATCAAGCGGTGAAAGAATTTCGTATACGCTTCTCATCTCCGCAACACGTGCTACATGCCTAGTCTATGTCGTCCTCAAAGATTTGATCACCCCACTGTGGCTTCTCGTCGTGCAATTCTGTTCCGCACTCCATTACCGTATTCTTCACATTCACCATCGTTTGATAAGCAACGAGTGCCGTTAACATCCTTTGCTCTGGCACTGCATTACATTTTAAAACGTAAGTGACCGAAATGGAGTTCTCTTTAAAATTCCTGCCCCGATACGCATAGCAAAGTCGTGATAATCAGCATGTCTATTACAATCCGCTCGGCAGGCCTTGAAAACTTGCGTTTACAACTATATATATATACATATATATATATATATGTGTGTGTGTGTGTGTGTGTGTGTGTGGAAGGTATAGATTACATAACTACGATTGCACAATAACAAAAACAATTACATAAACAGAATTTTTGTGAAATGACGCTCGACAGCAGTTTAAGACCAACAAACACAAGCACGTGGCGCTGAAGTGCAGAACGACATACGTCACGCACACGATACGTAAACACCGTTCATTTTCCCACGGCAAAATCTCAGAACGCAATACCCTGTTTGAAAGCAGTAGGCCTTAATCCTGGCAGAGAAATACCGAGAAGACTTCCACAATGACCTACCACAACAAGCATCAACAAGGGAAGAACATGGCGCGCCTCCCTCTCTAATCGGCTCTATTTCGTCACATGCGGTCTTGTACTCTTTTCGCATTACTTCCGGCTGCAGCTCTGGCAGGCTTTCCATACCCGCCACCGTGTCCCCTGATCACACGCCGTCACGACATGGGAAGAAGTGGATTATACAGCAATTTTAAGACGCTACTTCATTCACTGAGCTTACGTACGAATGAAGACGAATACGAATGGCGACGAATGCGGGGCGTTATGGAAGCGGCTGTAGCCTGTAATTCGCCCGTAATGATGTGGAAATACATTCCAAAGACATTCCAAGACTCCAGTAACCGGTCCCGATGCTCCAACAAATGCCAAACCCAGGCATTACAGCTGTAATATCCCTGGATGTTTATACACAAACAGCATGTACTTCATCGTGTCATTAGGGTCATATTCCAGGTAACCCTTAATCTACAGACAAATCCATACAGTGACGAGGCTTGATGGTACACCTGGGATATTGTTTGGCGCGAATTATAAGAATTTCTCGAAACTGGCTAATGGTATTACAAAACACTTTACTGGGGATGAAAAGTACATTCTGTTCCGATCTCACCATTTCTATACCGGATATTCTTTAATTTGATACATATATACCTTAAACAATCTTGCCCCTCTGACAAGTCTGTAATACGCGCATGCCTAACACCAGGGGTTCACAAATTTTCCAAAACAACTAGCAGCCATCTCAATATAGTGGCCACGGCGAACTGCCGCCCGGGATTTGCGCATCCCTGAGTAACATTAAAGCCCCTTCCAAAAACCAGAACAAATTTCAGTTAATGACTCTGTAGAAACTTACGAGTAACACAAACGGGGTACATTGGCAAGGCCCCGGTCTAACAGCCGCTTCTCGTATTTTAAATTACGGATATTCCTTATTCCGAATGTCCGGAGTAGTTTCGCTGTATCATACAAATGGTTTACGACAGTCTTGTAAAGCATATTTCTTTTGTGAGTCAAGTCTTAAAAACAAAACATTAGGAATCACAAATTTGCCATGAATCTACGTACTTACTGAGAACAAACAACCTACTTTAAAAGTCATTCACACACTTCTATGGCTGCTTATTTCCTCTCGAGAGCTATGCACGTGGATGAATGTTGTCATGTGTTCGCTACACCCCGTCTCTCCCTAGCCTACTCGACCCATTCATATGCCACTGACTATTGTACAACCAGCTTCCTTCGCTAATATAAACAAGCCCCAACCTAGCTAACGCTCTGAGAACGGTAAAACCCACGGAACGGTTCGACTTCCTAAACAGACAAAGCATGATTTTGCCCGAGAAATGTTGGACTGATTTAAATTACATCTGACACTACTACAGACTTCTACACTCATCCTTAAATTGGACACCTGATGGTGATTAGTGGTCACGAAGCAGTTTTACCCCCGGGGGGAAAACCCGGGACACATTAAACAGAATGCTGGGTTGGCCTCAGAGCTGGGCTGTAGGCTCTGGAGAAAAATATCTTATTCCGCCGAGAAATGAATCCAGATTCTGGAGTTGTTCGGTCCGTAGGGTAGTCACTATACCGACTGCGCTATCCCGGCTCCAACATTAAACTTACTTTGGGAGTAAAATATTTTAAACGAAAACTGTTTGTCTAGAAAAGAAACTGTTGGGCGGATGTTGATGATATGTAACACTACAAAATGTTACAAAGAAAACACGTGCAAACTGCGCACTCCGGACCAAATCTTCGTCGCTAGTTACACTTCTCAAAACGATTAAGAATCCTTCTAAAGCCATGAGAATACTTCAAAATTTGGGGTTCTCGCAGCCACAGATTTACGGACATTTCAAAAGATCGCAGTGCCTCCATCTTCAGGGTCAAGCAATCCCACGCAGCCCACTCTTCTTCGGCTGCCTCACCCTGACGATGAAGGGGCTACAATCCTTCAAAACAACGGTAAATAATTACCAGTCGACACGGCGTAATGTCGCTGAAGACCTGAACCTTAAGCACGCAAACGTCTTCATCCTCCAACTGACACAAACTGATGCTCTAACCAAGATTTCAAAGAATGAATGTTTTGACTAGCCACTTTCTCGGTAAAGGAGGACTGCGAAGGCTATGCTGCAGCCCTGATGACGAGCCACGTGTCACATGGGTCGTGGGAATGGTGGCACCGAGCACCGTGATGGCGGTGGCGAGGAGTCTCCGGAAATGAACTGCAGCATTATCATCTGTGGCTTTACGAAAACTCTCGATTTTTCATACTCAGAGTTACATCGCCGGAGTTATAAAACGCAAGTTACAGGCATTCTAACAGAAACGTAAGTGGGAGGAAGTTATCGGATATGCAAATCTCCCAGTAAATTACAAGACTTTGGCCTGCCTCAATAACTTCGTCTTTACCAGGAGGTAAGAAATAAACATTACGCATCATTATCCTATATGTGTTCCACCTACAACTTTCCTGAGGTTTTCCAAGTTCTCCACACAAGAGAGGCTGTTTTATCAGGCGCCCATAATAAGAAACGTGAGGTCCTGCATCTTCAGCGTTCATGCCTTATTACAGTTATAAAAAGTGACTCTTAAACTGTAAAGCAAATATCGAAATGCCGCCAAATACTTTGAATACACGTGCAAGTAGGCGGCTACCTTGGAAACTAATACGTATGTACGTATGTATGTATATTTCTTAGTATCTGTATATTTTAATTATACCCACAACGACAAAACGCAGTGATTACAATGAAAAAGCATGGTCTGAGTAAAATATTCGTTGTGTCCGAATTTATTTCTATACACGCCTGCACCCAAAACGTCGCTCAACAGTGACAAATTAGACGTAGTTCGGATGGCAAACGATACTGTGACAGCGCCTTGTAGTATACCATTTACTTCCAAATCTAACCTTCTTAACCCTATAAAACGTGTACCACTTGTTTTACAATTCAAGAAATTTGCACTTTGCGCCCACAGCGTATTTATGCACTAGTTGGGGGGGGGGGGCCACAAGCGTCTTCAAGACTCTGATACAAGGTGATACATGAAGGGGTTCCGTATAATTTTGAGTTGCGTTTACTTCCTTGAACAGTAACTTTGGTCTTTGTATTATAAAAGAACCGTGCTCTGTGATACATGAACGGAACTCATACGCGTTACTAGATAAATTTTAGGCTCCGTGCTGACACGAAAACGGTATGGAAACTTCGGATACCAGAAAAGGTGAGGCACTCCACGTGTTTTCGTGCTTTACTCCACAACCCTGTCAATATTTCAGAGCGTCGGTGGAGGAAAAGGTAAATGATGAACTGGGAAGGATTTGGAAAAGCATACGTGCCCAATTCGTGGAACTATCCCGGCTTCTGTCTTTAGAAACTGATTTACAAAAAAACGAAAATCCTCAGCTTGAAAAGATAATGTTCCAGCCGCGGTTCGAATCGGGCACCTTACGAATACAAAATCAGCGTTACCGCTACATCAGCTTATTCAGGTCGCTAGCACATATCGAGCAGCTTGGCGTGAAGAGGCATGTCAATTTCCATTTCTGTTACATATTATTTGAAATGTCTAATGTCTACGGAGTGCAGTGCAGAGTGTGACTGTCTAAAACGGGGGTTCTTTACATTTTTTTGTGCCACGGACCCCTTTGACAGTATGGTGAAACCTACGGACCCCTTCTCAGAAAAATGCATTTAAACGCATAAAAAAGTACACAAGCTGTACCCATGTATTACAATTTATTGTACAGACTGTATTACAAACGAAATCAAGAATGCAAAAAAAAAAGTCAAATATTAAAAAAAATAAACATATAATATGGGTTTCTTTATTAATCCATTAAATCCAGAGCAAGAAAAACTTAAAGACAGGCGAGTTTAAAACAAAATTTCAATTTTTAAAAAAGACAGTCCAGTGCGAGGGCATATGTATTCTCGTTTCCCTTTCTTAGGCTATAATAATGTTACGTAGTGATATTTTTTAAGTGAACAAACATTTTTGGAGTCTAGTGGCCATAAATTACTTTACTGCCTACATGCATTATTCAACGGAATGCTAATTTCACTTCGAGGTTTGCGAAAATAAAGTTGTAATTTTTTCCCCTCGTCAGAGTTGACGGATCCTCTGAAGTCTACCAGTTAAGAACGGTTGGTCTAAAAGAAATCTCGACGAAATAATGCCCTTGAGAACAGCCGCTTAGCTGCTCTACAAATTCCTCGCCCAGACTACTGCACTCATCTTCTTCTCGAATTAAACTTCCCTCCAGGAAACTATGCCATCCAGTAGCAGACGGATTCAAACGCATAAAAACGTTTTTGGCACCAGACAGGGAACTGGCATATAATTAGTCAGCTGTTGGCACAAACAAGCCTCTAGCAAGACACGCCTCTACTGTGGGTGACGTCACAGTCTCATATGGCATCCCATCACCGAAAACAGACCGTGGCGCCGGCTAAATTTATATCTGCCTCCCCGCATGGTTCGCATCTCCAAGTGCACACACATGCACGTGATCCCGACAGCCAACGCGACATTTTCAGCCTGAGGAGAAGGCAGAGATCAGTGCGAGTGTCTTGAGGGTCGGGGCTCCGGTTACCACGCGCCAGCAGCGTGCTAGGCTTGTTGTGGAGGAAGGTGCGGAACGGTTCCACACTCACAGGCCGAAAATAAAATGTCTTAAGGCGTGACTCAGACTTGGGTTCTTGTCGGACGTAATTCGTCTGCGATACTGCAAGTTTATGCAACCGCCACCACGTGGTTGTGGTTATTCGTATTCGGGAGACCATGGATTCAAAACCCAGACCGGAGTCTATTTTCGTGGTTTTCGTCAGTACCCAAGACCAGTAGTGCACAAATCGCGGACGAATGCATTTTGTCTGTGGGTCCTCTGTATGGAATTTCAGGGTGACTCCTAGATTTTTAGAAAATCTGCGCACCCGTACTACAGATTAATGCCGATCCGTACTTTAAAGTGACCCACATGACAGCCTTCTACAATTCTTACATTATTCACTGATCATGCAACCATCTGGCGAAACAGCTGGCATGCACGAATCCCGTGCGCCAGGTCGCCATGACGACTAAATTTTATACAGTGGCACCTAATATTTCTGGGTCCTCTGTATGGAACTTTCTTCATGCCAACTTCGCGGTGCTTAGAATTTTGAGGTTATGCTTATACTTTTGAAAATCTTTGCACTCCTACTCAAGATTAACGCCGACAGAGTACCCTGAGGTAACCAACGACGGCATTCTTCCGTTTTCTTTTTAATTCTCTCAATACTCTTTCATCATCCCATCATTTGCCGCCATATCCGATAACGGTGGCAACTGAAAGCGACGTTAAAGAAACCAGAAGAAATCAAAATAAATCATGCAACTGTCTGGTACCAACGAGGTATTTCTCGACTATGAAAGAGATGATGATTGTAGTTCCTGTTTCGCATGTATCCAAACTGTCACGGAAATGTCCCGTTTTCAACGCTGTAAGTCGTTACGCAAGTCGGCGAAATGGGCATTTTCCTGAACCAGTTTACATTCTCAGAAACACTTCAGAGCAGTCCGCCAGTCCCAAACACTCCGGCCCTTTCCGAACCCACGACCATGCCTTACCCGTCCCAAGATCTTCTGTTTTAACCGCGTAAAAAGGAAAAATGAATCAGTAGAGTGCGAATTATAAACCCCAACTTCATTAGCTGTTCCCATCTACGTGTTAATTTCCTCACGAACTCTTTTACAGTAACACGAACGTGATTTGCACTTGCCTCAGAAGAGGGCTTAACCTGCATGCTATTTCAAGCACCAGGTAGAATTACAATTTTGTACAGTGTGATGTTAACAGTTCGACGTAAGCAGGCGAGGTGGAAAATCACTAACTGAGCGATGATGGACTGTATTTCCTGGTATTGTATCTTGCTCAATTACAAATGTAATCAACCAATCTCTCTCACGGTTCTTCCGAAGTACCTGAGCTCTAACAGCACATTCTTTCACAATGTATAAAAAATCATACAGGATCATTATTTTATATCACAACTATTGGTTGTCACTTCCTGCCGACTTGTTTGTCACAGTAACGCAGCCCACTCAGAAGACCCCCACACGTGTGACAGGAAGTGACAAACGACAGCTGTCAGATAAAATATGGGTGTTGCACTACACTTACTACGATTCTGTCGCTGGCTTCAGTCACCAAACATGAATACACTTACTTCCAGGCCAAGAGAAAAATTAAAATCTAAATATATGTGCCTAGCAAAATGCAACTTTTACCCACCCAATTTACAAACACATTTATGACGCAAGCGTGCGCACTAGTGTTACAGAAATCGTGACACACGTTATGGCGCCCGTGCTTCACAATGAGAAGGCAGCCTCATTTTAGTTAACACTGTACCAATATTTTATGTGCATCAGAGAACTCCGACAGTCATTCAGTCCCTTACCGTAAAGATGTTGCGCCTGACTCAACACATATTGCTAGTAGGACCTGAATGTAATCCAGATTAATTTTGGGGGTGTGAACGCACAGGGACCATCGGACCATCTGCGCCACCAATATAAATAAAATCGCCACCAAAACCAATGACGTCACTCAGCAGTCCTGCTTCTGCACCACGCAACACAATGCAGTCAGAATCACGGAGTTTCAAAGATGTCAGCGCACACGGTTTTTAATTTTTTTAAATTTATTTCCCACTACCTGGTAAATCTGCCACCCACATGCTCCAACCACAAACACAATCTAATCCTGTGCTCCCTGAACATGGAGGTTAACACATTCCTTCGAAACGCCGGCAACCACCTACAAAACTATACGGCGTAATAGCCCAGAATACCATACTCTAAGCAGTCACCGTCCTGAAGATCTCAAGTACGTTACACAAGTGCTCTTCCTGTACGAACGTTCCTCTGTCTACACATCTACACGAATGGTTTGGCACGTGTTTCTTGTCTTTTTGTGGCGTTTTCCAATCTTTTTTGATACTAGAAACGAAAATGCAAAACGGTGGACGACAACGGCCAACGGCCCAATGCTTAATCCTGTAGCACTGCAACACCTTGCACTGAACAGGGGAAAACCCACAAACTACTCAGACGGAGAATGCGGGGTTTCCGGAGTTGGTCCGTCCTTTATCATAATCAACGATTCCGTTAGAGTGGCGGTACGTTAACATACAGTGATATATACAAGCGACGTTCCGTAATATGACCCTGTGCCTTTTGCAGGAATGTCGAACAGAATGAGAAAAGTACAGGAATTATTACATCTTGGCTCTTAGCTTACTTACTAACGCTGTTTACATTGTAAACTTTATTACAAACGTATATGTTAACGAGTCAGGAACATATTATTAACGGAGAGGAAAAGGGCAAGAAATTATCCTAAGTATTGTTTACAGATTCAGTTAATATTTTACGGGCCACTCACCCCGTCTAACGCTGTTTTGGGGGAAAACATCTGTTCACAGTTTAGAACCACACGAAACGCATAAATACTAGGTTACTCTGTGAGCAAAATGCAACTGTTTTCAACGTTAGCTCATGCGACAACGTAACCACTATGCTTGAAAAGCTAAAAGAAAATATGGCAGTGGACTACTTGGAGGCCGACTGCCGTCTGATGGTAGGTGATACACGCATCTGGTCAGGTAGATACGTAACGACGTTTCAGAAAACCTGCTGCCTCCACCACGAAGGTGTGTAATTATGAATGATTCACGTATCAACTGTCGAGTTGAGGCAGCTGGATCCTGTGATACGTCGATACGTCTACCAGACGACACGGCGTCACAACCCAAAATAGTAATATTCATAGTCAAAGCCGTAAAAACTAAACTAAAAAAAATACGTCATTCACTAGTGTGAATGAAGAAATTCAAAATATATCATAATAGCTTGCTCCCCGACCAAAATTCAAGGTAGGTATTTCCAGTTCAATGGAAGCAGACTGGACTGGTCAAATCTTGCGTAGGAACTGCCTGTCAGAACGCGTTATTGAAGCGAAGATAGAAGGGAGGGGAAGACGATGAATAAGACGTAAGCAGCTACTGGATGACCTTAAGGAAACGAGAAGATACTGGACATTAGAAGAGGAAGCACTGAGTCGCGCTTTGGAAGAGGCTATGGGGGAAGTACGAGTTGCGTCCCGCGGTCAAGAAATTGTACCAGTTGCGTCCCAAGGCGTCTGCTTCACGTGTACCAGTTGCGTCCCGAGTTGTAAACCCCAATCATTACGAGATGCGTCCCGCGGTTAGCGAGGAATTGTATCAGTTGCGTCCCAAGATATCTGCTTTACGTGTATCAGTTGCGTCCCGTGTTGTCAACCCCAACCATGACGAGCTGCGTCCCGCGGTTTGCGAGTAACTAACAGTTACGTCCCAAGACGTCTGCTTCATGCGTATTTGTTGTGTCCCGAGTCGTTAACCGCACGCGTATGAGTTACATTGAAAGATATGAGTATACCAAATATACAATTTGAAGGTTCTTACAGTTTTATTGTATGTCACTTTATACACAATTATGTGAACACATAAAGAATTGTCGAATGATACCGACAATGCACGGTTGCTACATCATGTTACTCTCTAATGTTTAAAAGCCCTATTAAAAATCTTTTCGGGGGAGATGACAGGCACATTATGTTCCTAATATCGCCCATATCAAGTTATTGTAATGATCTGATGAAAACACTTTCTCCGGAAAGAGTTCTAATGCAGAGTACCAAGCACTTGACCCCCGAACTGTGTTCATATATTTCTTATCCATTCTGCAGAATCGCCTGTGTGATATTTCATTCACACAGTTTTGTTTCATGTCCAGAAATTATTCAATTGTTTCTCCAAATATGATTGATATTTGGTAGCACATATTTGTGTGAATAGTTGTTTTCACTCATGGAACGAAAAACGATCTTCGAAGTATCAGGATGAACAGGTACCAATTTGTCACCAATAATGAGAGTACCAAAAACACAAACGTTAAATCTGAAATTAATAAACTAAACACAAATAACAGATGCCAGTTTCTTGATAATATTCTGCCTATGAAAGAGACATCAGAACATAACCCGAACAGATACTGTAATGTAGATTTTGTATTTGCGTTGGGATTAAACACATGCTTCCTTTATTTTGGCATCATGGTACTTTTTAGTATCATGAATTTATATTTATTTTTAAAATGTATACCTTCCCTCCTCAAATTCCTTAGCTCATTGTGCTTTGACATGCGTAGTTTCTGCTATCTTTTGTGCAATAACATAGACAGTTACGGAAGTAGCGTCATCGTGAATGCAAGCAATAAGGAACTACAAGTGTGTGTTTGGTATAAATTTATACGATACTGATAACACAAATTCGATTCTCGAAATCAGTTTAGCCCTGTACTGTCCAGTTTTTGAGGAGATGAAGTTATATTTTTTTTAACTTTAGCTGATTTTTTAAGTCTTCGTGTAGTGACGCTTCTCATTTTGATGTAGGTCTCATTCTGTATTTTTGGCTGTGCAGATAAAAGAACAAAAATATTAGGATGCGAACTGTAAATTAGTGCACTGACATTAGCATGGAATGACTCACATACGCTTATGGTCCTCAGTGATGATGCAGAACATTCGGACCAAACAGGCGGAGGAAAAGTGGAGGCTGCATCAATACAATTTTCTATCAGATAGTCGCAAAACTGTTCCACTCGCTTGTCGTTCGAAAGATTGGATATAATGCCCAACGCAAAGCAGTCGCTGACTTCCGCCGGTGGTAAAAGCGACAGTCCGAATACTGTCTTCAAGAATTGACTTACCCCACTCTTTCTTTCCATACTGCCTGCTTGAGTCCCAAAGATTGAATTTTCCGCCACCACCTCTGTCCTAAATGGAAAGGACATGCTTTAACTTCATAGCCTGGCCACGCTGTTGCTGCTGCGTTGTTAATGGCGGTTCGAACAGCGTAAACAACTGTTGGAAAAACATTCACACCAAGTTTTGCAGCCTCTGATACCTTATGTCTGAATACATCTTCATAAGACATTCGTTGTTTATTGGCCAGTAAGAAAAATGCAAGTGGCACATAGTGACCAATGCTGTGTCCATGAATTGTAAATAGTTG
>Ga0123357_10004685_pt1 | contig 16150 bp, 6 predicted proteins | sample TergutEmb28metaG_FD_89873 | JGI IMG/M metagenome (GOLD analysis project Ga0123357, IMG submission 89873) | Embiratermes neotenicus P4 segment gut microbial communities from Petit-Saut dam, French Guiana - Emb289 P4 | ecosystem: Host-associated > Arthropoda: Insects > Digestive system > Gut ... | reverse complement strand
TACACAGACGGGAGCAAGGGCTCGCGAGGGGTGGGAGCTGGGGTGGCGATCTTTTCCAGCAACAAACCGACAGCACGGCACAAATTTAAACTCGACCACAGATGCTCCAACAATCAGGCGGAGTAGCTCGCCATCCTAAAGGCGTTGGAAATTACAAACAACATAGAAATAGCGGACAACGCCCCCCGCACGATAGGAGTATACAACGACAGCAGAATTACCATTGACTCTCTAAAGGACGCAAGTAATCATAACTATCTTATTGAAGAAGTAAGGAAGCAGCTAGCTATCCTACGTAGAACCAATTGGACGATCGAGTTCTCGTGGATCAAATCCCACGTAGACAACCCCGGCAACGAACTAGCTGATCGCCTAGCCAAGGACGCAGCCAGCAACAAAAACACTCCAGTCGTCTTTGACAGAATTCCCAAGACCACCTTATACAAAGAACTCGAAGATGAAACCATACAGAAATGGCAGGAACAATGGGATTGGTGCAACAAGGCTGCAATTACTAAACAGTTCTTTCCTAACGTAGGGGACAGGATACACCGTACGATAAATATAAACCCGAATTTCACGGCATTGGTATCTGGCCAAGGAAAAACACAGTCCTACCTGCATAGGTTCAACATATCGCAAACAGCAACATGCCCTTGTAATATGGAGGACAAAACCCTACACCATACACTCAACAACTGCACATGCCATAAGAAACAAAGAGACTCACTCAAGCTGGAAATCCTCAAAACTGGAAGCTGGCCAACCAGCTATGAGAAACTAACAAGTACACACTTAAAATCATTTCTCAAATTTACAAAATCGATCGACTTGTAGCACCAACCATTCTCAAGAATTCTGCGCGGTGGCATCAATTAACCTCAGAATATATGATTCTTTAGTGTTTCAGACTACACACTATAAACTGGTATCTAATAATATGAACACTCATGTAAAGGACATGCCGTGTAAAAACAAAAGCTAACTTCGGCACTTCCTATCGTTATATTGATATTGTAAAAATAGCATGTAGTATTACTATAAGTAATGGAGCATGCTCAATAAATAAATAAATAAATAAATAAAGTAGGACTAGTTTAGTTTCAACCATGGCGTCTAACATAAGGAAAAGATTTGGCGATGTAACCGGTGAGGAAGAGGTGGCTGCTGACAATGAATTGGACGAATGTAGTAAAAAAATGAAGAAGAATAAGAGGAACAAGAAGAGGGAGAGAAGTACGGAAGGAAGGAAAACTGCGAGAAAAACAAATCAAATCAAAAGCTGGAACAAGTGACGGAAGGGTATCGATCTGGGGACCTCCGTCAGAAAAAAATAATTGTATCGATTACTTTGTACGCCATGCAAGAGGAGTGAAAAAAGAATAAGACACCACACGTAGACAAAGATAGCTCCATTGCCTGTGCTGATGCTGTTCTTTACCCAAATGTTTCAGCTGCTGGTGGAACAGACTATTGTGTATATCGTTCATTCTGTGCACTATAATTCAATTTATACACTTTTAACTAATAAATGCACACAATTGTCATTTAATTTAGATCAATATTTTTAAAAACATTAAACTCCTACATGTTTCAGACCTTATTGACCCATCATCAGGGAGTACATTACTTTTTGTTGCATGAAGGAGTATACTGTGTGCATTTGTTGGAAGAAATTGTAGAAAATGGAAGAGATTAATTTACATTGTCAACAGTACTTAGACAAATAAACCAGACATAGCCGCCTTCCTGATATTACGTGTGCGGACATAATGACTCTTCTTGTTTTAACTCTACGAGTGGGATATAACCTACGAGGTAACTTACAAGACTGACTCGTGTAGGCCTGAACCATTGCACAATCCGTTTTACATTTTCAGTTATATATTCCCAAGAAAAGAAAGTTTTCGGTACCAAATTAGCAAAACTCTTCGACGATTCAAGTACATCAGAGACACGAGAGTATATTTAGGGCAGAGACCATCACTGGCCACACGGCGGTAACAAATTCCACTGCTGGAAATCTACCACACAGAGTTGAAGGAGTAGAACACAAAGCTTTTATGGACGATTTTTTTGTTACCAACACTTTATGACCTAGAGAGACAAGAAAAATATGTGTATGTAGGACAATTTGACCAAACTGACAAGAAAACCTACCTGACTTCAGACTGAGAAAAACTGAAACTGAAAAGCGGTGGCATACAAGAAAGGACCAGTGGAGGGTTAAGTGTAATTGCATGGAAAGGTAAAAAAGAAGTTTACATGTTGAGCAACTATCCGCCAGTAGAGATAAATTTCTACGATGAAAGAAAAAAAGCCTTAAAGTTAGGCGTTGTAGAACGCCCCAGTAAACACTTGGCGTATGTCAGACAAAGCGATGGAATGGCCAATAGATATCCGATGAGTCGACACACTTTCAAGTGGACGAGAAAACTGTCTTTCCACTTGCTGGACTTAAGAAACTAAACAGCTGGATTTTGTAATACTCCTGTAGAGATCGTCATTCTCACCGAGATTTCAGACTTTTCTTGGTAGGAAATTTTATAGAATGGGTGGGAAAATACAACAATCACCTCTTTTCCAGTATGGTAGGAAAACAAAGCCCAACGGAAACAGGCATAAAAAGAGTCGAATTTCTACAATCTCAGTACTGGACAGACAAAGGAAATGAAGTCTGCTGCTGGTGTTCCCCACTCGTGGACTGAGATCCACGACTAGATACAAGTGCAATAAGTGTGCAGCTCGACTGCAAATGGTCCTTGTTGCGATGAATTCCACACCGTAGTGCACTCACAAATACCGTGACATAAACTGCTGCTGGTAGCTGAACATGAAGGTCAAATGTGCTGTTAGAGAACAAGTGAACTAAAGGTCATAGACATTCAGCAGCAATTACAATTGTGCTATACAGATACATTCCCTACGTTTTAAATAATGTATGGAATTCATGAGCCTGATTTTATTATAAAAATACGTGAACAAAATCTCTGGCTTAATAGTAAAAAAGCTCTTATTAAACGCTCCAGGAGAATTTAACAACTTGTTCGACACCATAACAAAAAATTACAAACCAAACTCTGAAGTGGACGATGAAGATTAAAAATTTAACATAATTTCATCTTATTTCAATTTAAATTCCTCAATATTCAAAATCATTACATTTTAAAAACTTCTAGAGAAAGTTACAAATTAAACATTACTGTAAAATTTGCATTCATACATACTGATAGGTGTTTAATCACAAGAAAGATGTGCTATTTCTCCAATCCTAACACAACTCTTAGAAGTATTTACTGTAATGGCATAATCAGTGGACTGATTTCAATAACCCAGATAACCATCTGATTTTTCTAGCACTGAGTTTTTAGGTTTTTGCAGTGGTATAGCTGAAGTGTCTATTTTTCTAGGATATTATGCTGTGTCACTGGGTGATGAACTAATTACACAGGGATGAGGCATCATATCCCGTAAGAACAAATATTTCTTCTATCATTGTTACAATTTCATATTGGTAAACATTCAGTAAGACAAATTGTTGCAAATAATAAGGCAGTTGGGTATGGTATATAGGTAGATTATATCTGAAGAGTTACGTGAAGCACAAGCAATTACATTTACTTTTCACTTATTTTAATTGTCATTCAGTTTACTATTATTTTTGGAGCCAGAATAGTTCAGTCAGGATGTGACTTTCTATTATTCTTGCATGGAACGTAAAATGAATCAGGTGAACATTGGCACCACTTATTTACAATATAAAACTTAAGTAAAATGGTCACCTCAATATATGTTTTCTTTTAGAATACTGCACATCCTACTGCTTTATACTGAACGCAAACCTTCCTGTTTAATTAAGAGGAGAGGTAAATGCAAAATTTTCCCTGTGCTTAATCAAGCATCATGCCAAGAAGGCATATGAGCGGATGTGGTGAAGGTTTTGCTGTATGCATTATTAATCTGAGTAACAAATTTAGGTGAGAGGTCAGCTTCATGACCAGGCCACTTTATGCCTAGGTAAAAAGCTGTGACTATCCACTGGGTAAGAGAATAGGTGGGCACCACAGTCAATCTGGCTAACCTCTATAAATGAAGACTCCTTATTCCTACTGGGAATCGAATCCACGGTTGTCCAGAAGATACAATTTCAGAAAGTGGAATAGGGTGTGTTCACATTTTGTACCCACGACTAATCAAAGCCAGAAGGTCGCGGGTTCGAAAGGGTGGCCGGTGCATAGGGCTGACAACCTTACTACCTTTCTGGGCTGATTGTCTTGAAATCTGGGAGCCTCAACCTCCTGGAAACCCCAGGGCTTGCCTAGACCTGTACAGGGATTGCTTTACCTTTACCCATGGACTAAATGTTTGAATGTTCATTGTGGATTTTGAATTCATGGAGAGGTTTAGTAATATTCTGACTTATATTTTATACTATAACATTTAAACTGCTCCCTCCCAAGTTTATTTGAGAACAATGCATAATTTAGAGCGCAACTTTAAAAATAATGTACCCCCCTCTATAAACAAAATTTAGAAATTTCTTGATTTTTGGACTCTATCTCTCAGTATTTTTGGCAAAGGACCTACAAAACGCACACATATTCTTAAAACAGGACACAAAAATTTCAGTCATGCCCATAATTTTCAAAATTAATTATTTTTTGTAACGTTTGCATTTGTGATTAATGTTGTTTTGAATTAGACCTCATAATTACAGTTTTATTATTCGTCATTTACTTCACATATTTCCATTTGAAATTCACGATGTGCACATAAATCACATGATTATTTTATTGCTTTACACTTAACATGAAATATTTCATCCCTCTGGAAGTGAAAGAAAATGCCAGTGTAGTTTCAACAAACCGGAATTTAAATAGAGGATCTAATTTTTTCATGTATAATCTTACCAAAATAAAAGTCTCATAGTTTTCCTTCAAATTTAAGGAAATAAAATTTAACAGACTGTTTATATAGTAGTTAAGACTTTTTGTGAGCACTTTTTTCACGAAATGTAGAGAGTCTACTCCTAATACATGTTTATTTCAAGACAGATTTCTAAGTAACATACAGTAATTTTCAATGCCTCTTGTTGGAGTAAAATTTTCCTGTTCCAGGTGATATTTTGAGTGAGATCAACATGGATTATGTTCCAATAGGGAACAAAATAAAATTCGGTCATAATAAACTCTGGAAGAAGGGTAGTTTTCTAATGGATAATGGGATGAACTACTTATAAAACAAGGCTGATTAACGTAGTTATACGCAAAATATTGACTTGGAGATGTCGATTCCTTGATTAAAGTAGAATATGTCACAGATTAACAACAAAATGTAGTGTCTGTGAGATGCTGATGCATATGGTGCAGAGAAATATGTCTTTCACTTACTGTTCAGAACTTTAAGATTGATGGTGTTAATATGCAGCTAATGACAGTTTATTTTGTTTCCTCATTGTTGCAGGGCCTCAAAATGAGGTGGGAGTCCCAACCAGTACAACTGGTAGCACAGCACCTGACAAACCCCTGTCAACTGCGTGGCAGGCGGCGCTTGGGGCTACAACAATGAGTGCCAACAAGAAGCGGCCAGTACGTCGTGGGGGCAAGCCTCCCCCTGACAGGCCCCAGAGAGCCCTCTTCTGCCTCGCCCTCAAGAATCCAATCAGGAAATTATGTATTGACGTTGTAGAGTGGAAGTATCCTTTTGTAGGCTTGTATCATTAGAGTTTAAGTAGGTAGCCCTTTTGTTTTGTTCTGTTCAGTAGTAGGCCAATGCAGAACAAACCTCCCATTGTTCCGGTTTCTGTTACTTACAAACATGTAGTAAGAATTCTTGAGGAGGCGACTGGGGCCTCTACCTCCATAGGACAGAGACAGAGAAAGGCGGACATACATCAGTTTAATATTCTCTGGTATAACTAGCACTGCGTTGCGATACCACTGCAATGGAAGAAGTTGATTATTTTCTCTATTGAACACTTGTAGATCTTTTTTTATTCGAAAATCTTTACTTTGTGTTATACACATAAAGTGTATAGCGCATCTGCTAACAGGATGTGGAGTATTCCCCGCCATACTACGCCATTTGAAATGCGCGCGTGAGAGAGAGAGAAGGCAATTCCTGTTTGATGGCAGCTTCCCTTTACACTGATTTCCCTACCTTGCCTCCAGGCACCAGTGCAGCCATTCAGCTGGTCGCCTGTGTAATAAGCGAGAGAGAGTCTCGGATTACAGGCTAGGTCATGCGTTGAGCATGACACAATACCGGTTCGAAACGATACAGTGCTGAAAAAAATTATTATTTGCAAACCTGCTGTCGTATTGAGGAACCAGATCTTCTAGGATGTTGCGCTGTGTGGTTGGTTAATTTTTTCCCGACGTTTGGAAGGAAAGTAGGCCTTTATCTTCAGGGTTAAAACAATATTACCTTAAAAATTAAAGGGAATTGTGATATTGTTCGGTCCTAATGTCGGTATTAAGAATTTTACGACTTTGTCTGTTTCACAGCAGCATCTTGGTCTTGCGGTCCAAGTGCTGCCCGGTACTTCTCTTGCACATATCTGTTGAATTTATTCCTGTTTTTTGTACTGAAAGACGCCCATCCTTTCCAACCTGGAATCTGAGGGATGGGATTTTGCCACAAAAGTTGTGTAAAATGTTATTTCTGTTCAAAATGATTGCAGGGGAACAAAGTGAGTTTTGTTTTGTGTTGTAGAAGGTTGCAGTAATGTGATGTATAAAAGTATTTTTAATTTTTAATAACCTTTCCATAGCCATTAACCATTTGGACATCACCCTCAAAATAATCGCCAGCCCTGTCCTAGGCTGAAAACCTTTGAAGAATGATTGAAGGGATACCAAATTATTAGCCTGCCTGGAGTGACAGCATGTCTTGGGTTGACCCTGTGCAGGACTTATTAGAGGTGTCATTCTCATAAAGAAGGGTTGCAATAAAACTTTAGATAACAAAGGATGGACGCCTCTGCCCCTTACTTAACCTAAAGGGTGTACATGACAATAAGATAGTGCAATTTAATTTTAAGTAGCCAAAAGATTTATGGTAAGAATTTTAGATTTCTCTCTTTTGTGAATAATGAAAGAGTTATGTGTATGATCACATTTACATTTTTGTTTATTATATTATTGTTATCTTTATTATTACTTAATTACTTACTTACTGTTATTATGGCTACCTTTAACAGTACTTTTTTAATTTCTTCACGGGGGAGGAGTAATAGGCATTCTGTACCCTTCCGCATAACCTGACCTGCTGATCAGAGTTTGCCACGGACATGGTAGCTGTGCTCTTGAGACTGGAACCCTCTATCCCAGTCTGAGGACAGTACATTCCTTAGACCAAATTTTCCCAACAATTCTGTGGAGGAACGCCCAAAAATAAATTTTTATATACCGAGAAACCCTACCTGTGAAGACATCTAGGGCCTGGAAAATAATGGAGCAGTTGGCAGCACACAGATACTACTCCCATATTGCCAATTGCCAGATAAAAATTCCTGCCATATTTTGAGGGACATTTGGAATTTTTCGCAGCATTTCAAAGCTTTATAAATGTATTCCACGATTTTTTATGCAACCCTTATGATGTTTGGCGGAACCCTAGGCTTCAGGAAAACCTTGCTTGAGAAACTGCCTTAAACAATGGAGGTAAAATGGCCCATGCAGGATATGAGTTAGGGAGGGATACTGGCCGTAATTATGTGAATGCTTTATAATCCCAGAATGCCATAAACAGGGAAGTTTTGATAATGTAGGCTACGGAATCCAGTATTCTGAGTGTTTCTTGAATGTATATACTTCAGGTAAGAAATGTGGCCTGAAACCACTGCTGCCAGTCAAAATAAATTATTTTTAAAGCCCCTCTCCAACGGGAGATTACTGTTGATACAATTATGATGCATGGGCCCAATACATACAAGACAATACAGGTCTTGCACACTGGAAGGGATCCACTTGGACGACAAGCACTGCTCCAGTATGAACATATCAAAAATTGTAACAAAAACAGCTGTTGAGTACACATGACAGTAAGCCTACATTATATTTTTAATTCAATTACAGTACATTTAATAATCAATTAATTGGCCTGATTCATTCAGTTCTTTACTAATGCTTTCCCACAGTAGGTCAACTTTCTTCTTGTTTATATAATTACATTATTCCCAGTCATACAAATTAGACTGTTCCCCAACAAGCTCCACAGGTTTTATACATATTTTCTTCCTGACTGATTTCTACTTAACCTAACAAAGCCCTTTAAAGCCTGTGACACATCCATCTTCTGTGACAGATACAGACATTCATTGCAATCTCTTTTTCAATGATAAATCAAATGCGCGTAACATTTAATGTTGTTGCCCATGAAGGAAAATTTTGTGCAGAGTGAGCTCCTAATTCACCCCACATGCACGTTGGAAGGTATAGGTTAAGTTTTATGAACATACACCTTCTCCAAATTGCAATTTTCTTTAATTTATAAGGCATTGTAATTGATACAAACAATATTTGTTATGTAGTAGTAGTAGTGAAGAAAAGTGAGTGGTTCCATTATGAACCCTAATAACATGTAGATCCTGTTAGTTCCCTTGTGTCTCTTAACTTTTTGACTGGGGCTAAAGAGCTCTGCCAAGCCTTGTTTTAACCACTAGGCTTATAAGGCTTTTCACCCTCATATTTTCCAGATTCTTGGGTTTCAAAAACATACGACACAGAGTTCCATATCCTTTGCATGCCAATACCAGACAATGACACACAATATGAACCCTATCTTCTTTTCAGTCCTTTTACAGTTTGCAATCCTGCTGCTGTATGTCTGAGTTTAAACATATGAGCTCTTGGGGTTGTGTGGCATGTTAATAGCCCCACAGCTGCTTTAAGCTTCTGTTATATGTTTCTGAAAGAAAAGTACAGAACGTGTATTTTCATTGCTTGTTTATAAACTGTAATTAGCTATGAAAGAACATTTAAAATTTACATATGCATTCTTATCTGTGGCCAAAAATTTATTTGTAATACCACGTTGTAGTCTACAATTCAGCACATTACCTGTGAACAAGCAGGAAGCATGAGAAATGAGGTCGTCTGAGATACGATTCTGCATCTTAGGGTGGATGGTTCCTGACCTTCCAAAGGCACTATGTTCCTGTAAAAGCTGTGATGGCCATGATTCTTTTTCTAACCTCTACACTCTTGAAGATGAAGACAATAAAGATCCTTCAAAACATCAAGGACTATCCAACGAACAACACGGCGTCATATCCCCAGGAGACCTGAATCCTCAGAAACAGTGCTATGAGAACCTCAAATCTCACTAGCATTAAGCATGTTCATTGTTATACAATTTGTTGAGAAAAACAGCAGCTTTAAAAATCATTAACGACACTAGTTAGTTTATGAAAAACTACACAACCCTTGTAAGTCTACAGGTTTGTGATGAAAGTATTTTATTAAACAGGCCCATATATTGAACATTGTATCATCTGTTTGTTTTTTGAAACACATTTAGGAAGTTCTCCTCAGTTCCATCATCAGGTCAAAGAATAAATGTCATTAAGTATACCCTGTTAGGTCCACTTCATTCTCTAGATTGGGAATTTACCTGTTGACAGAAGCACAGCCATCTCTTGAAATGCTGTGTGTTAACAAAAAGAAAGACAATGGAAAAAAGTGCAATATATGTGGCAGTTTAAGTAACCCCTTTTCACTGTGACAGAACAGTTTAGAAAGAATGGGATTTCAAAGCGGAAGCTATGAAGTAATGCAGATAAGCTTGCCTGGAGTTCGACATTCATTCCATGCTGGCATTCTGCCTGTATCTAATTTTGACTTCCATGGAGCTCATAGTGTTATATTAACAAGAGAAAAGAGGCATTAACAGATTTTGAGCTCTACTTAATTAAAAATTCATTTGAAAGTAAAGATACATAAATAAAGACAATTTTTATAAGACATGGTCACAAGAAAGTGCACTATCAATTCTATGCATTATATCTTACATATAAATTTAAAAAAAAATGGTGAAACATTTTTCACTCATTATTGCAGTGGTTACTAAAATATAACTTTAATGAAACAAAATCTGTGGACTGCCAATAAACACAGTTCTGACATAAACCTCCAACTATATTGATTGATTAGCAGGACCATAAAGTGACATTTATTTTACATGGAATTTGTTGTATTTTCCTTGACGAAATTTACCGACCATTTGAGTACCTGATTCTGTTGACCATCTTTGCCAATTGTGTGGCCTTGGCTGTGTACACACCTTACCCCAACAGTGACTCCAATAGCACAAACCTTTACCTGGTAAGTTTTATTGTACAATTTTATACTTTAGAAGCTGAGCAGGTTGGTGAAGTGCAGACTTGAATTTGAGTGGTGCACACTTTGAGCTTTGGCTGTGACACTGGCTGTGCTTGAGTAGGTATTTGGTGGTTTTCCACGTGCCTCCCGTGGAGATGGTGGGATAGTACCACTGCAAGGTCAGAACTGCTTCTTTCCAAATCCTTCCCAATTCACTGTTCACCAGCTATTCTGTCATCTGTGTTATGATGTGATAATTCTGGCTTTATAAAACGAACCACAAACCAACTGAATTTTGTTTGTTAATGTTACACCTACAGATATTGTACGATAGGTGTTGCACTCACCGTTTATGAGCTACTAGTACCAAGCCCAGTTAAATTTCAGTGGGAAATTGCTGGCACATATCCTATTAGGAAATAATTCTGCACCTTGTGTCTGTAAACAAACTTTTCAAAATTATCTAACCTGAACACAGCAGCACTCTGTAACCCACTTTAACATCATCAACAAGTCCACTGTTTGTACTCATAAACTGAGGAATCTTGAAATGACATAAAAACTCCAGTTCCTCAAGAAACTGAGACTGTGCTTAGATAATTAAAGACATTTCTCAGACCACATTGTTAAAGTATTATAAGTTTGATGATAGCTAACTTCATAAAGTATACATGGACATGCATACTTTCAGCCCCTTCTGCTGCTTGTTGACAGCATAATATATAATGTGTGCAGATAGAAGTACATGTTAAATTCTGATATCTCAAACAACCAAGGCATAAAGCTGCAGTTCTAGTGCTTTCTTGTTGAAAATAAATTCAGCTGATATACAAATTTTGAAACTGTGCTGTTAATACAACAGTGCAGATCAAAATATTTAGTCTAATGTAGTATGAAACCATGTTACAGAAACAAGAGTTACTGTACATTTGTGGCTATCATGATGATACTGCACTCCAATGCAGCATTAGCTTTTACAATTCTATGAGAGCACATGCTGGTCTCTGTGAGTTTTTTCAATAGGAATTTCAATGTCTATGCTAAGTCAGAAAAATTCAGGTCATCAAGAGATACAAGAGATAGAATTGGCATTTAACCCTGTCCCTTAGAGGTTAAAGGACTTATAATATGAAGAAATTTGTGATTGTTATTCATTTTTTATAGATTAAACTACGCAAGTATTATGTGACATTCTAATAATAAGACTGTGTAATAAAATCCAGTGTTTATTGTTGATGGCAAAAAAAATGTTGTAGAGCTCCAATGCCAAATCCAAAGGAAAGTTTTCATTATATAACCAAAGATGTATGAGGACCAGGTGTATTGTAATTTGAAAACCAATGATTTGCTTTATTCCATTATATGAGTATGTATGAATGAAGTTACTTGGGGACATTCCCCTCACAGGTAGTCAGACCACTGACACACTTTCTTTTATGCCTGCCAATATTATGTATATTTTATTGAAAATTATTATTAGTAGTTATATCCATACATTAATGTGGCTCTTACTTAATGGATATGTTAAAACTGTAGAAATACTAATGTCCTTTTACTTTCTATGTTCACAGGAAAAGATAGAGAATGTGTTTTTAGTAATCTTCACAGTTGAGTGTGTGATGAAGATCATAGCATATGGTTTTGTAGCCCACCCTGGTGCATACCTGCGCAATGGATGGAACTTGCTAGATTTTACAATAGTAGTGATAGGGTAAGCATCAGTGTCCCCAAACTGAAATTGAAGTTGGTATGTATATGTGGATTGGAAATTAATTTATAATCAAAATGTTTTCAAAAACAGGATTTTATAGCAGCAGGCTGTATAATCATACGTGTTTCTTAAGACATGGATGATCATCTGGTGACTGTTTAAAAGATATAAATGATGTGAAGAAAAATTCAAGTCCTTTACCCAAGGAATTTTGGGTGCCTACAGGATTTTTTTTTCCAAAAACAGGTAGCAGAAAATTCACTCTCAGAGCCATTTAAGGATATTTTCACAAATCACTTTAAAACTGTGGATTTCTGTTCAGATTATTGGGGTTGATATTTGGTTTTCCATCCCTCTTGGTGCCCATGCTGAAAAGCATTAATCTGATGGCGCATACAGGGAACATCAGGCAATACTGCAGAATACTCAGATACACACTCAGCTTGTTAACAATTTCCTCTTTATTATGAGACCTGAAAATTTATTACCATGCTCAGAAGACCTGCTATTGTACAATATTTGAGCCAGATGAATCCAGTCGACATTATGTTTCTTTGAGGCCCACGTTAATACAATCCTTCCATATAAACCTCAATCCCCCTGGTGGTATGTCCCAATAAGGTTTCTTAAATAGAATCTTCTACACATTTCTCATTTTCCCAGTCATGTTATATGTCCCAGCCATCTTCCGGCCCCTGTTTTTATCGCTGTATTCGGTGAAGTGTACTGAGTTGTAAAGTTTCTTATTGTGTATATTTCACCATTTTTGTGTTACGTTTCCCTGCTTAGTCCTGGATGTTATCAACAGCGTACATATATGCAACACATATTATGGCGGAGATAAATGTTCACTTGGTACTCAGATTTTATTTTACTACTGAAAGTCAGGAACATGAAGGATGAGAGTTAATTTCTTTTTCTTTGCAGACTCTTAAGTTCAGCATTATCAACTTTGATGAGAGAAGGTTTTGATGTGAAAGCATTACGAGCGTTTAGAGTCTTACGACCCCTGCGCTTGGTTTCAGGAGTTCCAAGTAAGTATGGGCATCATGTAGCACTGTTATGTTCTCAGGTGTGTAAATAGTGAATAGCCTAGGAACTTCAGATACAGCAGGCACAGTTGCAATGTAAATGTTAAGGATGCTTGAGAACACTTTTTGTCTGTGGTGGAGTAATGGATGTGTTATGTGTTTCGGAGTCAGTGACTATATTTTGCAATTAATGTTATAAGGTACACGTCAGCACATTCTTTTTTATTCTTAAGTAATATAAACAGAGCTGCATGTTTCGACTAAAAGTTAGTCATCTTCAGGTCCATACAACATTTTCGTTACCAGATGCTTTGCCCACTTTGGGATTCCATAATGTTTACAATTGTGGAACGCATCTAATTAAAACTTTCTAAAAAAGGTTTTTGATTTTGTTTATAAAATGCATTTATTTACAGATTGTGTCTAAACATTAAAATGTTTTTTACAATTGTGATCACAGTGATCGCAATACGGTGGAAAAAGTAGGATAGAACAACATACCGCACAGTGTCAACATCCAAGAGAAAGTACACACATCCACGCTGTAGAACAAGTCCGACCACAAGGAACGAAAAAGACAATAAACAAAACAACGAAAAACATCACAACAACAATAACTGCAGAAAAACTTTACCCGGAAATACGGTGCAACAATCCAGAGAGCAATTCTGGTTGAGAAACATAACTATCCTCACTAAATAGAGAAAAAACTAGACATGACCCAACATCAGCCATAATACAACAACAAGATTCATAGTTGAATATCCGGTGATCATCAACGCACCGTTAAGGGACAATTTAAAAAAAAAAACATTTTAATGTTTAGACACAATCTGTAAATAAATACATTTTATAAACAAAATCAAAAACATTTTTTAGAAAGTTTTAATTCGATGTGTTCCACAATTGTAAACACTATGGAATCCCAAAGTGGGCAAAGCATCTGGTAACGAAAATGTTGTATGGACCTGAAGATGAGTAACTTTTAGTCGAAACATGTAGCCCTGTTTATATTACTTAAGAATAAAAAAGACTGTGCTGACATATACTGTATAACGTTAACTGAATTACAAGCACATCGTGATGCTCTCATTCAGACTATATTTTGCTGTATTGTCCTACATCTTTTTTCTCTTTGTATATTAGTGACCATCTTTTTCTAATTTGTCCTAGCCTCTTTCTCCATTTCTATTTCAATGGTCATATTTTGCTATTTTACTCCAAATTTCTGGCCTGTAATTGCATATCCCAATGGTTCAAAACTTTCATACAAGGAGTACAAGATGACTGAGAAGCCTTTTTGTACTTACAAGTATTATTGTTTAATCCCACTAAGTAAAACACTTCTTATAATAGTCTGTTTCCAAAAGCATAGTTCTTATTTCAGACACTGCTCATTTTGTTCATTCTTTAGGAATCTTTATACCTAATAAAGGAAATGGATTAAGTGTCTGAAACACTGTTCAAAAAACTGAAAATAATGGACAATGTGCAAAAAATTGTATGTTGTTACTTTAACCAGACCTGTAACAGTTGTTTCATTACATAAATACGTATGATGGAACATCAAAAATTAACTAAGCAGAGTAATTTGAAATTTGTTCATCCAACTCTCAATCCTGGCTATATTAACAGTTCTCTTCTTCGAAATTATCTTCACATTTCCCAGATAAGCAGTCAAGTAGTGGAGTAGTAATGCATGTGACATAATTTATTGTGGACCTGATTTCCATCCGTGCCAGAGACTGGCTTTCTATACTGATGCTTTTCGTGGTTGTACGCAGTTCTTTCAATTATATTGTGATAAGAATGCCTTGTAATGGCTCACAATCACTTCTGCTCATATGCTTTACATTTCACAATGTCACATTAATTCTGATTTTACATGATCATAAAAATACCTTCCAACTTCCAGTTTTAGAAAAATGGCAGCCTGGTCCATGTCTGCCTGTATAGTCATGATATATGTGAATCCATATATGAGTGATTTTTAGGAGAAGAAGAGCACATGATGAATTTAATGACTACCATAGAAGGATGTTTTAGAATTTTAATAATTTCTGGTCATGCATTCTACCTGTTATCACGTACACAATCAACCTAGGCGAACACTGCATTTCTCCTGTGCTAATGTAATTATTGCTGATGTAAAATCTCACTACTAACACATATTACAGGGGGATTTAAAGTTCCCTTTTCCTGGAAGGTAAAGGGTGAAGAATTACAAATGCTAGTAGTTTGTGTTGGAATGACATTTTTGTTGAACTGAACTTTTTTTTTTTTTCCCCCTCCCCAGGTTTGCAGGTGGTGCTGAATTCAATCCTCCGTGCCATGGTGCCTTTATTACACATTGCTCTCTTGGTTCTGTTTGTTATAATTATTTATGCCATAATCGGTTTGGAGTTATTCTCAGGAAAGCTACACGAAACATGTTTTGATAATATTACAGGTAAGTAATTAATATGTACATGTGGAATGTATACTTGCATTATTGGGTGGGGCTCTTCAATTTGTTATTTATGCAGTGTCCAAGCAAGGATCACATGTAGGGATGGCTGTATCTTGGTGTTTGTGCAGTTGTCTGCCTGCATGTCTAAACCTAAGAACCACTGCAAGGATCTGGATAAATTTCTTATATGTACCTTATACCATTGAAGACCATTTGAAATGCTTATATTTTATTTTGTACAATCAAGAGTGACAATGTGGTCAACACACAAACTTGGGAAGTGTGAGTGAGACTGCCACCACTGTCACAGTGCAATAACCACAGAAAAACCAGTTAATAGTCACAGAAGCTTACTTAAAATATTACTAACTGTAACAGTAGTAATGACAGAAACAGAAGTAACTACACTAACTAAGTCTGATGTTATTGAAATGTACCTGTTCTGGTATGTAAATTCAGAGTGCAAAGTGAAAATAATGCCTCTGGAAACTGTCTGCACTCCAACACAGTCTGGTTTACCCAGGCTTGTTTGAATACAGAAAGGTCTTCAGAGTGGGATGGCAGTCGGAGTTGTGGCCAGTACTTTTTTCTTATATATATATATATATATTTTTTTTTTTTTTTTTTTTTTTTTTTT
>Ga0123357_10004684_pt1 | contig 16151 bp, 8 predicted proteins | sample TergutEmb28metaG_FD_89873 | JGI IMG/M metagenome (GOLD analysis project Ga0123357, IMG submission 89873) | Embiratermes neotenicus P4 segment gut microbial communities from Petit-Saut dam, French Guiana - Emb289 P4 | ecosystem: Host-associated > Arthropoda: Insects > Digestive system > Gut ... | reverse complement strand
ATTATGTAAAAAAAAAAAAGTAAATAATTTTTGTTAAATTAAGAAAATTATAAAGAAAAAAAGAGAAGAGGGGGGGGGGGGTGTATTTTATGTGGTCAACACCGCTATATACAACTTACAGTAGTCACCTGCATTTAACTTTGATTCTGAAATATTTCCACGCTCGGCATCTTCTGCTGCTGCACCTTCATCACACTCATTGTTCATGTAGGAGCGGGAAGGGAAAAAGCTTAGCTGTTGCTATGTGCCTTTAAATTCCGGTTCTCTTAACGAGTCGATAGAACATTAAGCATTAAGAAACGCACTGTTCAAAACAAACAAATCTTATCTATATCTATGTGTGTGTATATAAATGACGTAAGAGTATTTAAGGCCGTTATTTGTGTCGGAAAGGATCCTAAATTTCGGGGTAAAATTTTACGAACTTTTATTACCTTATGAAATGAAACGTTAATATTATAAACATCAACCTCCTTGTTTAAACATTTTAAAACTAATGTCCCAAATCCGAAAGTGTAAAGTGAGGTTATGTGTTGAAAGGATACTATAAAAATGGCAATACATGGGCGTGATAAAGAAGAAATTCTTAATTAGCCACTTTCCTAAAATTGCGAAAGGTAACTATTAGCTTAATCGTATCTGCCTTCCGTCTGTCTGTTTGTCTGTTAATCCGCACGGAACAACTCGGCTCCCACTGGACGGATTTTCTTGACAATTTTTATTCGATGACTTTTCGAAATTCTGTAGGAAAAATCAACATTTTATTAAACGATGACGAGAATAACAAGTAATCAAGTAATTTACATTAAACTTTTGGTGCCGGAATTATTTTTTTTTTAATTTAGCACACCCTGTATATAAAATGTGAATAAAACAGGAACCAAATACGTTGGATTTATGAAACAAACTGCATTTTGAAGAGAAAAAAAGGAGAGTATACGTATACCACGTTTAAAATATTCAGTACCTGTATTTGTTGAATAAATATACAAAATGGAACGTTTAGATATTGGCGGTGCGGCACGTCCACAATAGTGGTCGTTAGGCGTCAAAGGGTTAAGACCCCGCACATTTATAATAAAAACAGACTGATTTTTTCTTAGAATGAAAAATATTCCAGCCAATATAGTAGAGAAAATCAAAACACAAATTTTATATTCAATAAAGTTTTCCGAATATCGTGTCATTTGTGACATGACGTGGAAAAATATGGCAGAACCATACAGGCCACAGATGATAACAACGCTGGGCAGATAAACGCGATTTGCATGCAGAGTAACTATGTCAAGAATACAGACTTACACTCAAAATAGTTGATACTTATTTTTTTACAATTTATCAACACCAGCTTATCTCTTTAATTGTTTTACGGCAACAGAAGACTGAGAAACTCTGTAACGACTTTCCTATTATCAAGATTTGTTCAGCCAAATTGTAGGTCCATAGAAGGCCAGCAGCAGACAAACGTTCTTACATTTCATTTGAGCCAATACACGTGACGTGCGAACAGAGTGAAAATTAGTTGGAATATAATTTCTTTTGTAAACTGGTGTTTACAATTTGCTTATTTCTTTTTTAATGTTTGCCATTCCGAAATGTTTAACACATATATAAATATAAAATGATGTGTCAGTCAAACACAAAGAAACTTTATTATGTTTATTATTGTACTAGGGCAACATGTTTCGATTCTTATAGAATCACTTTCAGGCACTTCTAAGAAAATAGATCTTTACTCAAAATGTTTAAAAATGCACTGTGGGATATCTCTATTGTACAAAAAGAGTAAAACGACATATGAATTTTATACATAGTTTTATCAAGAATATAAGCTTTTGGGATCCCACAGAACATCTTTAAACATTTTAAATAAGGATCTATTTTCTTAGAAGGGCCTGAAGATGATTCTATAAGAATCGAAAAATGTTGCACTAGTACAATAATAAACATAATAAAGTTTTGGTGTGTTTGACTGACACACCATTTTATATTTATATATATCATATTTCTGCCACCTGTTAATTGCAAGTGTGAGTTAACAGAGATATTAAGTATGATTTACATAAACCTGTAAGGTTTACTGTGGTTAGTGTATGCAATTTCATTAATTACTTCGATGTTACTAGGATATTAACAAGATTATGTTGAGTTCCCGTTGTAACAATGGTTACTCCAACCTGTCACAATATTACGTTATATGTACTTTGCCCGTACCTTTTCTTTTTGACTCCTACAACCCTAAGTGCCTTACACCCTACAATATCTTATGTAAATTGGACCGTGCATCATTGTGATAGTTGAAGAACAAGAGACCAACTTTACGTCACAATTTATTAAGTTTTATTTCACTTCTTCTATGTTCAACATGTTTCGGACATTAATATATTCATCATCAGGAGCCTGCGACTTTTTTATTGTATCACCACATTAGTTTGTGTTCTTGTTTCAATGTGTGTTGGAGTTTCGATGTGGCTGGTTGGGGTGGTATCCGTGTTGCAGGCTTCAGCCTGCCACACGGATACCACCCCAACCAGCCACACCGAAACTCCAACACACATCGAAACAAGAACACACAACTATTGTGGTGATACGATAAAAAAAAGTCGCAGGGTTCTCGTGATGGATGTATTAATGTCCGAAACATGTTGAGCATAGAAGAAGTGAAATAAAACTTAATAAATTGTGACGTCAAGTTGGTCTCTTATTCTTCAACCCTACAATATGTTGTAACTCGCCTTTATATTCATAATAATGACTTGTTGCATCCAGTTCTGTGAAAGATTAAGGAGTTTCCCAAAACTGTGACAGACCTGAAATTCCACATTACAAACAGGACGAAATATGAAATGTACGGTATTGAATGTTAAGTTATGAAGTTAACAGATTTGTGTCTACTTGCTGCATCTTCGAAGTCGTTAATTTAATACATTCACTTTAGTGTGACTCACAAGTTAGCAGCTAGATCACTGGGCTGTGTATGACCCATTTTCCTGTGATTAAATTTTAACCCTCTCCTTACACAACACCAGCTAAGGTCTTATTCGCATACTTTGATAAGACTGAAGAAAACTTCACATCCGTAACCTGCGCATCACAGGCGAAATTTTTGTTTACAGTGTAGCAAACAAGCATACATTTCATAAAAAGTGTCTTGGCAAATGTGTTGCGAGAGTACGGTTCTGTAACTGCTTCTGTGGTGCAGTATGTTTTGATGAAATCGATCCACTGCTATTGTGTTTCAGAGACCAAGCGTGGTTACGATTAAATTTAAATTAAACTGTTGGTCGACACAAAATTCGAGAATCTTGCCCGAGGTCTAATTACATGGCATTAAACGTGAAGCATGTTACGCCGCGAGTAAAATAATGTTCAGAATAACCTTCTTTCCGCTCACAATAAATTCGGAAAATTACAAGCCACAAAATCTAAGCGAACTTAAGAGGGAATACGGGTGCTTCCAGGATGACTGTCCAACCGTCCGCGCAACCAATAATTCAATAGCCGCTTTACGTAATATTTTCGGGGCCTAATAATTAGTCGTCCTCAGTGGTCTGCTCGCTCACCCGTCCTGACTCCACGTCATTATCATCTGCTGCGAAGTATGACAATTAACTTTTGTAGAAACAAAACTCATACACAGGAGTCAACCTTCAAAGCAATTGTCAGGTGTGCAGTATCAGCAACTTCAAAGAGGTACTTCAGACGGTTTTGTAATAACATGTTCAACAGCTGTCAGACTTGTTTGAATGTCGAAGGTTGTCCTTTCCAACACTCTTTAATGTGCAGTAAGCTATATCGTGTAGCATAAGGTGCTAATGTAGATTCCAAAGGATGGTCTCGCGGTAATTGAACATCTGCGCATGGCTAGTTATATCGGCAGAATAAATTCATATAAGTGAGAGTTTTCTCCTTATGGTCTCCAAATGTCATGGAAGAGAAGAGAAACAACAGAGACGTTGTGAGAAAAAGAAAAAGCTTGAAGAAATGCACATTCTTTGAATACATAGGATTAGATGACAACATGAGGTTAAAATGGACCTGAAATTGGATGGAAAGTCTTGGAATGGAGTCACTTCGTTTATTATAGAGACAAGTGGCAGGTTCTTGTACATACAGTAATGAAACTTCGGGTAATATAATGCAGGGAATTAATTGAATAGTTTCTTTACTACTATTAGCAATTGGAGAAGTAGTAAGGAGTCTGCTCCTTGAAATTAGTTAGTTACTAGCATACGTACACCCACTGATTGATAAGAGCGAGTCTTTTCTACGCTCGAAGACAGGAATCAACATGAACGTTTAAGGTTTGTTTATTCTGTACCTACCAGATTAAGTACTGTATTCAATTTATATCCGTCATTACTTTCCGTTAAATTTGTGCAAAGACAGTCATTAGATAGCTTTTTTGCGTATGGAATTGGTCATGAACAGAAGGGGTTGGAAACTATGGGTTACACTTATATGTATTATCATTATAGTAATTATAGGAAGCATAAACTTCTGTGATAATTTTAATTATAGTTTAAGGTTTAAGTTTAAACACCCATGTTAAGCGGACCCCTTCGCAACACTTCATAGCTAATGGTCAGGCGCAGTATAGAGCAAACGACATCTAGATACGGGACTAGTTACGAATATCTTATATCTGCAGATATCTGGCAAGAGGTGCATTCTTGGTGGGATGTGAAAAACATCTCATACAATATCTTTATTGCGGGATGTAACAGAAGGATCCGGACTTGTGCAGATCCACTGCCACGAAATCAAGAACGACGAAAAAATTATAGTTTGAAACTTCAGAAGCCTGGAGTCTCTAGAAGGTAGGATAGTTGAAACCAACAGCAGCACATCAGCACAGTACACAATACGGTCTATGAGAGCAAATAAATACAATCAATTGGGACACAGGTGTTAAAGAAAATATGCAAAGACGGTTTAGAATGGATTAAACTTGCAAAGAACATAGCCCAGTAGTGGGGCCCCGTGAATATAAATATGAAACACCAGCTATCAAATAAGAAGATTTACATTGGTTTACCGACTCTGAACTTCTATAAAACAAGCCTATTCCACACAGTTTGTCAGTTGTGTTCTCCATTTACTCAGTAACTCAGCAAAAACGTAGAGTGTGGATGACGCGTGAAAGTTTACGATGGGTATGAATTAATAAAAGGAAGTGGGGCAGTACCCTATTCAACTCTGGGGAAATATTTTCTCGGTTTATTCATTTAAAACTCTAAGTTGAGATATGTATAAGTAATTTGACATGAAGAAATATAAGTAAGAATTAAATGCCTCGCCTGAACACAGTATACACATAAGGGATTAGGCAGTAAGAGCAGCATTTAACTGCAGTGGGGACATCTACATGGTGAGGGAGATAGTACCACGATTCAAAAGAATGTGGACTCAGTAAATCATGACGAAAATATCGCCTCGTTAATGTGGGCTAACGTATTTATGGGCGATAAATCTGTTTCGATGTATTGTCTGTGATTTTGGGACTACTGGAAGAAATCACTGCGTGAGAGCATCGTGTGGTTGGCTGCTTGTTAGGAAAGTACCGCAAAAACAAATTAAACACGGGCTGTTTAGTAATATGAGAGCAGGTATGTTGAGTTGGCAACTAAATTCAGGCAAACCACGAGAGCCTACAGAATTCACTTCTCCTCCCCCTTTGCTTGTACGAAAAACGTAACGGAAAACAATACGATAATAAAACCCGATGTAATTCCGTACCCACTGACATGCTTTGTCAGAACGAGTAAGTCTATACGGCGTTATTGAAAACCCATTACCTCGAAATTGTTGAATTATAAATGGTTCGTGCCTCGATTTTTCAAAGGCAATTCTGGTAGGGATCTTCTTACTGCATGGAGCTCGAAAATGTAGTTCTTCTAGGGTCCTGCTGGAAAATGAAGCATGGTTTGAAACTGATGTGATGTAAGGGAATTTACTTATTTATTTGCTGAAAAATATCAAGCTTATAGCTTCTTAAACTTCCTTCTCACAAGGTGTATAAACTGAGTAATAAGGAGGAGAATGTTTCTGTATCAAATCCAAAAATGTTTAAGGTGAAAATTCGCGAATAATTGACAGCACCCAAAAGTATGTTTTAATATTTTTTAATTTTTTCTTTTATTTGAATGAACATTGTGATGGGAATCTTTTTTCAAATCCCTGAACATCATACAGTATGCCTCGAAGTCCTCTTCGAGTTTGCGAACAATTATGATGCTCGTACCAACTGAACGCCCCGAGGGATGTATTTTAGTTTTTTGGGCGACTGCGAGAATTTGAAAAACCGAGGAGGAGGATTCTATTTTATTACCTGCCAGTATTTTTAAAATGGCCAGTTTCGCAGAACACCTAGCGGAAAGACGTAAGGAACATTATACTTATTCGATGTTTGACTAACGACAGAAAATTTCTCGAAAACACTGCAAGCACCGAGCAAATTGAGTCCTAACAGCTGTTTGAAACTGCCGAAATTTTAGTCACCTAACCCAAAACGCGCCAAATTTTTCATCGCGTTAAATGTTGTCAAGTACAACCGTCCAAATACAGGGTTATTCAAAGTGATTGTCGGGGTTTTAACAACTTATCATACACAATACATTTGAGAGGGGAGTATATGTGTTTTTTATTTAATAGAACAACACTCCAAGTTTTTGTTACATACCTTACAGGTGCTCTATATATGCACCCTTTGTGATTCTACAAACATCAACATGATAATCGAGTTCGTTCCAAACTGTTTGTAGCATGTCAGCGGTGATGGTTTCAATGGCTGTTCTTATTCGTACCTTCAGTTCCGGGATACTTGCGGGAAGAGGAGGAACATAAGCCTGATCCTTGACCTAACCCCATAGAAAGAAATCTCATTGGGTTGCATCTGAGGAACGAGGTGGCAAGTTGTTAAAACCCCGACAGTCATTTCGAATAACTGTCATAACTGACATAACTGTATTTGTAAGTCATATGACTCCATGTTAAGAAGATATCTGAAGTGATGGTGGTAATAGAGAATTAATATACGATGTTGGGTATACACAGGTAGTGAAGTACCAGTTACCCTGTGTCGGGGTACATATAGTAGGTAGACATAAATCTAATTCGCCATGTTCGATGAGCAACAGTGAATGGATTTCTTCGCTCGTGGGAGCAGGAACTTCGTTTTAACAAGCCAGCCGTAACAGCCTACACCACAATTCAAAGTAATGTCTTTATAGCAAACTTCATGTCGCCATATTCTTTCTGTCACGGGCAACACACAACTTAGAGTCCTTACGATTAATCAATTAGTGCAGAGACGTCCAAATTACTCCACTTGTAACTCTCATAATCAGAAATTCATAGAGGGCGTAATGCATATATTTTTTATTAAGAATGGTGCCGACCTTAAAGTTAGCTATTCAAAAACACGGATATTTTAGCAGAAATAAACAACGGCCTCATATTTTATGTGCGCTGGCTCCTTCTTTAAAATTTATTGTTAAAGGCCTGAGATTGGCTGTATCTTGATGGTCTTGGCGTAGTACATATGAATAATCCGGAAATGCTTTAATCACCGATAAAACGATCCCTCAAATTAATAAATAATCTGAAACAGATGACAAGAGTTTTAATATTCTTTAGACGAAATCCGAGTCGAGACACAAGTGATTCTGTAACTGACAGTCAGTCAGTCAATTAGACAGTCAGTCAGACAGACAGTCAGTTATTCCGTCCTTTGTGACCTCACGCACCCTTGGAGCTTACTACATTAAACGCCACAAAAATTATTAGTTTGTAGCTCACAGAGAATACAGTCCATTTCTATGAGAAAGGCAAATAGGTTGTCGTCCTTGAGAGAAATAATCGGTATTTAGTTTCGGAATCATATAAAACAAATAAACCAAGAGTGTTTGGGGAAATGCAATTTGTTAATGTTGTAGCAGGCGGTACATAACTTGACACAAAGACGTATGAAGATATTATGATAAAATTTGCTCAGGCTTCTGTCTCCTCATTAATTAACAGAAGACAATGAATATTAATTTTTCTCCTAAGATGTAGCTCCTAAACAAATATTACACACTATTTAATCTTCCGTAATTTCCTACGAAATCCACGTTCGTTTGTTTTGTTTGAGGCATGAAATGAATTATGAGTGAAGGACTGTAGTTATTTCATAAAGACACTTCTTAACAAGGTGTCTAGATACACGGAATAAAATTACTAGAATATCTGGAATCGTAACTGATACAGACCAAAGAACATCCTGCGGAAGGTGTAGAAAACAGAACCTAAATGCCAGATACGGTGTATTACAACATTACTAATATGCATTTTTTACAAAGAAAATATATCAATTCTAGAAAAAAGATCATGTTATATGACAACAAAGAATTCGACGTTTAATCAGGGGATGAATTTGGAGTGTACAGACTGACACTGCAACAGCACGTTTTGATGGGTCTGCGCGTCACTTGACCTCCATACCGATGAACCATAGTCACATGTAGGCGATATTATACTGCTGTCTTCTGAGACGCTACCTCTGGCTTCCAAATTAGAGTAGCAAAGAAGGTAAGGTTCAGAACAGTGGCACAGCATTTAGAGTCTACAGGGAGAAATGGTGTGATCAAAGAGACGCTTATATTTTCTTTAAAAAATATATAAATAAAGTTACTTTCAAAACTTATCGATAAAATTTGTGAATTTGTGCTAAGAAATTTGCTGTATTAACAGCCATAGAAAACAAAGTATTTGAGATAGCGATAAGGTCCATTTAAGTGATATCTTAATTAATAAATATTTTTGTGCCAACTCCGATTCTTAAACATATATTTGATTTAGGATGAATTCTTATTGCCCTTGTTATTTCTGTTGCTGGTGATGAGTGATAACCATTGACACGGAAGTTACTTCTCACATTGTCCACTGTTTTATGCAAACTAGGTAAGCAGGATATATCGGGAGTGGGCTGAAAATTATTCTTCTTCATTCGAATAGCTGTCATCAGCAATTTACCTTTAATATTCCACCCAATAAAACTAATTGTCTTTCTTTAAGGACAACTACGTTAAGTATTGGGGGACCGCAGTAGGGTAGCACGGTGGTTAAGGTGCCGTGCTACAAATCGAAAGGTCGCTGGTTCGATCCCAGCAAGTGTCAGTGGAATTTTCATTGACATAAAATCCTTCCAATCGCACTATGGCCCTGTGGTCGACTCAGCCTCTAACAGAAATGAGTATCAGGAGTATTTCCTGGGGGTAAAGGCGGCCGGTGCGTAAGGTTGACAACCTACCACCATCCTGTGCCGTTGTCACGAAATCTGGGAACCTTACCTTCCTGGAAACCTCTGGGCCCCTCCGGGCCTGTAACGGGACTGATTTACCTTTGCCTTTACCTTTACGTAAAGTACTGACCAAGTCGCTTCCTACGATCCATCTTGCTGTCAGTCTTACAATATCCTATCGTCTTCCGAGAAAATTCTCCCGTCAGATCACACTGCTAACAATAACGTATTTATTTGATTTCATAGCCAGGCCACATGCCCCATACGGTGCTGCCACCACATCCCCCCCTTTAGCGCTCCTAATAACAGTACATGATTTGTAAAAACCTGTAAATCGCGAAGTTTCTCATAACGTAATATCTTAAACTGCTTGCTTAATTCTTACTTTATTCGTCCAAATATTTTCCTATGAAGCAATATATTGGCCGATACTATCTTAAGTACCGGTTGTTCTATTCACACTAGGGCTTATACTTGCGGGCGTAAACAGAGAGTCGTTGTTTGCTGGGGAGCAGCAGACACCTCGTCAGTAGAACAAACAAGTGCGTTAGGTCAATTTGCTGAGGAGTATGTCGTGGGACTGCAACAAGTGTTGCGGACAGAAACAACGACACAGCCTGTCTAACTGCATCCGCAGCTCCACATGACAAGTCCCTCTGCTTCAGCATCCCTCCGAACCCCTTAAGAGCAAGCGTGTGAATTGATACATCAGTTGAAAATCTGGACAAACAAATTTCGTTAGTACTGCAAACACAATATGCACTCTCTCAGGGGGTTTCGTAATATTGTTAAGGCTTGGAAAATATTTCATTACTTAAACCTGGAGTGTGGAATTCGGGGGAAGGGTGAGAAAGAGATAGAATATGTGGATAGGTTACGAGAGAGGGAGGGAGTAAGAGAAGTTGAAGAAGAGGGAGGAAGGCACCATTAAGTCAAGTGGAGAGAGTATTCTGGGCAAGTCGCATGCTTCTGGGAAAGTAAAGCAGGCAGCCCTATAGTCAACTATGGGAGATGCCACTTCGAATACGCAATCAGTTTAGTTTGCAGTAACAGCAGCATCCAAAAGCATTCGCCAGAGAAGGAAGAGTGGCAAAGGCCTTGCGGGCATGGGTATGGTGCGGAATAAATTACCATTGCTGCGACGGGAGTCCATTAGTCAGGGCACTGTGGGGCCATAAGAAAATACAGTTTTCGTATCAGCAGTTTCTGCTGTTTAAGTCTAGATCTTTCGAAATCAACATAGCAATATCAGCAATATTCAGGCTTTAACTTTCCACTAACAAAGATCAAGTTTAAAAATATTAGACCCTTTCAAGACCCTTTATATAGCACCAGGGTCGACATTAAAAAAATCTGCAACCTGCCCGAAGAATGACTTTATGTGTTTGGTACGGATATCTGGGGAAACGGGGATTACTTTTCGATAGGCCTAAAGCATTAAATATTTGGCTTTTATGACACAGGCCGAATGTCTTTAGTGTAAGTTACGAACTAAATCTTTAAATATAATAAAATTTTAACTTAGTCTTTAAAGGGTCATTCATTATTAATGACATAAGGACTGAATAGTCAGAGGCATGGCATTAAATATATCCATAACCAAAGAGTATAATCACAGTTCCTGAGAAAAAAGTCAAAGTTTAAAATCGAAAACAATGGGAACCCTGTCAGTATTTAATGGCATCCAAAATTAAAAATCCCGAAACTTTGTAACGTAACAGACGAGTTATAATCACAGGGGACTGAGGATCCTTCAGTAGTTCTTCAGTAAAAGGTAAATGCAAAATTCCATAGTACTTAAATCTTGGTAGAATTTATGACGTGGCAAATCTTGTCACATCTGAAAATGCTCTTTTTCTAGGTCTACACATAAAATTATTTTATTATACTGGATACTACACAGAGATTTGATGTTTGTGTGACCGTGCATCATTGATACAATAATACAAACAGCCAGCTAGATGCAACAATAAAAAATGTTGATAGTTACAATCAGCTCAACATGTTTCGGGGGATAATTTCGCCCATCCTCAGGAGCTCTATACTGTGTTTACAGCTTGTGGTATAATGCACCGGCGATGCTGCCTGCAGGCAGCATCGCTGGTTCATTATACCACAAGCTGTAAACACAGTAGCTATGTTTTGTACGTTTTTAAAAATATTTATCTTTTTTTATATTTCGGTTCTTTTATTGAGCCCAACTACCAGTAAACTATGTGCGGCGTACCAGTAGTGGTACGCGTAAAACAGTTTGAAAAATCATGATCTAAAACATAACGTGCCAGAACAACAGTGAACACAGCTACATACCAATGACTTATTTGTTATTCGCTGGTATACAGATCGGTGATGTTTCAGCTGAATACGTTTGTCAGATGTATAGAGTAAAGAGTAGCAGGGGCTTTGTGGAAGGAAATACAGGTGATTAAAACGAGGTGTGAATAACTAAATAAGCAACTAACTAAAAAAAAAACTAAAAACCCAACAGGACGAAACCATTCTTGAGGCTTTAATATTTCTTCAGCTAGTCCAGAAACTCCCAGCATTTTATGAAATCTGCAGGTTCACTGCTGTGTCTGCAACAGCCGGCCACTTGTCCTTATCCTGAGGTTAGATCATTCCATCCACCCAGTCCCAACCACTACCTTTAAGATCCCTTCTAATATTATCCTCCCATCCAAGTCTGGGTCTTCAAAGTTGTCTTTTTCCTTCAGGTTTTCCCACCAAAACCCTATACACTTCTTCCTTCTCTTCCTTTATTCTCCACAACTCTTCTACAATACCAGAACTAAGCATAAAGTAACTGTAAACAGTTTTAATGAGGTTAAATGTCATGGATTCCAAAATTAAAAAAAAAGGGTCAGAAAAGCATCATCCCTTATATCACTATGCCATTTTACGTAACCATAACATCCTCGTTGAAATGTTACGAGTTAATTACAATATTTCAATGAAAGCGAAAGAGTACAAGAAGTGAAAATACGTACAAAGAATTTGTTTAATCATGAAGTCCCGTTCAGTCACGAGCAAAGCCACAAATAGAAGTTCTCTTATCGCAGAACTGCCTCCTGTTAACGTCTGCTACAAAAGCTTTAAGTTCGGACGTAAAGCCAGACCTCGCTATACCCTCCCATTCACATTTGTATAGAACAGTGTCCATTAAAGACAACTTCCAAGTACGATTCAACGTCTACGGATTCACAGTCGCTATGAATACAACCCTACTCCTCTCTTTTTTATTAGAAGAAAGAGAAAGACAGCACTACACATATACCCACACTGTTCACTGTGTTTGCTTCCCTCAGCCTTTTATTTGTTCACTCTTAATTATCCGGTACTCCAGACATAGACAAGATTCCCAATCACACCAGCACACTAGAATGTTACCCCCTTCTTCCGTGGACACGTGACTTCAAGAGCAATGTAATGCTTGTTTATTACGACTACAACTGCTGAATTATCCTTTTATTTCTTTCGTACAGAGGAGGGTATTTCCTTAAACGATAACTCAGAATTTAATCAAGCAGATGCAACGAAAATAATTGCGGAAGACGGCTTCGTTAATACACTTTTGTGTAGTCTTTAGGGGGGAGAAAAGGATTAGAGTTATTTTTTGTTTTGTGCTTGTTTCTTCGTGATAGCAATGAACGTTACTCAGTACGAGTAGACAAGATTTCCATTTTTAAATGAGAGATATTCACATTTATAAAGGTAAACTTCACCCTACAACAGGCCACGAAGGCCCAGAGCGTGTCGGAGTAGATATGTATCTATACTCTTTCTTTAATCTCGACGCTAGATAGGGGTGCGTGGTCAGCTCCATGTCTCGGCCACTTTACCTCCGTGAATGACCCGGTACTCACTGTATAGGGGGCCGGTCTGAAAAAGTGGGGAAATTTTTCCCCCACCGGATATGATCCCCAGACCCTCCAGTCCGTAGCGAGTAGCTATACCGACTGAGCCATCCCAGCCTACATTCACACATGTAACTTATATATAATATATATATATATATATGTGTGTGTGTGTGTGTGTGTACGTCTTAGACGTGAAAGTAATTATTTCTATTCTCTTCTCCTATTCCTTCAGTTAGCAAGGATTAGGCCTTCCGCCGTGTTCCTATTTACAATTGTGGCAATTTCGCAAACTATTGATCTTTTTATATATTTAACATTATTTTTTTGGATGCGGGACGGTTCTACAGAAACGCTTATGCAGAAGAAGAACAGAACGAAGAAACGTAAATGTCACAGGCTAACTTTTATCTACTTCCCGACGCCATGAATATCGAAACTGCCACGTCGCTTTGCAGAGACCTGTGGACGCCATGAAGGTATATGTGGAGTAAATGTGTGGCCGTAATTGCGGTTAACTTCAGCGTCAGGATTAAGCTCTTGAATCGTAAAATATGGCGTGGACAAATATTGTCAAACAATAAAACGGCTTGCGGTGTAAAAATCAGTTGTGATTTTAAAAATCTGAAATAATAATTCCTAATATGAGGATGAAATTATATATTAAAAGTAAAAAAATATATAATTCTGTTTATTAAAAAACAAAGATTAAATTGGTTAGGCCATGTTGAACGCATGGCTGAGGATAATATTTTGTAGAAGGTTAAGAAATGGAAACCCGAGTCTAAAAGACTAACTGGAAGACCTAAAACACGGTGGGAAGATGACTTTTGGACGATATAAAGATCATAAACATAAGCAATTGGAAGAAAGCAGCACAGAATACAGACAGTTGGAAGAAAGTGGTTGAGCAAGCCAGAACCTTATACAGGTTGTAGCGCTTTAGAAGAAGAAGAAAAAGAAGAAGAGGAAGAAGAATAATAAGATGATTATGATGATGATGATGATGATGATGATGATGGTGAGCAGGATTGAGAGTTGTTTGTTTTATGAAGTCAATACCGGAAAATGTCGGAGTGTTAAGAAGACAATGGCAGAAGTGTGGCTAACCATCCGACGAAAGTCTGCTGCCATTTGGAATGAGGAAATCCACTAACGTAATGGTCACACTGTGACGTAAATTTTTAACGTGTTCTTGCAATGAAAACTTTCATGATGCCAATATAGTACCGTAGGCTAATGGGAAATGATAATGTCCTCTCTTGTATTTCTTAATTCGCCATATATTAATTTGTTCAAGGGATGCCAATGTACAGTGAAAAAAAATATGTTATTTCCTTAGTATATATAGCTCTGCTTTATCACATGCGTAGCTGACTGAATACGGATATGAGAGAAAGTGGTCGTGGTTCACTGCATATTTAAAAAGAAGGCCACAGGAAAATTGACAAGACCTAAAGATTTGGTGGGAGGAATCGATTTCGCTACCTGCGGTATAGGAAAGAAAATAGATAAAACACAAAAGAAATTCCGACTAAAAACAGACTGAACTGTGTCAGGGGTCCCGGAATTGAATGTCGGGAAATTTAGTCTGAAGTACAAACATTACTCAGAATTTACTTGCGCTTTGTTCTGTCTTTATCTTCTAGATAACTGAACAAGAGGAGAAAGCTCATGAAATTTCAGCTTACACTTTTAGAGTCTCAGCGGCATTCCGAATGAAATGTCACTAAGAATTAATTGATTTAAAATATCTACTTGACAATTATAAGTTCAAGTAAATTTCTAAGTATACATTAAGGAACCGTTCTCTGCTTACTGGCAATACGTCCCATTAGCTGGACCCTAATCTGGACCAGGTGAGTTTGAAAATCACGACGCAGCTTCTGTTCAATACAGAGATTCTCGAGGCTCGTTTGGTGGAATTTCGCTAGGTGGCACCACCATACAGCCCTCTATTGAAATGTACAGTCACTTAAACATGTATTTTACTAAGATGGAACTTTAAACAGTCACTTTTAAAAAGAAGTTTTATGAAACCTGAAGCTGATTTGTTATGCCTTTAGCTGGCATATCATACAGAACATCATAAAATTATTCAATTAAGAATTTTAAGACTAATCTACTTTTCTTTCTACTGCTATCGATTTTCGGAACATTGCTGTATTTGAAGCTTCCCAGGTTTGAACAGTTTGTCCTGAGAAGAGCAGCATTAAGATCAATATAATTATGAGGCACTGGTGAGATGATTATAAGAGAGGAAGGCCGAATTACTGGGAGAAGACCGTATCCTTCTCGTCACTCTCTTTGAAGACCAAAATTAATCAGCATAATATATACAGATTCAATTTGTATTTCATAGAGAACACAGGGTGCTTACATTAGAAAACCAACCAGTAAATGTTGTAAAGTGAACTAACCCCTGTTTATTTTAAGAATAATATGGAACAATTGAATAGAGTGTAGAAAGGATGCAGAATTTTAGTGTCAGAAATGGTGGTGTATGTAGCAAACAAAAGATTTAAGGGTTTGTTAATAGATCAAGACTTCGAGTATTCAGCAAGTAAAAGAATGTTGGTGGTGTATGAGGCTTCAGTGACACTGTCAAGCAAAGTGTTATTTGACACAATACAAATTTTCATGTCATTTGTTTAATAATCTTTCATAAATAACTTATTTCAAATTCTAAACTGACATAAGCAGAAAAAAGAAACTTCAAGGTGTAAGGCGCATTTGATAGGTTTCCTTCACGCTTCTGACTAAAGTCACTGTACTCAAGCCACATTCCTCCCATGTCCTGAACACCTCATCATCTTTAATTGTATCACCCAAATAATATTTGCTGAAGAGCACAAACAATATGAAGATTAACATTTGCAATACAAAGACGGAGAATTGAAGCGGCAGAAATGAAGTTACTGAGACCTCTGGCAGGCTACACCCTTTATGACCACAAAACAAATGACTACATATGCCGCGAACTACGGATTACAGGCATACTAGACAAGATAGAT
>Ga0123357_10004682_pt1 | contig 16151 bp, 18 predicted proteins | sample TergutEmb28metaG_FD_89873 | JGI IMG/M metagenome (GOLD analysis project Ga0123357, IMG submission 89873) | Embiratermes neotenicus P4 segment gut microbial communities from Petit-Saut dam, French Guiana - Emb289 P4 | ecosystem: Host-associated > Arthropoda: Insects > Digestive system > Gut ... | reverse complement strand
TCCGATATTACGTAGCAGACGTGAGCATTCGTTGACCTCGGATAAATCGAGGTTGACAACCATGCCGTCCACTGCCATTTTCAAAAGATACGCCCGCAGATTTTGGATGCCTGTCTGTTCCTGCCTGCGTTTTATCATTTCCTGCTCCTCAGATGTGACGCGGAATCCCATATTTATATTACGTTTTAAATTCTGCATAAAACCTCCTGAATATTTTTATTTGCTGAATTTCGTACCGCTCCGAAATTCAGCACTTTGCACCCAATTCCGCATTATTGCGGAGTTGACCTCAAGTCTGTTATTTATAAGCAACTATATAATATTGAGGTCAAAACGACAGAGCTGTCGTTTTGACCTCTTCGCATTTATACTATGCTGAAATAAAATATCCCCCGAAAAATTATATTCGAGGGAATAGAGTATTAATTATATGTTTGATGATTACGCCGGCTCAGTAGTGTTCTTTTTTTGTTTACCGAGCTTTCTGCGTCGCCATTCCTGCTGATATTTGCGTTGGTATGCCCTGTGATGGTTTATCTTCGCCTGCCGCTCCGCTTCGATTTCCTCCGGCGTTTTCACCGGTAAGACGGCAAGTCTTGCCGCTCTTTCCATTTTGCGCTTATCCGCTAGCTTTGCCAAAATCTTCTCGCGGCGTTTATGATAGCTAGTGCGTCCAATCGCCCGGCGATGTTCTATCGGGTCAAACGGCTCAGGTTCTGTACTCTGTCCCGGAATCGTAAATTTGCCGATAAAGCTGAGATATATATCTACGCACTGTTCACGCCGACCGCTCGATTTGTCCGCTTCATGAACGGCTATTTTTTCGATAAACTCGTTTAATATAGTCGGGGTGAGTTCCGTAATATCCGTATATCTGCGGACTATTTCAATGAAACTGTCCGCTCTGTCGCCGTCCGCATTGAATCGGTCGAGTTCGACTTGCAGTTCGGAAATCTGCTTCTCCAGTTCCTCCTGTTCCCGCTCGTATTCGTTCGACAGAATTTCAAAACGCTTCGCCGACAGTTCGCCGCTCACTTTATCTTCGTATAACCGTTTTGTCAGCACATCGAGTTCACCACAGCGTTTCTGACTTTTCGCAAGCTGTTTTTTCTGCGACTTCGCCGCTTCCTCGCTCTGCAACTCCGAAGCCTCGCGCACCAACTGAATAAATTCGTCCTCATGTTCCCTGACGAATCCGCTGACTGAGCGTATCGTTTCAAGTGCAATCGTCCGAAGCGCAGACGTTTTTATATAGTGCATCGTACATTTCGGCGGATATTTTGAGGACTGATTGCAGGCGTATGAATTCTGCGAATCATATATGCCCGCCATCGTGCCCATGTGATTATACATTCTGCCGCCACAGTCCGCGCAATATACCAAGCCCGTCAATGGATTCGGTTCACCCGTCGAATTGGCGCGGCGTTTCACAACTCTGCATTTCTGCGCTGTCTGCCATGTCATTTCGTCTATGATTGCCTCCTGCGTGTTCTCAAATACTGTCCAGTTCTCTTTCGGGTGATATTTGTGCTTTTTGTCCTTGTACGACTCTTTGTACGTCCGAAAGTTCACGGTATGCCCCATATATTCAGGCTTGTCGAGTATGTTCTGCACAGACCTCCCGCCCCAGTTGTATTTATCGTCGGGGTGAGGTATGTCATATCCGTCACGGAGCGCGAAATATGTCGTCGGACGCAATATCTTTTCGTCCGTCAGCATCCGCGCTATTTGATACGGTCCATTGCCGTCGATTGTCATCTGGAATATACGCCGTACAATCGGAGCGGCTTCCTCGTCAATCAGCCATTTGTTTTTGTCCTCCGGCGATTTCCTGTAACCGTATATCGCCGAATTTGTCATGTGTTTACCGCTGTTACCCTTAGCATGGAGCACGATTTTTATCTTTTTGCTCGTGTCCCTCGCGTACCACTCTGACATTATTTCCCGGAACGGCGTGAAATCGTCCTCGCCGTTCGCTGTGTCTATTCCGTCGTTCACAGAAATTAGTCGAATTCCTTTTTCACGGAACATTTCGCGGTACAGCCCGCATTGCAGATAACTGCGCCCCATTCGGCTCGTATCTTTCAACAAAATAGTCTGCACTTCGCCAGTCTCAACCGCCGTTATCATACCCTGCCAGCCGGGTCGATTGAAATTCGTCCCGCTGTACCCGTCGTCTTGGTAACACATAATGTTGGCGAATCCGTTCTTTTTCGCATAATCTTCCAGAATGGCGCGTTGGTTGGTGATTGAGTTGCTCTCGCCCTGCAATTCGTCGTCCTTGCTCAGACGGCAGTATAACGCTGTAATTTTTGTTTCGGAATTATTCCGCCTGCTGTCGTTCATATTGAACTCCTTTCAGGCAGCCAACCCGCTTGTAGTGGCTTCATTATACCATGATTCGGCGGGGATTGCAAGTCATTTTTGATGAGCCGCACAATTTTTTCTTTCAGGGTTTCTTTTGGGTCTGGCTGGGATAGACTGACACCACGTAAGTGGTGGAGCCAATCCGTCTCCGCAAAATCGCTGGTTCGGTATTCGTTTTAAATGGTTGGTTAATATTCATTATTTACTTCCTCTTTTCATTAATATAAATGTTTTAATTATAACGTAACGCTCCTACTCCTCGTTTCGGGGGTAATGGTATAAAACCCTTCCCCCTCATAAAACGAGACGAAAAAAGCCCGATGCTACGGACTTTTTCAACAGCTATTTCGTTACATTTGCATTTGTTGGCGGTGTTTTCTGACCCTTGCGGCGGTCGCCAGCCGTCTGCTGATGTGTCTGCATTTTTCTGAACAGTATGCCTGTCTTCCAGTCGGTGCGAATTCTGCGCCGCATATTTTACACGGTTTCGTCTCGCGTATCCCGGAAAATACCGTTTCAAGAGAGGGATTCAGCGGTAAGACGGCATCTCTGAAATATTTGCACGGCGGACTGTTCGGCGAAATTATGGTGAACATATAGCATATGCCATTCAACGGCAAGCAGCCGTATTTGTCGTCGTAGTTGGCGCACATATCTGTCACCAAACGACGTATTGCCTGCTGTTCGCGTCGGGTAAATTCTTTGTATTGCATTTTGGTTTCCTCCTTCCATTCATTCCGAGTAGTAACCCTATAAATTGTCGATTCGATTACTCCCTCTATATATAAGCCAAATTGTACCCTGATTTCAGAACTGTTTTAAAAAATATATAAAAAATATATTTGATTTATTTATTTCTTTATACTATAATAGATTCAATCAACATAAAAACAATGATAGAATGGTGAAAATAATGGAAGTAAGCTAGAATACATGGCGTTGAAACGCGAGGCGGACAGAGTGGCATTGCGTCAGCAGGAAGACGGCGCACGCACACAGGTCGATTTTGAAAGCCTCGCTTCGATGTATGATAAATTAGAAAAGAAACGCATACGACGGGAGCGGCGGCGGGAGTTGGAGAAAGTAGAAAACATCATTGATATTAGCTATTCCAATGTCCCGGTTGTACCGCAACCGCTTGACCACGAATGGTGGCGAGAGCTTATGAACGGCAATTTTTTAGATGTGATTTTCGACTGCCCTCATGAAATCCACGAACTGATTTCAATCAGAAATTTATATGAACTTGTGAAAAGGCTCAATAAAGGACAAAAAGAAGTGCTGTATTACCGCGTCATACGCCGATGGTCGATACAGCGTATCGCCGCACATCGTGGTCAAACCGACCGCAATGTGCTGAAAGTGTACACCACGATGATAGAGAGCCTGCGGTACAAGCTGTATATGCGTCTGCTGCCGAGATATAAAACAGAAGCTCCGCTCACATCAGCGCAGCGCGAATTTGTGGCGGACAACATCACAAAATACGGCGACGGCAAGCCGAAACGCCAGCGCAAAAAGAAAACCGCTGTTGACAGCGGCGATGATATATGATATAATGTAATATATACATAATGATTTATGATTACAGATTGGAGCATATGGAATGAACAACCTTTTTCAGCGTACAAGCTCTCACTGGACGCGATACAGCGAATACGAGTACAGAAAAGGCGCGGACGGTATTGTATATCTCACGCCTGCGCCGAAATCCAAGCCAGCCGTGTACGACCCGCTCAAAGACGGCGAAAAGATGGTGCTTGACGCGCTCAACGTCGGGCGGCTCGCTATGAAAAAAAATGTCGATGAGAAACTGGAACAGACTGTGCTGGAGTTCGTTACGAAATATGGGTTGCTCGGTTTTATGACCGCACTGCCGACAACTCCGCAGTTCATGGACTACGAAGCGGTGTATCTGCCGAAAAATCATTTTCTGAAAGAGGAAACGATGTCAGCGCAGGATTATGTCGCTCTGTTCTTCCCGTTCGCCAAGCCGGATTTCTACAAGGACAGCAGAACCGCGCAATGGAACGTTGCCGACGACCGCGAGATGATGGCGCTGATGATGACGTTCGTCGACAGTTCAATGGCGACGGCGATGAGTTTGCAGCGCGACTACGCCGAGCGGTACGACTGGCTCGTGACGCAGTTCCGCGACTGGGCGTTTACGCTTGTGTCGAGTTTTCTGTACTATGAGGATTATGACCACATTGACGAAACCACGCGGGATCTATACCGGCAGGGTATATCGACGTTCGGCGGCACCGCGCCGACATATCATATCGCGTTATACGACAAGCCGACAATTGTATGGGATTTCCATTCGCTGCTGTTGGGGGTTCAGATGATGTTCAGCTTCATGCTGACGGACGAGAAGAAGCCGCTGCGTGTATGCAAGCACTGCACGGCGGTATTTGCGGCGACTCACCCCAATGCTGTGTTTTGCAGTCCGAAATGTAAAAATCAGTATAATGTGTATAAATCAAGAGAGAAAAATAAAGAATAATTATATTTTGAATTACTGGGAAAGGAATATAATTTTATGCAGAATATAGAATTTAACGGCGAATTCGAGGAAGAAACTGACGTATGTATTATTTGCGGGGGAGAAGCAAATCTAACCGGCTGGAATGAAGAAAAAGACCTGAGCAGATTTGAATGTCCCGATTGCGGTGCCATATATATTTATGACAGCAAATATAACGAAACTATGATAAAAGGTGAAAAAAGAGACTGGGCAGAATATTTTTCGGAGAATCTGACTTTGCCGTTCAACGGTATTGTCAGCGAGCCGCAGGGTGACGGGTTATTCGAAGAAACAGGACCGGTCAGGTATGGCGATAAGGTTACAGTAAATAAAATAGTCGGCGAAGATGACTTGTATGGTGTTATCGTGGATATAAAAATTGGGAAAAAAGGCTATCAATTTCCGCTCTGCGACATTGCCGCAGATGATGTCAAATCGCCCAATTATAAAATCATTGATAATTATCATATATGGTTTGCGAACTGCCGATAAACAAAATTAAAATATAGGAGCTTATAAAAATGAATCTTTCTCAAAATGAAGTTCAACTGTTTTATAAATTATGGTACGTACTTATTTGGAGCTTGAATGAAAAGCATAAAATCGTACCCATATTCAAAAAACCCGTTTACGGCGAACGTACAGACGAAGAACCGTTTATCGCCGTTCGCGCAAAACTGTGGGAGAATCCTCAGTGGATAGATGATTTCCTGCGCGAGAACGAGTTCGGCGGACTAACCGAAATCGAACACGGAATACTCAAAAGCTGGAGCAGCCATTTCGTCAAAGGGCAGTTTATCGTTATGAAACACCTGAAGCCGTATTCGGTTTTTATGACTTTCGACGAACCGGCGAAACTATACGGCGTATGCGGTATAAGCAACCCTATCAAAGCAACCGCGCCCTACGAAGTCCCCTACATGGTTGACGCGGTATTGCTGCCGTTCAAGGACAAGATAATTTATGACAGTTTTATCGGTGCTTACCCCGTTTCATTCGGCAAGGGCATACGGGACAGCATGAAAGAGATATATGAAAAAACGAAAGAGACGGTCGGAATAATAGAAAATATGGACGAATCGCCGGTGCCTGTAAAACCGTCCGAAAAAGCCCCGAAACCCGCAGTGAAAAAGCCCGCTCTGCCGGTTGTTGACGCGAAAGGCGCAAATGTGCCGAAATCGATGTCGGCGCGATATATGGAAATCGCGGAAATAATCGGAAAATTCTGCGACGAAAAGCTGAATAACGAGTACAAAGAAATATGTCTGAAAGCGTTGGCGAAACTGTGCCGGAAACGACCGTCGCCGATTGAAACGGGCAAAGCGAATACATGGGCTTGCGGAATAGTCTACGCCATCGGCGCAACTAATTTTATCTTTGACAAATCGCAGTCTATAAACATGACTGCTGGCGATATTGCCGAGCGGTTCGGATTATCGAAGAACACTGCGGGCGGCAAAGCGGCGGAAGTAAAAAATCTGTTGGATTTGTCATACTTCAACACGGAATTTTCATTAAAAAGCCATATAGATAGCAATCCGATGATATGGTATCTGAAAGTGAACGGGTATTTGGTTGATATACGCACTATGCCGCGCGGAGCGCAGGAAGAGGCTTTCCGCAAGGGACTGATTCCGTATATTCCCGCAGATGAAAAGGAATGAATTGATTAATTTTTTGTCTGATAATTGTTGAATTATTCAAAAATATCTGATATAATGTATATACAATAAAAAATAAGCGAGTATTATAATAAATGGATAACAAAAATAATATAGCCAGCGCGAACAGAAAATACAAAGACAGCATTTTTACTAAGCTTTTCGGCGAAAAAGATAAACTGGCAGAACTCTATAACGCGATAAGTGGAACAAATTATACGTCCGCCGATATAGGGTTACTCACACTGGAAAATATCATCTTCATAGGACGAGAAAACGACATAGCGTTCATGATAGACGGCAGGCTGATCGTTTTGGTCGAGCATCAATCATCGATAAATCCGAACATGCCCCTGCGGTTTCTGCTGTACATAGCGCGGGAGTATCAGATATTGGCAGACAACGAGGCGATGTACAGTTCGCGCTTGGTGAAGATACCACCGCCGGAGTTTATAGTGGTGTACAACGGCAAGGACGAATATCCGGAGGAATCTGAACTTAATCTGTCTGACGCTTTCATCGATAGTGGTATAGATAACCTCGAATTGAAAGTAAAAGTGTATAATATCAACAAGGGTTACAGTGCCAACATCATGAGCCGGAGCGGGACACTAAGTGATTATTCTACTTTTGTGGCGCGAGCGCGGGCGAACAGGGATGCTGGGCTTGACCTGCCGAAAGCGTTGGAGAAAGCGGTCAAAGACTGCGTGCAAGATAATGTATTGAAAAACTTTTTAACAAAATATGGGAGTGATGTGATAAATATGTTAAGCCTTGAATTTAATTTAGATGATGCTTTGAGGGTGAGAGAAAATGACGGAATAGAAAAAGGTAAAGAAAAAATTGCCGAAAAATTACTGAGAAACGGCATGACAAATGAATTCGTTGTCGATAATACCGAACTTTCCATTGAGAGAGTACAGGAAATCGCAAAAAAAATAAATAACAATAATATCCGTTAATAATAAATTGACAATATTCCCCAGAGGGCATTTCTGCCTCTGGGGAATATTTATAAATTATATCGCCCTCCCATCATATACAAAAATGGCACAAAACCTGCACTACAAGCGAGTTGACCGCTCTCGTATAAATATTTTTGAAGTTGTTATTTTTACTTCTCTATCAGTATACATCAAACGTACCCTCAGTAACATAGCGAAAAATCTGAACTTCGGGGTTTTTATTACCCTGCCGAACGATTCTGCCGAGACGCTGAGCCAAATCTGATGGACGCCACGGACAATCTAAGTCATGCAAGGCAATTAACAAATCTTGGATATTAGTCCCGGCTCCCATTTTTTGCGTACTTCCTATCAAAACGCGGATTTGCCCCTTACGTACCTTCGCGAAAAGCTCCTTTTTCTTAGCTTCGGTCTCAAAATCGTGTATAAACGCGATTTCTTCGGCGGGAACATCTTTGAAAATCAGCTTGTTTTTCAAATCATTATAGACATTGAACTTATCGCTACTTGGAGTGGAGAGGTCGGAAAATACAAGCTGTGTCAATCGTTTATCGCGGTTTTCCTCCCATATGCGGAACACATTATAAGCACAGGAAGCAACTTTGCCGTTCGGGTCATCCGGGAGCATTTCATTCATAAGACGTTGGTCGAGAGCCAGTTTTCGCCCGTCATTCGTCACGCGCAACATATTATCAATTCGTGGGTCAACCTTGCCGCCGCGTATATTTTCGGCACGTTCTGCTAATTCTGCAATCATATCTTTCTGCCACTCGCTCGGTTTTATAACCACCGTATGGAAATTAGCTCTTGGAACATGGAGGTTGAGCATATCAGCGGTCTGAATGTCGGCTGTCATTCTGAACATAGACATAAGTTCAGGTAGGTTGTAAAACTTAGCAAATCGGGTTTTAGCCCTATATCCCGTGCCTTCCGGCGCAGTTTGTCAAGGGGATTTTTGGCGTTTCGCGAATAAATTTCAAATTTTACAAAATAGGCGTGAAAAATTTACTCTTATGCTCTTTATAAAGGGCATAAGAGTAAATTTTAAGACTCACACGAACCTAATCTGCAAGTTATGCGAAATGTACGTTGCAAATGAATTATTCAGAGGGCGGAATATTATATTTCTTTTTTTGTTGTGTTGACGATGTTTGTGCCATGCTACGTTGTGTAGTAACAGTATTATTCTGTTGTGTACGCGCCACTTCTCTGCGTTGCGCGGCTTGGGCTTGACGACGACGCGCTTCTTCTCTGCGTTGTCTTTCACGTCGTTCCATCGCTTCCCGTGCTTTTTTCTTATTATGATTAGATATACAAACAATAACAATAATTATTATAACAATAAGAATAAGAACCCACATAAAATCACCTCAAATCAAATTCGACAAACACTACACGAACAATTGCGGTTTTCGATGCTCGTTTTATCTTCGTAGATAGTAGGGTACTCATTATCTTCATACACAAGAATAACTGAGTCCTTACGTCTTTCGGTATATTGATTTACCAAAGTGTCTACAGCCATAGTTGCTAAATATGTGTTAAGAGTCTTGACAGCCGGCTCCTTTATATCTTTTCCTTTAACATACCCTTTTGCTACGAGTCCAACTCTAACTGCTTCATCTGGATGTAGTTCTTTAGCGACTTCATTATAATTCATTCTTTTCAAACACGTCAAGCATACTTTGTCGCCGATTCGTATTAAAATAACCTCGCCGCTCATATCGGTTATCACATCATCCGAAACTGTAATATTAACACCTGTAGCTATAAACGGAACGTAATATTTAAAAGCTACTTCCTGTATGCGATAACGACTTGCGTGGTTATCTGTGGCAATAAATATCCAGTCGGATTTCGCCAAAACATACTCGATTTCTTCATCGAAGACGTTCAGCGGATAAGCCGTTATTTTAGCATTAGGATTAATTTTATTTAATGAATCTTTAATTGCATCTACTTTCAAGCGTTTTTTTACGGCATCATCGTATGTTGCACCAACAATGCGATTCATATTGCTTAATTCGAGTGTATCGAAATCTATAAGGGCTATTTCCGTAAAACCCATGTGAATTAAATGCTCTGCAATAATCGAACCAATGCCTCCTACCCCCACAATGCTTATTTTTTGCCCATTTGCAATTAATCGCATTTTTTCAAGACCAAGAGCCAAAACACTGCGATTAAACATATCATCTGTATCATCGGTTATATTGTCTCGAAAGGAAGGGTCGTCAGGGGACGGAATGCGCTCCGATGCTTTTTGAGTTTTGATAAGCGCAGGAAAATGAACAACTTCGCCATGCCCGTCTATTTCCCACGCACGTGCCTTATAATACAATTGTGTTAAAACAATAGATGCATAGTGAATATCGCCAGATTCCTTATTCAAATATTTTGCGAAATTGCCCTCATCGTTATCATCCGTGCCAGAAAACCAAGCATTTGTTGAAGCGAATGGATGCGTATGGACATCAATAACCGTATCTACATCAATTCTACGGTCAACATCCAATAAAACTTTCCTCATAAATTTTCCATCTACTCTCAGGGATGCTCCGCCTTGATTTTTATACACATTTAAATTAGGATACACCGCTTCGACTACGGTGTATACACAGAGGTCTTTTACTACTGTTCGTTTTGCGAGCAAACATGCAAAATATTCATTGTTTAAGTCTTTAAGCAAGTTTTCGCGTAGTGCGGTGAATTCTTGATTGGCGAACCGTATCTCAACGGACTGCAAATTTGAAAGTTTAAGATTCTTTCCAAAAAAGTTAGATTTCTTCATTTTGGCCTCCGATACCGATTAATCATTATCAGTCATCAAGCGGGAATGTCAATACATCAATACACAGCTTGATTATATCCCATAGATTGTCGCCATACTTCCAATCGCTAACTTGTTTTAGCCTTGCGGGTTGCCAGCAACCGGGTTTAATATGTGTGCAATACCATTTCCAATTATTATCTGCCATTGCTTGCATTTCATCGGTGTTAACTCCAAACGCATCAGCGAACCCACGGTCGTAAAAATGAGAAGCGTTTGGCGGAGTAGATAGTGATGAAGGCAAATAAAACCCGCTCGTAGGCAATTCAGGGTACTGATCGGGAAAAATCAGCATCATGCGAACAAACACTTTCCCCGGATTGGCTTGTTGCCAGTCATTGGGAAGTTTGAATTTATCGAACACAACCCAATTGCAATTATCGTCTAATTCGACAGTACTGTTTTTGAAAAATTTTTGCGAAACATTGGCAACCTGCTCGGCAATCAACTGCTTCTGCCATTGTTGTTTTTCTCCAAAATAAGTAGCGGCTTTAACCCTATCTGGTACAGTGCTGAATTTTTCGCCACCCTTAATAGAAAAACTTTCCCCCGGTTTTAACCGCTTGCCGCCACCATTTTGTTTTTCAACAATAACAGCGCGAGTACCCGTATTCGCATTATTTCTACCGGAAGCATGAATAATGGACGACGAGTCCACCGAATTCGGCATATCTACAAGTTTGCCGTTGATAAACACTTGAGGCATAATTTATCTCCTTTCATTTTGTGGCTTAATCAGCCACTATAATGCTTTTTACAGCAAATCTTACATATAGCAAGATGCTATTCATTCTCCTCGTCAACGTTATTTTGGGCATCATTGACTAAGCTATAATTAACATCATCATTTTCTTCAATAAGCTCATCCAGACAAATGCTACCTGAGCATCTATTGGAAAGCAATTGTGACATCGACCGGCTGAAAGACGCAACTTCAACCCTTATACCTTTTTCACGGAGTTCTGTAACAACGGGAACAAAGTCACTATCACCGCTGACAATAACAACGATATCGGGACTAATATCGAAAGATGTTTTCACAATATCCAACGTCATTTCTATATCAAAATTGCATTTGTAAGTATTTCCCGCAATCACACCTACTTTTGAACGAACAATATAACCGCTATCCCATAGCGAATTTATTTCTTCGTTCATAGCGTGTTCTCTGCGCGGGTCAATTGGAACATAGGCATATGCGACTTTTAAATTTCGTCCTTCGCCATAGTCAGCTAAATACTTCAAAAGAGCCTCATAATTAACCTTACAAAGACTCGATGAAGATGCGGAATTAATATTTGCGTAATCTAAAAAAACTGCTACTTTCAACATGAAAACCTCCTACATTTATATTTTGTAATGTGGATTGCGTTAATCATTGCGATACTGTAAAAAACACTTTTTCAACCTTAATGTCATTTATCCAAAGTTGCACTTTGTATTTGCCGTCCTTCATTGCTAAAAATTTACTTCTGTCAACCCAGAAGTCATTTTCTACTAGTGAGTTGCTTGGCGGAACTTCTTTTGTAGTTCGCTCCCATCTGCATATCTCTACTCCATTCGAATCATATACACAACCTCCAATATTAAATCTATGTACAAAAGAAGTGCTGTTATAAATTTGAACTTCAACGCCAAAATTATGATTTTTCGAACGATAAAAATGGTTTGTGAATATTTTGCGATTTAAGCCTGTAGCGTATAAACTCACGCTAATACTTAGAGGTGCATTTCCACTTTGCTCCCCTTTTGCATTCTGCCTTGGCGTTTGATGACCTTGGTCTTGTTTTAAATTGTCTTTGCGCACACGGCTATTACTTCGACCTTCCGTTTCGTTTTTCGGAGGATTAATATTCCCCGACATATTATCTATGTTCAATATAATTTGATGGGTAACATTTCTATTGTTTTGTACACCATATTTATTTTTGTTATTTTTAAAATCGCGCATAGTTACCTCTCCTCGGTTTTATGATTTGACGCCTAACACTTGCGAAATCAAAGATATTATATCACTAAAGCCATTTATTGCAGCTATTGCGCCTAACCGCATAGCTTCATTACCATATTTTTCAACAGCATTATAGCTTGCAAAAACAGCAACGGGCGGGATACTTTCAATATCAAGTTGCTTCATGTACCTTATTAATTGTAGTCCGGCATCGACTTCAGAACCACGTCCCATATCTGTAATAATTAAGTCGTACTTATTATTAGCAATAAATTCAATCCCTTGATCGGTAGTGAGTGCAATATCAAATTGTATATTTTGGTTTTGAAACAAAGCGATTACCGACTCATTGTTAGTAGGGTAATCATCAACCCAAAGTATTCTGTTATGCTTTACGTTTGGCTTTTCCTGAGCATTATACTGGTTTTCAGATTTTTCATTTGCAATCTTTAAAACTAATTTATAAATTTTATCAATTTTACTATCATGACTGGCAGATAAGTTCAAATAATCCATAACAGGACTATCAAAATGTATGTTTTCATTTAATTTATTAATGTAGAGATGTATTTCTTTTGCTAATGTGTTCGCTAAAGATATTCCATCCGAATATTTGATTAGTCCGTAAGAGCTTATGTCAAAAGGAATTTGCTGACCATTTTCAAGCAACATTAAAGTTCCGTTTTTTAATGAATGACGGATGCCTAATTCATACCAAACATTCGGGTTCATATCAGTTAAAACCGCTATCACGATATCACTGTCATGGATTTTTTCAATAATATGCTTTACCATATGATAAGGTCCCGTTTCAGAACGTGTACAAGCAAAACCTTGCAGTTCTATTTCTCTTTTTATGACTTCAAAAAAACTATCCCAATAAGATTCGGTATGTTTTTCCGTTGTTGCGGAAAACGGCATTATAACAAAGCAAGTGCTTTTAACAGTCGCCGAATTCTCTTCCTGTGTAGGAGATATGTTGCCTGTCATTTGGTCTATATTAAATATGTATTGATTGGTGACGGCATCTTTGTTTTGTATTGCGAACTTTTGACTATTCATAATATCAACATTAGTCTTACAATTTGACATATAAATTTTCTCCCTTCTTTTGAACGCAAAAAGACCACCCATTCTTGCGAATAAGCGGTCTCATGCTATGTATTTGGCGATTAACGTTCCTTTACTTTTTGACTGGTGCCCTTATAACTTTCAACAAGATGTCATCCACTGCGTCATGGTAACGACTTTCGTCAATCAACTTCGTTCTAAGCTGATTCAGCGCATTTATTGTAATTCGCCATTCTACGTCATCCATGCAGATTTTTGTCTTTTTCATGTGGCTCACGCTCCTTTTCCTACATTATATATAGGTAAGTGCGCAACGTCAAACGTGCGAATGTGAAATTTCATCATTTTAAAGTAACTTTATTATAACATTCGTTACATAAAGTTTGATTCCAAGATAAATCTGTTCTCAAATTCCCCGATTTCCCACATTCTTCGCATATAGTCATTGATAATTTCTCATACTTTTCTATAATTTTATCAATTTCTTTATCATATTGACCAGAATAATATACTCGCAAAGAACCATACTTTTCTTTTGCTTGAATTATATTTATGTCGTATGGCTGTAGCTCCACAAGCATCTGTTCAAATAACTCATACCATCCTTCACCAAATTCTCTATAAACTGTGTTATTCACTCGTAAATTCACTCCCCACCATTTTTGTGCAGAAAATTATCTATATGCTCCATAACGATTCCCTGCTATTTACTTATTACGCACGAAAAACATATTTTTGAAGTCTCATATTCAAAGAATTTAAAATTTTATATTTTTGCACTAATTCGGTTTATTTTTATATATATAATTTTTTCGGTATTATAGATTTATCATGTATTTTGGTATTATTCGATTTCATCGTCAATACCACCTTCAAGTAATAAGGCTTCGCTATCTTGCATATCAACTATATTTTGTAGTTCTCGCAATTTATCTTCAAGGATTTTTTTATCCGGCAGGTGCAACTGATAATCGGCGATAAGCGTAGGCGACATGCTACGTCTTAAAGCGTATTCTACAACTGTATCGTCTTTTGCGGTGCATAGAATTAGACCAACACTTGGATTTTCGTGAGGTAGTTTTACATCACTATCCAACGCCTCTAAGTAAAACTCAATCTGCCCCATATGTTCCGGCTCGAATTTGTCAACTTTCAATTCAATAGCAACTAAACACTGTAATTCCCTGTTAAAAAATAGTAAATCAATGAAGAAATCTGTATTGCCGACTTGAACACGATAATTCTCACCGACAAAAGCAAAATTTTTGCCAAATTCTAAAATAAAATCTTTTAAGTTTAAAACGATTGCTTTTTGTAAATCCCGCTCTTTATACTTTTTAGGCAAATCTATAAATTCCAATGTGTAATTATCACGTAGAGCTTTTAATCCTTTTCCTTTGGAAAGATGTGGTTTATTGACGATGTCGGAAATTTCCTTGCGCTCAAACATCAAAACTTTAATCTGCCGCTCTAATTCACGAGTAGAATATTTATTTTTTGCCGTTAAAGTCAAATAAAACTCACGCTCCTCATCTGTTTTCGAGCGTGACATTATAGTTAAATTATTAGTCCAACTAATTTCTCTCAGCACTGCTGAGAGTTTTTCATTTTCTTTATATGTTTCGTAAAATTGTTTCATTCTCCATATATTTTGAGGTGAGAAACCATTAATACCTGCATGATGTTTTTGCATAAAATTAGAAAATTCTTTAACAATAGATTTACCCCAACTATTATTTTTAATTTTTTCACTTATATACTTTCCAATGTCCCAATACATATCAATAATAATATAATTGACAGTATAATCAACTTTTACTTTAGCATTTTCGTAGATTGTCAATAATTCATTAAACTCTTTGTACCATTTTTGTGCTAACTCGTCTGACATTTCGCACCTCTTTCTAAAATTCTCAATACGTTGAGAATTTTTATAACGATTTAATTTTAGCACAAAAGAGAAAAAAGTTCAAGCATAATTTCAAATAGCAAATGAGCGGCAATAAGTGCTATATCGCAGTTATGCGAAATTGCCTGTTGACAGAGATAATTGATTTGTGCTATAATGATTGCGTTAGATGAGATAAATGTAAAATTGGATTATGTGACAAGGACGATTGAGTGAATAACTACTGACAAACCGTGCTGTTTCAAAGGTTTCATTGTGTATAGTTATATATTGTCCTTGTCCTCCGGTATTTCCTTACTTGATACAACGGTTATTAGATATTCGCTTTCTTTAAGGTACTGCCTTGAAAATATGCCCAAAAACCCCGCCGATTTATCGTCTGCTAAAGACAGCAATTTATCGTAGGTTTCTTTCGGCGTACCTTCCCACAGCTTTCGGATGTCCGCATATTCGTACCAATGGTCATACCCGTACAGACCTTGGTCGCCGCTGTTCGATGCTTTGTACGGCAGTTTTATTCCGATGGCGGAAAACGCGGGCTTTTCTACAATTTTGAAATTCATTTCATTCACTCCTTTTATTGAGAGCACAAATTTGATTGCAGGATAGTTTTTCAAAGACACATTCGTTTTACGCGCGGACAAAGGCGCGATTCCGTGCAACTCTTTGAACGCCCGCGCAAACGCCGCCGGTGATTCATAACAATATTTCAAAGCAATGTCGATTATTTTTTCTCTGCCGTTCTGAATGTCAAAAACGGCTTGCGATAATCTTCTTCGACGCACATACTAAAATGGTATAATTAGGACAAATCAAAAAATGCCTGATAAAATCAGGAGTTTCAAAGATTTGTCCTATTTTTTTATGCCC
>Ga0123357_10004681_pt1 | contig 16154 bp, 7 predicted proteins | sample TergutEmb28metaG_FD_89873 | JGI IMG/M metagenome (GOLD analysis project Ga0123357, IMG submission 89873) | Embiratermes neotenicus P4 segment gut microbial communities from Petit-Saut dam, French Guiana - Emb289 P4 | ecosystem: Host-associated > Arthropoda: Insects > Digestive system > Gut ... | reverse complement strand
GGACCCCGTTCCAGACCCACTACTACTCAGAAAATCTGGTAGCGCCGGGGATCGAACCCGGGACCTCTGTATCTGTAGCCAGAAACTCTGACCACTAGACCACAGAGGCGGTCTATAATAATAAACTTATTATATAACGTAACTGTGCATCAAGTTGGTCACTTACCCAGAATTTTCTGTTTGTTCACGCATATATAGTAATTTAGCAACAGTCTCAGTGAGGGAAGAGTGGACTTTTCTCTACTGTTTTATGCCATTACAAACTGTCGCAAGTCACGTGATCAGTCGCGGCATCTTGCTCCACACTTGCGTACAGTCTCCCCACTGAACACGGGTAAAGATGACAAGGTGATCCACTGATATTTCGACTCACCTAGTTGGCCCATGTTCATATATCAAATTCTATACAGCATTGTTATTTATGTTAACGAAAGACTACAAGACTGTCACCTACCTACCAAAATATACGTTATTTGCACACCTTAAGTGTTAAAGAACCCATTAAAATGGCACACCTTGACTCCTACGTCCGACCTTCCGTCAACACGCATTAAGGTTTCTCAGGAAGAGATGCCAACCAAACTCTCACGGAATTGTCCCTCTCCACCAACATTATCAAGCTCAGGGCCATTAGGGGTAACGAGAAGTCCCCGTGGAGAGGTTTTCACTATTTCGCCAATCATTCAGAAGAAGAAACAAAAAGCCAAACGTATGGATAATAATTTCAAGAAAATGGTTCACGATCCGAACTCGAGTAATTCTGCTTAAAATAATATGAGTAAGAGTGACTGCTGTCAAAATGTAAGGAATACTACGAGGTAATGAAGCAAGAAGGTCGGTGGATAAAATGCCCAGTCTGTGGAAACTGTTTGCATGAAAATTGCACAGTTTTCTCAAAACCCGCGTCGACTGTAGACGTAACCGTTCTAAGAATCTTGGGGGGAGGGGTGGAGGAGGAGGAGGAGGAGGAGGAGGAGGAGAAGAAGAAGAAGAAGAAGAAGAAGAAGAAGAAGAAGAAGAAGAAAAGGGAAAAAACCCTAAATCTACAAAAAGTAAGATGGGGCCTCAACTTGATACAAAATATAATAATGTTACTTGATTACAAATTTGTTGCATACAAATTTATTACTTTATATTGATTTATACGCGGGGCATCTTTCTCACCACACATATGACACAGACGCCCCCTTTGCACACCTTTCTAATTTTTATTGCTGTCAGTTAACGAACTTCAATTTTCTAAAAGGAAACCAACTGCACTGTAGCACAGACCCTACCATACCTATTACACACACACACACACACACACACACACATAACGTCTGTCGCTATGCATAATTGTACAAGTCTGTCAGAACAAAAGGTTGAGCATCACTGCCCATTATCCTCTCAAGCATGCAGTAGGCTGCTGCACAAGATCCAGCACTCGATCGTTAAATCAGTGTGTTTATAAACGGAGGGATAAAGCACGCAGAACATGGAGCACGCGTTGAGTTAAGAATATGTGTGCAGCATAGAATGGGAAAAGATGAAGGGTAGCGACCCTCGTGGAGTAATTAGGAGCAGACTGGAGGCAGTTCAAAACCGTAATCTGCCTTCTGTGTACTGGTGTGACATTTGGTCGGTCCGTGTACCGGAAGGGCATAAACTGAGTATATATGAGAATACAAGGCGTAAGAGGAAATACACAGCTAAGAAAAATCTCCAGAGAAGAAATCAGTTCGGTTGAACAGGCTAGATGGAGGAAAATAATAAACAGATCTCAAAGATGTGAAGTCTTGATCCAGTGAAGCCGGTTACGAAAACGAAAATTGACATAACGGTTTTCACACGAGGAGGAGATTTCGTGATCATCTAAGAAATTATTAACAGAATATGATACAGGATGTAACAGAAGCACCAAGAAATGTACACAAGGGAGGAATAATAAATTTAGTCTTCGCCAGATATTATGCTGGTGATTTGGACAAGGATAACAAGATGAAAGGTGAATGCAGCACGCATGATGTGGACGAAATACACATTTAAAATTACAATGAAAAAAACTGAAGCGAAATTACCGTAAGGGCAGATGGCAAGATGACATTAATACTGATCTCAGAAAACAGGATGCGAGGATTCAAACGACTCAGGTTGGGATCGGATGATGAAGTTCTGTGACCAAAGAGACACACATCCGAGCTCCATAAAAGACCAGCATTATTTGTCAAGTAGCATAACAATCAAACTATCAACAATGAGTCGGTATTGTCATGAAGCGCTGCTTGTGATTCAACAATGTCACTGTACTGACGAGTACGTTTTGCGTGCGTTCGCATGCGCAGTTGGTAACCAATGCGCTTCATTCACCGTACCGCACAGGGTCACCATTCACAATTCGTAACTATACTTATAAAGGAACTGATGTGCATATACACACATATCCAATAGCTAAGGACATACTGTGCATATAAACACATGTATACCAACTAAGGACATATTGTGCATATTAACACATGTCCACTAGCTAAGGACATACTGTGCATATAAACACATGTATACCAACTAAGGACATAACGTGCATATAAGCACATGTCCACTAGCTAAGGACATACTGTGCATACAAACACATGTATACCAACTAAGGACATGCTGTGCACATTAACACATGTCCACCAGCTAAGGACATACTGTGTATATAAACACATGTACACCAACTAAGGACATACTGTGCATATTAACACATGTCCACTAGCTAAGGACATACTGTGCATATAAACACATGTATACCAACTAAGGACATAATGTGCATATTAACACATGTCCAATAGCTACGGACATACTATGCATATACACACATGTTCACTAGCTAAGGACATACTGTGCATATTAACACATGGCCACTAGCTAAAGACATACTGTGCATATAAACACATGTATACCAACTAAGGACACACTGTGCATATACACACATGTCCACTAGCTAAGGACATACTGTGCATATAAACACATATCTACTAACCAAGGACATACTGTGTATATTAACACATGTATACTACCTAAGGGCGAAACCGGTGTGTTGCGGAAGTATATGTGGCCATCCTGTGCTGTCTGCGGGCAATTTGGTGACCAAATACTCCTACAGAACTTGTTTTGAATTATGATCCTATTATTCTAGGTGTGTAGTGTAGACATGTTAGAAATACCTTACTACAGGAATATTAAAAAATCCCTCTTAACGCGTTTTCCTTGTGCACCACTAACGTATGGATCATCTCTTAGTGACGCGGATGGAGACGATCTGGACGTTCACCCGGCAGGCAGCTGGCAGTTTGTCACGCTGCGTTGCCAATTGGTCCATTAATCACAATCAGCCTGCTCAGGACAATTAAGCATAACGCGGAACTACGCTCCTTCTCTGGGTCAACAGCCAAAATCATTCAGACCACAGCCTCCGAAGTCGCACAACATTAATTCTTCTGCTGGGTAGGATTCCGACACTTGAAGCACACACAGACCTACAGACTGCCAATTGAGGTAGGCCTCGGTAAGGCCTCGAAAAGTATGGCAAGTTCTACGCCACGTTTATTCAAACATGTCACGAATACTTTCTGTACATCCAATACTTGTTTTTCAAGACTGTGACTAGGGAGGATATAAGCTTTGCAATATTAACTCCAGCACGCCTGCAAATCTCCCCTGATCGACAAACGTCCCACGATCCTGTCAGTACCAGTATAACCGTGGGCATGCAGCTACAAACAGCTTTATGTAGTATAGCTCTCGAATTTGCCAACAGACGGAGACAAAATGTGTCCAGCCGAACACAGAACGCGCTCACAGATGCACTGCTGCACAGCGACAGACCATGTCGCCCGCTCTGAAATACGAACGCGGGACTGCGAGCCGCAGAGCGGACGACATCAATTGCTGTACAGCGACCGATGACGGCACCCGCTCTGCATTAGTCACTTCCGCGGTAAAAAAAAACCCTCTATGCTGTTGCTGCAACTACTACTACTACTACTACTACTACTACTACTACTACTACTACCACCACCATCACCACCACCACCACTACTACAGCTGCTGCTGCTGCAGCGTAACAGAAATGAATCTGTAACAAGAAGTTGCCAGCAGAACTAATGAAACCTACCGGTGTTTATGTTTCTAATTCTTCATATTTATCAGTTGTGTTAATATCTTGGACTTTATTTGTGTGAAGAACTGATTATGCAAACACACATTCTGCAACCTCGCTGTCTGGTATCTTCGTCATGTTTGCACTTACCTACAAGAATCATACCGCACGCAACGTTACAACATAAAAGTTTTACTACATAAAGTCCCATTCAGCGTAACTGCAAGGCAACCTCCGTTCAATGTCATGGACGCATTCGTCTTCAAATTAGCACAATGCTCATAAATAAAAATTCAAATTTCGCAGTGCGACACGCTAACAGCCAGCTCAGCCACTTCGCGCTATCACGCTACGGGAGCCTTCTCTGTGGCAATAATTTTTTTCTCACCAGAGTCTGCTGGCGTCGTCTGTCGTTCTGCACAACACACCCGTACATCAACATTCACCCACCTACTCAGCAGGTTAACTCGGCTGTAAAGCAACTACCGAAGATCTCGGTAAAAGTGATGGAACCCTATCTTCGTATCAGTAAGACAATGGCTTTCTTTCTTTGTCCTGCATTCCTTCGGCCAGATTGAGGTCCATGGTGTTTTCCAGACGTCTCTCCTGGGAAATATCTAAATCACAACTTGAAAGAAGAAACTACCTCTTTCCTCTCCACCCTCTAAAATTCATGTTTACAAGAACGTAAAATTGAGGATAGGTAACTTACTATTACTCAAGCGCAGCAAACCATACGTCGCAATGCCCTCCTCCATAACAGCTCGGGAACAAAATACATATCTTCCACCTCAGAAAGACAAATTCACACAAATCAGAACAAACTTAAGTTCCTTCCTCTGTAAAGCGGGACGAAACTACAATGAAACTCCACAGAAACCCGAAGCGTTCATCCTGAAAGTTTCTCTGACTCGAAAAGCATTACGCAGTTATACAAAACTTTGCTTGCATGGATGATTGCGTCCTTGCTCCACATTCAGGCCTATCAGATGGCGACTCAATGTCTCCAAAACAACCCACAGTCGGGCGTTTCGAGCTCCTCCCGAACCCGGATCTTTGCCACTTACTACAAACATCTAAGTTGGAAAAACAGGTATCATATTATGTAACGCTGTGTAGTCCAAAAGATACAGCCCAATGAAGGACTTTCATGGACACGATAACGAATCTTGGGGCTCCGTAAAACAAGAGAATTACCTGGCCAGGTAAGTAATTACGTGCTTATGAAGCAAGCTCAACGAAGTCGCTCAGTGCGTGCGATGGTGGCAATGTGACTGCTGTACGAAGTAATACTGAGACGGTAAACTAAAATGGTTGCAGAAAAAAAAAAAAAAGAGTGGTCGATACTGTAGCTAATTTTAAGCAAAAGCCTAGGTTTTTCCCGAGTGGTACCGTTTTGGGAACACGTTAGATGCATCATACAATGGAATATTCAACTACCCTACTCTTCCTAACCACACGAATTTAACGTACCAAATACAGAATTGAAGGAGTTATGTCGCACTGCACGGCACAATCTCAGTATCTAGAAGTCACAGTCAATAGTTCACTGTATAGTGAAATAAACGCTGTTTGTTCTCATAATCACAAGAAAACACATGATGTGGGCAGATGAGAACGGCTCTGACATTGATACAGAAGGTAGGGTAGGATAACCTTCCGGATAAAATGTATATTTCCTGTCACAAACATCTCCCTATCACTGCATCTATCGCGTTCTATCAGTCGCCATTTCTTAAGTGTTCAGTTTTTGTTTCAAATAAACTTGAAGACGAATTTATGCGAACCTCTAACCAGACAAAATAGACAACAGAAGGTAAATACTATAGTATTAATTCAAATGCACAAAACAACCGTACTCAAGCACAGCATATTTTGAATGGAATACATCGCTTAATGGACACATGCATATAACGGTCCGACTCCCCCCCCTTTCGGCACAAGCCAAGGCCAAAGATGTTAACCGTGAGTCAACAACAATACGGGGTACATGCAGCAAGCACTATGATTTAGATTCCAGGAAACAACAGTCTCAGCCAGTAACTTTTCAGAATAACACGCCTGACCTAATTACAAGCACCCCGCTCCGCTATCTGGCCAGCAAACCGAATTTTTACTGGGACAGCTTTATGTGAGTCCTGAGGGTTTTGTTGTACATTCGCTGGAAGAGACGGATAGCAATACAGATAAACCGGCACACATCAACATGCACCTCATCCGTTACTCATCAACATCAGCAGTTGACATACTGTCGTCATATGAGATGAAGGCATCTGAAAGTCTTCCTGTGTTTGTAGGCGTCCGTTCTAAGATCACGCATTAGGCTACTGCGTAGTGCAGAACTGGTGCAGTATTCTCTATGCTGACCATGTACGCCGGATTTCAAGGGCAGAAAGCTCGTACTTCGTATCGTTAAAATTCGTCTATCGTTTAGTGTTCTGTCGAGGAGAAAAGCGACTAAGAACTAAATCAGTCACAGTGCTCACGGGCTTTATCCTCGCAACACACAAGCTAAGCAAAGCCAGCATTTGGACGGACGTAAACGTTTCTGTTTGCCACACATTTCCGTTCAAGAGATCTGAAGGGTACAAGATAAACGTAAAGTTTTGCCTGTCCTCGCCATGAAGGCGTCTCGAAGAGTACAGGCATGGCTCCAATCATTTCTTACCTCGGCTCTAGACGGAGGTGGATGGTTAACTTCACGCCACAGCAGTTTTATCCCCAAGAAATAACCCTACAACCCATTCAATAGGAGGCCGGGTATGGGCGAATTTGGAGAAGAGAAAATCTTCCTTCACCTACCTGGATTCAAACGCCAGACCGTCTAGCCCACAGCCTAAAAGCCATACCGTCTACACCACTCCGGGTCCTATGAAGATAAAAAGGTCAAGTTCATCCTAGCACAGGCCATGAAGGCCCAGACGGGGAGTAGAAGAATAGCTCTACTCATTTTTTAACCTTGGCGTTACTGAGGGGTGGGAGGTCAACTCACGTCCCGACGGCTTTGCCCCGGTACCTATAGTACAGGAGGCTGAGTGGGCCAAAGTGCGGAAAACCTCGCCACCACCGGGATTCGAATTGAAAGATAAAAATGAAGAGAAAATGATTCACTGGAAGTATGAAATAATATGACACTGCCGCTAAGTATGTACTTCGTTTTGTTCTCATTCACTATTAGACCAAATTGTAATGAAATGTTTTTCAGTTTTTAAAAGTGTCTATCACTGTTTGTGCAAACACCTGCCCTCCTGCAAAACTGTTTGTGACCCTGCGTTTTTACCCTGTGCTAAAGAAGAAAATACGTTCGAAATGTTAAAATATCAGCAACAAAGGAACCGCCCATTCGGAGGACGTGAGTTTAGTCAGAAGTATAATAATATTAAACTGGATATTGCAAAATTAGGGTACGGGAATGTGAACTGCATTAATATGGCTCAAGATATGGACCACTGGCAGGATGTTACGAACGTGATAAAGAGCCTTTCGGTTTCGTAAAATTGGGGGTGGGGACATTTCTCGACTTGCTGAGCAACTACTAATTTCTCATTCGATTCCGAACCACCGAGTTTGCTACTTCCACGTAGCACGAACACAGCATTACACATACTCCGCGCACTTGTAACACAAAAGCACAACCGAGAAACTTGGCACATATTTGCTCTTCTCTGCTCAGCAGATCATTATTCTGCATAGGCAGCCCATCTGACTGCATTCCTTCCACTACTGGACAGAATTTTTTTTTCTGAGATGAATTAAGTATGACAACCGCCCTCTAGGGTGTGACACGGTTTAGTCTGGTTGATAGTTACAGATGATATCCTTCAAATGTTCGATGAGCTTCGCTAGTTGGCCAGAATATCAGATCTTTAAACGATTGTCTCACTCTCTTCCTTCAAAATCAATTTTAATAGTATCTCACCATCTATTAAGTGTACGTACTATAAAGATTAACCTGTTCTGGGACGTGAGGCAATCAGCAGGGTATTTTGATATTATTTTCTCTTACTATGTCAGTTTCTGGGTGTCTCTATTTTATGATGGATCTTGCTTCGTCTATTGCTTGCTATTTCATAGCATGCTACTCCTTCTTAAGAAGCAAAGTACAAACCAATTAACCAAAATATTAAGAATGCAAACATGTAGCTATGCCTAAGACGTCACAATTATGTTACAGTCTGAAGTGGTGGTCCTTCACTTACGGTTCATCCGAAACATCACTAAACTTCCGCCAGACTGCACGGCGCCACACCCAGAAGATTATTAATATCAAACAAACTACGTTTTTCATGTACCGAAAGAATATGCTTCTAACCGTTGTATTCTGATTATAGATAATTCTAAACCAAGTTTCGGCTTACAATCTCGGGGCCAGAAAACAGACCATTTTAACTCGAATTCCGTTTCAGATATATCTGACTGCACTGCGCCTAACCACGTAACATACAACAGTTTGTGTTTCCGTAGTAACGAAAATAAAATAACGTAACGCAAGGTTTGGAGTTAAATTTTAATGTGTAACGCTTCAAAATCAGAACATGCAACTACGGTCATCAACCTTTTGGTGCTCGGAGAAGTGTAATTAAAACAGATAATTAAAATTTAAAATAACGTCACTTATTGATTAAAAAAAAACTAAGATTATCTATCGTAAGGCAGAAACGTGGTAAAGCTTTTATAGAAATATTAATTTAAAAACGTAATCCAAAGCAGTGGTTTCCAAACACAGTATAAGTTGCCCCCCAGCTTACAAAAGATTTCACCCAAAATAATCCCCGTTTATTCTAAGAAATCACACACAGCACTAGAATACAAAAGCTCTACGATCTTCAGTATTGCATCTGTTCTATCATCTACATTTCCAACACCAAAGACTTGAAGAACAGTCGTCTTAGACATAAAACAACATCGTGTTGTTTGTTAACTTGTTACCAACGTGTCGGACTATTCTGAAGCGGAAGGTCCTCCGAAACGTCTGTAAAAATCACTAACCATCGCGGTGGGTCATAGCCCGCAACAGCGTAATCTTCATCCACAACGCTGTGAAAACTCTCCAATCACTCGTCTGTAAGCCTTCTTCCTAAAATGTTCAGAGCTTTTATAAAACAGAAGTCCGCTTTGTTCTCACGGCTGTCGCTCTGAGACCACTTCCTCAAAACAGAACACAAAACAACACGGGTTTTTCCCTCGCGGGCAAGATTAGGTAAGATAATTACCAGAACACGGTCTGGAGGATTTCAACGCGTAAGGTTCTTCAAGGTCAACTTGACGGGAAGAACACGTTATGATCAATGAATAAATAACAGACATAGTTTTCTAATTGCCAAAATTAATGTTATTTCTTTGTTCGCTATTCCACGTTTTCCAGCTGACGCCGCAGTACTGACATTGCGATCACAAGTTACTACCTCGTAGTTTGAAGAATGTAAACAAAAACAAGGAAAAAGAATGTGAGACAGACGGAAGCGCTTTCTTGTTTGTGGGGCTGAGCGAACGTTACGTAACTAAAATTCCATGTTGTTAAATGTGTCCAGAGTGGACGCATGGGGTACAGAACTTGTACAGATCGTGCCTGTATTTTCCAGCTCACTTCTGTTCCACGTCGGTGCACAAGAACAGCATCAAACCAACCGCCGGAGAGGACTGTCAATACCGATGTTAAACCTTTACCAGTAATTACACTGGACATGGCCCACTATCTGACATGCACAGCGCTCTGACAGCTGCCCTAAATTCTCTCTGCAGGCCATTCTTGTTACAGCCCTCACAGAACAATTTTTAGTTCCTTTTATGTATTAGATAATAATAAAGGACAGGAGTCTCAACCCGGCACCCTTTGAATAACTAATATTCACGTATCTGTAGTGTACTTTAACGATAGGGGCTCATAAACAGAATCGAATGACTAGATGACAACGATCAGGTCTACTGAATTGGGAGAAAAATGTGTGAAATATAGCGGTCTTACATATAAATTATAACGTTATCAGTCAAAACACAACAGCTTTATCACAAAGTGCTATTTTATGGCGACATGTTTCGACTCTGAGTCACTTTCAGGCCCTCTAACTTACAGATCCAAGTTTAACAATGTTTAGAGTGCATTCTGGGATCCCAAACGCTTACAATAGATAGTATAATTGCTACAAGAGTACCTGTGTCGGTAGACACATGTACTCTTGTAGCAATTAAACTACCTGTAAGCGTTTGGGATCCCAGAATGCACTCTAAACATTCCTAACCTTGAATTTCTAAGTTAGAGGGCCTGAAGGTGACTCAAAGAGTCGAAACATGTCGCCCTAAAATAGCACTTTATGTAATAAAACTGTTGTGTTTTGACTGGTACGTTATACTTTTTATGTATAGATAAACACATCTGGATGACCAAAGTTAAATTTACAGCGGTCTTGGCTAAATTTGGGATACCAATCTTCCGGCCGCACTATGGCCCTGGGGTCAACTCCGCCTCTGACAGAAATGGGTACCGGCTCTCGACGCGTAGGTCTGACAACCTTTCCACCTTCATGTGTCGATGGTATGGATATTCTGGAAGCCTCAACCTTCTGGTGACCTAAAGAACTGCCCAAGCCTGTAAAGGAATAGCTTTCCGTATTCAGTTACGCTGAGCATCAATAAGCAAATAAGACAAAAAGGCAATTTGCACATTTTATGACGACGACAGTCAGTACTAAGAACCGGCTGGCCTGTCCTTACCATATGCGTGTCGTGCCAAGCAATCTTCCCACTTGTTTACGATCACGAGTAGGTCTACTACAGGCATAGTACTACAGATTGACTAAGGCCGTCTGGCCATCTGGATGGCACGCCCGTGTCATCGTCTCTCAACGCGCCTTTACACTCAGCGGACAGACGACGGTCTGCTCTTATAGCTGCCAGAATGGCCACCGTGGCTGCAACGCGAGGAATCGTGGTGACGTCATTCCTCCCCGTAACATTTGTAAGGCCACAATGTGCTGACAAAGTCCCGTTCTGGGCCCATCTTCGCAGCCCAGTTCGGAATGTAATATTCCGATTTATTATCATACATGTCTGTCTGCATATCGCCTCTGACAGTGTTTGAATCTGAGCTCTGGTTCAAGATCATCCAAGTAATATCCAAAAATTAAAGTAACCACGGTGCTGTAAAGTGCTTAGCCCACAAGTAACTGCAGGTTACGAGTCTACGTCCTACTTTGACATTCAGAGGACCGTGCATCGTGATATATTCTTATACTTAAACCAACGAGATGTATCAATTTCTCAAATTTATTTTTGGGATAAAACTCTACATGTTTCGGAGAGTTTCTCTGTCCATCATCAGGAGTTTGTTAGCAGGATCACATTCTGATCCCGCTAGCAAGCATTCAGCAAAAACTGTGTGACATATACCACTGCGGCGTGTACAGTACTAAACTCCTGACGATGGACAGAGAAATTGTCCGAAACATGTAGAGTTTTACTCCAAAAATAAATTTCAGAAATTGGTGCATCTCGTTGGTTTCATTATAAGAATCTACATCCGATTCGTGACCACCTCCAGATACGTAAGTTGGGTTCACGGCTCCTCGTAACTCCTCCAGGTGCCTGCTACTGGTCTCTGAATTATCATTCCGGTGATGAGAAGCTCTTCACTCCGTCTGTTCTTTTAGTTTGTCTTCAACTTGCTTAGTTTGTGGATTGAAGCCACGTTATTTTGGAAAATATTCAATTTCACTGATAACAGCTATACCCTAAATTCGTTCTGACATCTGTATTCCGTTAGTTCAATAAAGGTCGTAGACATCTTGTTTGTTTTGCTTCCAGTCACCTGGTGTTCGTTTCACAGAGCACCCCGGTCCGACAATAATCTTCAAAGTAGCTGCTGATGTGGTGTGATGCACGTACATTCATCCAGCGAAGACTTTCCCGTCTAAATTGGTACTACTGTGCTGTGATGTACGTCCACCATGCCAAAGAAAGAAAGAAAGAAAGAAAGAAAGAAAGAAAAAAAAAACTTCAAAGTCGCTGTTATTCGGATGTGGTGAACGTCCATCTTATTAAGAACGTCCCTCCAAAATTGCTGTTATTGCAATGTGATGTTATATCATGTGTCGTGTTGTCGTTCACCTTTTACAAATTTATCTTCAAATTTGCTGTTATTGTGACGTGACGTACGTTCATCCTATATGGAATTTTCCTTCAAAGTTGCTGTTATTCCCATGTGATGTACGTTCACCGTATAAAAAACTTCCCCCAAAGCTGCTGTTATTGCGATGTGATGTACGTTCATCCTATGGAGAATTTCCCTTCAAAGTTGCAGTTATTGTGATGCGGTGTACATCCAACCTGTACAGACGTTTCTTTATCTTTACGGAATCCGGAAGTTCATTCACATACCGGATTTGCCATGCAGTGATCAGTTCACATCTTCCACACATAAAATAAGGCAACGTCTATCAGTTCACACGTTACAGGTAAAAAAAACTATGAAACGGATTATGATTAAACTTGCTACTGGAATTTAACCCTGAACGTTGTCGGACAAATGTAATTGTTTACTTGTACCGATCAAACACAGTTCCCACTTTACGTAAGATATAGGACTAAAAACGTAAATACAATTTCCCGAACGCTGTCCTACTCACTCACTCACTCCATGGTGCAGAGTCCTTCTTGAGATGCTAACTGGTCTGCAGCTAGTCAAGAAATTCCCCGCATTTCACGGAACCCGAAGGTTCATTACCGCACTCACAAGCGTCCACCACCTGTCTCTATCCTGGGCCAGCCCTATCCAGTCCATATAACCACATCCCACCTCCTGGAGATCCGTCCTTATATTATCCACCCATCTACGCCTAGGTCTCCCCAGTGGTCTCTTTCCCTCCGGTTTAACCACCACCCGAAAGCTGTCTAACCTACAAAAAACTTCCTACAGCTCAGTCATTACAAAAAGAGTATGTTAGGTGCCGAACGATTCAGAAGCCTAGGGTTCCCTACATGACTGAGGCAGAATTAGTTTTTTTTCGTCACAGCCCCACTTCGGTCCTTGAGCCCACTCAGCCTCCTTTGCCGGGGTAAACCATCTGTGGCTACTCACCCCGTCCAGAATCAACGTTAAAAACACGTGATGTTACGATCACCGCTGCCGATGCCTTTATGGTGAAGTTCGCCCTATAACACGCCGTGATGGCACAGAGGGGGAGTAGGGGTAAAGCTCCATTCACTCTTTTAACCACGATACTATAAAGGGGTGCTAAATGCAGCAAAGAAGCAACTTTGCCGTACGTTCATTAACACCAAAATGTAAACACAAAGGTCTACAATTTATAATAATAATAATAATAATAATAATAATTTGGTGCAACTGGGTTGTTACCCGGTGGCAGTGGTTATTTTACATGTACATAAAATATGATATTGGTTACTACTAAATTTAAGTCGGGAGGGCTACGTGAGAAGCATGTGGTGGCAACTTGGAATCTTGGGAACCATCTCAGCATTTGCTTTTAGGCACAGAGAAACCAAGAAAACCCTGTGTTGAGGTGGCCGGTCACAGGACCTTCCGAATATTGACTTCTAGCCAGCAGTCCGGCATCTAAAGTAAAAACAGCAATACACACACAGTCCAACAAATATACATAAGATAACAACAATACACACAAGACAACTACAACAACTTGTAGGTAAAGCACGTTTCGACATAACGTAGCTCACGTTTGATAAAAACGAAAGATAAAATGAGTATTGCAACTACGCACTGTTACAGGCCACGCGTGGCACAACACCTGGTTACAATAATATGTCATACATACATCAAGGCCAATGACGCAGCCTTCATCATCAAAGGATACACACGAGGGAGAGTCAAAAGTAAAACTTAAAAGTGCGATAAAAATTCGAAACACAGCTCGATTGTCTTGTAAGTTGACAACAGTGATATTGATGGTTTGAAGAGTGGCCGACAGGTGGCAGTACGATGCAGGAATGCAACACGACGGCGCAGTAGTAGTGTAAAGATGGCAGCCCCTCTTGCGACATGCACCAAAGAATAACAGCGTTCTGTCATCCGTTTTTAAGTAGTGAAGGGGTGAAAAATATCGAAATTCGTCGACGAATGAAAGTTCAGTATGGTGATGCATGTCTGTCACTACAGCAAGTGTACAACTGGACTAGGAAGTTCATGAACGGCATTAGTTCTGTAACAGACTCTCCTCGACCAGGTCAGGCACACCGAGTAGTGACACCAGAGGCTATTGCAGCAGTTGAAGCCATCGTGAAGGAAAATCGCCGCGTAACAGTGAATGAAATGGAACGCGATGGAGACTACATAGAAAAGTGAAATCATGTGTACCTTTTGTGTTCAGTAAATTACGAGAAAAAAAATATTTAAGGTTTTCATATGACTCACCCTCGTATAAGAGACTCCAACTAGAGTTCATCTTTCTACTCACACTACGTTCTGTTCCAACAATGTTCCGTTCCGAGATTTCACAATAAAAAATCTGTACCATTACGTGCTGTAATTTTCACGAACCAAAACTACAAATACGGAACGAAGTAAACAATCATGACTTATGAAGTGCGTAAGTTGCCCACATAAAGAGAAATGGCTGCCCTCAATGTCTGACGGATGGCGTGATCAGACGAGCTCGACATATACATATTTTCACACAGAAGAGACTTGGTATGTACATACTTTCACCTATAGGAGACTCAAGACGCCTAACGAACGACGTTAAGATTTCGGCAACCTCCACTTACCCACAGTTGCAGCCCTAAAACTGAACCAACCGAATTTTTAAAAAGCCTTTTCCGCTATTAGGGACGTTAGTTCGGCTTCAAAACCTACGCCCTGTTCTGAGTCAAGTACGTAAACGCCAACACTGAAGGCACAGGTGATCCTGTGCAGGTCATGAAGGCAAACGTGGAGTGGACGTACAGCCCCACACAGTCTCAACATCGGCATTACATGGCGGCGCGTCGTCGCTTTCACTATCCGGCCAATTTACCGCCGGGAAAGAACAACCTGTACCCGCTGGAGGTTAGGAACGACCCCGAGCCGGTACGGCCACTTGCGAAGAACAGAAAAATGTACTGTCCCTGCCGAAATCGAATCGTTGCTCGGCCCGGTGGCCTAGTCACTACACCGACTGAGCTAACCCCACCCCATTCCAAGCTCAATGTCACTGTGTATGCCATCTTATGTAATATTCTGAGACTTTATTTTGCCACGAGAGCATTTATGTATTTTGTACAGCTCTCATAATGAAACACCGACCATTGCCCTAACGGCACTATATATATATTCATATTCACGGCCTTCTTCAAAGGGTAATGCAGACACCGTTCAGTAAACAGACGCACAAAGCACTGGGACCTTGTTACAATGAACGGTGTCCGCTGCAAAAATAAGTGCCAGACACACACAAACTGGCGAGTCATTTACGCTAGTTGGGACTGTACTCCTTCTTCACAACATCGCCACTTTATTATTAACCCAAACAATACTTTGTACAAAGACTGCCCTTGGAACTGGTTCGTCCAAGCGCTCTTTATCGGTATTCGCATGACGTGACGTCATACAAACATACAGAACCTACCGAAACTGTGGGGATGTTATCCACCATGCTGTTTTTTTTTATGAGTACGTGGTAAAATATGGCGCGCGTAGGAGCTGAAGGTCGAAGGGAGTGCACCTGCTGTGACAGCACGCGTCAGCTTTCTGTCGCTTTCCGTGCCAGATAAACAAAAAAATAAATTCACGTTGTGTGTACACATAAGGCGGTTGGAAATAATCACGCTAAAAGTACATTTCCATTATGATAAACCTCTAAAGTATGAAATGATAGCAAACAGCATTAATATCTTTAGGTGCATCATCCCCGTTGTGTTTTATGCAATTGGGAAGGGGTAGGTACGTCAAAACACAATTGACTTTGAATATAAATCTAATTGTAGCACCGTGCATTTTCGTAGAACCACTTCAATTTATCAACCAACGAATGCACATATAATTTCACATAAAACACTTTTAAAACACTTTAAAACACTCCGACAT
>Ga0123357_10004680_pt1 | contig 16157 bp, 16 predicted proteins | sample TergutEmb28metaG_FD_89873 | JGI IMG/M metagenome (GOLD analysis project Ga0123357, IMG submission 89873) | Embiratermes neotenicus P4 segment gut microbial communities from Petit-Saut dam, French Guiana - Emb289 P4 | ecosystem: Host-associated > Arthropoda: Insects > Digestive system > Gut ... | reverse complement strand
TGGATTTTACTTTTTTGATATCCCTCAGAATCAGGGTATGGGACGCGTTTTGGATGACGGTCGGCCTGAGCGCGGCGAGCCTCGCGCTGAGCCTTTTTATCGGGATCGTCAGCGCGACGCTCCAGTCGGGCAAAATACTTATATTGCGCTATCTGTTCCGGTTTTATGTGATCGTCATCCGTGGGACGCCTTTGATCACACAGATATACCTCTTTTATTATATTGTCGGCACGGCTGTCGGGATCACGGACAGGTTTTTCAGCGGCGTATTGATCCTGTCACTGTTTGAGGGCGCGTATATCGCGGAAATCATCAGGGGCAGCCTGCTTTCGATGGACGGCACGCAGCTTGAAGCCGCGAAGGCGGTTGGGTTCACGAAAAGGCAAACGGCGGCCTATGTGATCTTGCCCCAGCTTACGGCCCGGACGCTGCCGGCTCTGACCGGACAGGCGGCGTCCCTCATCAAGGACTCATCGCTGCTGTCGGTCATCTCGCTGATAGAACTCACGCAAGCCGCGCGTGAAATCAGCGCCGACCATTACAATCTATTTGAAAGTTTCATATCGCTTGGGGCATTGTATCTGGTATTGACGCTCCCTGTTACATATGTCAGCAAACGGCTGGAGCGGCGCTTCAATTATGAAACTTGAAATAAAAAACCTAAGCAAAACCTTTGACGGAAAGAGGATGGCCATAGACGATATCAGCTATAGCGGCGATATCGAAACGCTTGCGCTCATCGGCCAGTCCGGCTGCGGGAAATCGACGTTTCTGCGCATCCTCGGCGGGTTGATCCCCGCGTCCTCCGGAACCGTGTTGCTTGACGACGAAACGGCCGCGGAAAGCGAGGACTACAGGAAGAAAACGGGCTTTGTATTTCAGCAGGGCGGTCTTTTCTCCCATTTGAGCGCTATCGACAATATCACACTGCCGCTCGTGAAAGTCCATGGACTGACGGAGGAAGCGGCGCGGGAGAGAGCCGGCGGGTTGCTTTCGCGGTTCGGGCTCGAAAGCGAGGCGTACAAAAAGCCGGCGCAGCTTTCCGGCGGGCAAAAACAGCGCGTATCCATTGCCCGGGCTGTCGCCCCAAAGCCGAAAATCCTGCTGCTCGACGAGCCTACGAGCGCCCTCGACCCCGAATACACGACCGAAGTGCTGAATATGATCCGCGAACTCAAGGATGAACGGCTTTCATTCATCATCGCTACGCATGAGATGGGCTTTGCGTACCACGCCTGCGACAAATTGATATTCCTGAGCGAGGGCCGCATCCTGGAATCCGGCGAAAGCAGCGAGGTCTTCACGGAGCCAAAGACGCTCGAATTGAAAAACTTCCTGTCAAAACTGCTTGAGTGGAAGGTCTGAACGTATTTACAAGGGTAAGGCGGAGTATTATTATATTATATGCTTAGTACAGTAATACACCATCGGGCGTATCGAATATTGTCGAAATATGGAGGTGAATATGCCAAAGTTGCTTTTTCAAGGCCACGGTAGCTACCGTTTGACGGGGGACGACGGTCGGGTTGTTTTTGTCGATCCGTACGCGGGCAAAGGATATGACGCGCCGGCGGACCTGATCCTGGTCACGCACCAGCACACCGACCACAACAAAATCGGAAAGTGCGCAAAAAAGCCGGGCTGCAGGATCATCACAAATGTGGAGGCGCTCGATGGCGGGCGGCACAACAGCTTCGACGTGGACGGGATTTTGATACAGGCCGTCGAGGCGAACAACAAAAGGCACGACCCGAAACTCTGCGTGGGCTTTATGATCACAATTGACGGCGTCCTGATATACGCAAGCGGCGATACGTCGAAGACAAAGCAGATGGAATCATTCGCCGCGCTCGGGATTGACTACGCTCTCTTCCCGGGCGACGGGATGGCCAATATGGGGCTGGATGAGGCCGCCGAGTGCGCCAGGCTCGTCGGCGCGAAGCACAATACCCTCGTGCATATACTGCCGCCGATGTCCCTGCGAAAAAAGGCGGAGAAATGGGACGCCCCGAACAAGCTTGTCCTGGCGCCGGGAGATGAAATAGAATTGAGTTCAGTTTAATTTTAGGTTTGCGTGAATAATATAAAATGCATGAATTGCATGTATCGTATGTATCGTTTGCATAGGAAAAAATGAAAGAAGAAAAATGCCAAAGCGTATCCTGAAAACCGTTAAAAAGGTCTTGAAAAAAAAGTGGGTGATCCCGGTAGTGATCATCGCTATTGTGGGGTTTGCGATATATACAGGCGCGACATCGCTTCGCGAAAGCCGCCTTACAAACCCGGATTTGCAGGTCAAGACGGCTGTCGCCTCGATGGGGGACGTCGAGCTTTCGGTCGCGGGTTCGGGAAGCCTGGACGCGGTAGACTCGGAGGACGTCAACATCCCGTCCATTTTGCCTGTAGACCAGATAAAGGTAGAGCTTGGCGATGTGGTGAAGACGGGCGACGTGCTTGCGACGCTCGACGACGGCGAGCTTCAAAAGTCTATCACGCAGGTCGAGACAGAGATTTCATCGATCGACGACCAAATCAACACCGCGAAAAGCAGCACTTCGGAAAGCAAGATCACGGCGCCGGTGGCGGGCAGGGTGAAGGAGATCGCCGTTGCGGAAGGCGACAACCTGACTGACGCGATGGTGCAAAACGGGTATTTGATGGTATTGTCAATTGACGGGATGATGAAAGCTGTCATTCAGAGCGAGGAAAACCCGGGCGCCGGGACCTATGTGACCGTCGTACTGCAGGATGGGAAAAAAGTAAGCGGCAAGGTCATCTCATCAGGGGCTTCGTCATATACAGTGACTTTGACGGACAATGGGCCTATGCCGGGGGACGCGGTCACCGTCCAGAGCCGGGATGGGCTTTTGCCGCTCGGCAGCGGTACGCTTGAGGTCAACACGCCGGTCAATGTCGTAGGCAGCGGCGGGACCGTGAAAAGCGTCAATGTCAAGCTGGACAGCTACGTCAGCGTAGGTCAGTCTCTGATCACTTTGCAGGATACGGTGGCAGCGTACGAATACCAGAGCCTGGTCAGAAACCGCATCACCTATGAAAATATATTGCGCGACCTGCTCAAATACGCGGAGACCGACACTATAGTCGCGGATGAGGACGGTTCGGTCACGGCGATACAGGGATCAGAGGAGTCTGGCGGCGCGTCTGTCAACCTGCCGAATATCGACATCAACAGCCTTTTGAACAGCTTGCCTATCTCAATGGTCGGCGGAGGCGACAATAAAGCGCAGTCTTTGGTATACGCGCCGGGACAGTCCGCGCAGGATGAAGCCACATTGATTCCGCTCAGTCCCGTGACGCGGGGCGGGGCGGTCTTTACGACCGATCCCGGGACCGATCCCGGTACGGGCGATGGAACCGGATCCGGGGACGGTACAGGCACGGGTGATGGGACAGGGACCGGAGATGGGACCGGTACGGGATCGGGTGATGGGACCGGTACGGGATCGGGTGATGGGACCGGATCCGGGACGCCGCCTGTAACGGAAATCGTCGGGACGATCACGCTGCCGATCACGCAGCCTGTGCTTGGCGGCATTCCGCAGGCGACGATTGCAGCCGGGACCGGGTACACAGGGACGATCACCTGGGATCCCGCCGCTGTGTTTTTCGGGCCGGGAACCGTATTCACTGCCGTGGTCACGCTACAGGCGGATGCAGGCTATCGCTTCGCGGACGACATAAAGGTGGCGGTCGACGGCGCAACCATACAGAGCTTTTCCGTCACTTCCGAGGCGGAGCAAAACACCGTGGCCTTTCGGGCGGTATTCCCGGCTACGGACGCTTTGCCGGCGGGGGTTGACATGAACCAATACCTGAACGATTTCCTGCAAAACAATCTGCCGAGCGATTTGGGCCAAAACCTGAATGACGCGATCAACGGATTGAACGGGCTCAGCAATATCGGCGGGACGATCACCCTCGACGGCTCATCGCTGTTCGGGAACGGTTCGTCATCGTCGACGACAAGCACGGCAATGACGAAATTGTGTACGATTACGCCCGGCAAACAATTTTCGGTGACTGTGAACATAGATGAGATCGACATATTTTCAATTCAGGCCGGGCAGACGGCCAATGTCGTGATGGACGCTATGCTCGACGATACGTTTACCGGGAAGGTCACAAAAGTATCGACTGTCGGCACGTCGCAATCCGGCCTCACTACTTATCCCGTGACCATCCTGCTGGACAAGACAGATACGCCGCTTTTGGGCGGGATGAACGCGACGGCAAATATCGTGACCGAAGTCCAGAACAATGTGCTTTTGATCCCGATGGACGCGATCCAGGAATCGGGCGACGAAACCTATGTGTATATGTATGACCCGAACAAGCAGATCAAGCAACAAGCGGGGCAGGTGCTGGGCGAGATACGCGTTGTGACGACGGGCATTTCAGACGGCGTCAATGTGCAAATCACATCGGGGCTCGATGAAGGGGAGACCGTGGTATACACCGTGATACAATCCAATTCCTTCCTCGACGCGATTTCCGCGATGCGCAACAGCAACCGCAACAACGGCAACGGCGGCGGCAATAACGGCGGCGGCGGCGGAGGTGGTAACAGCGGCAGCAGCGGCAATAATGGCAATAGTGGCAGCAGTAGCAGTCGGCAGGGCGCTTGAATCAGTGACGAAAAAATGCCAATGATTGAAATGAATGACATTTCAAAAGTCTACTCGATGGGCGGCGAAAGCGTGTACGCGTTGAACAAAGCCTCCCTGAAAATAGACGCGGGGGAGTTCATCGCGGTAGTCGGGCCGTCCGGCAGCGGCAAATCTACGCTGATGAATATCATGGGGTGCCTGGACATCGCCGACAGCGGGGAATATATACTCGACGGCATGCCCATAGAGGAGTACTCGGAAAACGAATTGGCCAGAATACGCAATTTGAAAATCGGGTTTGTATTCCAGAGCTTCAACCTGCTCAGCAAGATGACGGCGCTGGAGAATGTCGAGCTTCCGCTGATTTATCAGGGTATGCGCAACAAAGAAATCCGTTCGCGCGCCGAGGACGCGCTCGTATCCATGGGATTGGCGGACCGGATGAAGCACAGGCCGACGGAGCTTTCAGGCGGCCAGCAGCAGCGCGTTGCCATTGCCCGCGCCCTTGTGACACGGCCTTCGATCATATTGGCGGACGAGCCGACAGGCAATCTCGACCGGAAAACAGGGGAGGAGATACTTCGTCTTTTTGTGGATTTGAATGACGCTGGCAATACCGTAGTGCTGATCACGCATGATATGGAAATCGCGAAGTCGGCGCGGCGCCGTTTCGATATACTCGATGGCGAAGTGACGGAAGCGAAAAGGGCAGGGTCGAAGAAAGCGGAAGCGAAAAAGCATGTTTAGGCAATCGTTCAAAATGGCGCTTTCGTCAATACTTTCAAACAAGATGCGTTCGTTTCTGACCATGCTGGGCATCGTCATCGGCATCATGGCAATAGTCGTTTTGGTTTCGATGGTGACAAGCGCGACCAATTCGATCATGGGTTCGTTGAACTCCCTCGGCGCGGACAAATTGACAGTCACGGTTTTGGGGCAGGTAGGGCGGCCGCTTACGTTGAACGAGATATCCGCTTTTCCGCAGAAATACAGCAGCATCGGATATGTCGCGCCTACGGCGAGGCAAAGCGCGACCGCGAAGACGAGCAAAAAATCTGCCAGCGCGACCATCATGGGCACTACGCCTTCGTACCAGCAGACAGAAAACCTGTCGCTTCAGGTCGGAAGGTTTTTGAAGTCCCCCGACATAGACAACAATTCGGCGGTGGCCGTGATAGGGCCGACGCTCGCGAACGACCTGTTCAGCACCGTGGATGTGGTAGGCAAGACCTTTTTCGTCGGCGGGCGCAGTTTCACTGTGATCGGGGTACTCGAATCGGCCGGGCAATCGCTTTTGGGCACGACCGACAATATGGCGATCATTCCGTATACGCTTGCGGAAAGGATGTTTACGATCAGGGGCGTTACGTCATTTACGGTCAAGGCGACGGACAGTTCAACCGTTGATATGGCGCAGGCAAACCTGAATGAAGAATTGATCGATCATTTCAAGAGCGACAAACAGTTCTCGATCCTGAACCAAAGCGCGCTGTTGAGTTCGCTCGACACGATCACGGGTACGCTTGCGCTGATGCTCGGCGGGATCGCCGCGATCTCTCTGTTGGTGGGCGGCATAGGTATCATGAATATCATGCTCGTCTCTGTGGCGGAACGCACGAGGGAGATCGGCATCCGAAAAGCCATCGGGGCAAACAGAAGACAAATCCTGACTCAGTTTTTGATCGAGTCGCTTGTCCTCAGCACTCTGGGAGGGGTGTTTGGGCTGCTGGTCTCGCAGGGGATACTCAGCCTGGTTTCATATATCATGGACGCTGTTTACGGGATGTCCGCGCAAACAGCGGTATTGGCGGTCGTTTTCTCAATGGCCGTAGGCCTTGTATTTGGCATCAATCCAGCGAACAAAGCGGCGAAGATGCCGCCGATCGAGGCGCTCAGAACGGAATAGGAAGGCCGGAACTCTGGATAGCCGAAGGTTTTTATACGGCTTTTTGTATATGGTTTGTACTCCGGTCCTGCAAAACCGATTACTTTTTTAACAGTTTGCGACTGAATTTTTGTTCAAATTCAACATAATTTAGCCATTTTATGTAAAAAATTTTGTTTTGCGTAAAAAATTTTGAATATTTTAAAAAAAATATTGACATTGAAGTTGGACTAAACTTGAAAATATAGCTAGATAGGTTTGGATCTATCAACAAAATCATCCGTTTTACAACGAAACGAAAAATTGGGGAGTTTGAATATTATGAAAAGGCATCTATTCCGAATCACGTCAGTCATGGTGGCAGTGGTTATTTCGCTGCATGGGTTTGCGTACGCCACGCCGTTTTCATGGGCGTTCGCATCGGAAAGCGCGAATGATGAAGAGGAAAGCGAGCTATATGCTTTGAACGACATCGCGTCAACGGAAACCCCCAAGGGGGTCATAGGCTCATCTTCGGCGACGATACACAAAGGGACGTATCCCGCATATGCCACGGCGCCGTCGGAAAGCCTGTCTTCGGATGATGTGAAAGAAAGGCTAAAGGATGAAGGCATACCCTTCGTTTCGATCGGCGAAGTCGAAGTGCCGCTTCATGGGGGGTATCTTGACCGGTATGTCTGGGCGCTGGTAGATATGATGTTTGCCCTTGGGGGCATAGCGCTGGTTGTCTACATGATGATCCGCAAAGGCAAAAGCGAAAAGTTCGGGCTCGGAGGATACAGCATCAAGGACACGGGAGAGGATGAGGAGAGGGCTTCGCGGTTCAGGTGCATGTGCGGCAAACGTGCGATCATCCTGTGCGTTGTGGGCGTGGTCATGTTCCTGATTGTCTGGGAAGTGAACAATCAGATGGTGCTCGTCAACAATTGGACGATCCTGAACGGCATTGTCTTTGCCGCCGAGGCCGTCGTCGTCAAACTATCATTCAAGAAAAAGAGGACAGGCTATTCGAGCGCCGCAAGCCGCCTGTCGAGATCGGTGTAATCAAACTCGGGCGCGTCAAGCAAGTCAGCGCCTTCCTCTGAATACACGAGAGGGAACCACCATTTGTCGGTGTACTCTTCAGGTTCCCTGAAACCGTTTGCCCGCAGGCGGTCAGCCTGTCTATTTACGGAGTCATACAGGAATTTGATATCACCGTCCCAGCCGCGAAAATCTTCAGGCTTGTTGTCGGGGCGGTTCCAGGGGCAGATTTTGGCGCATCGCTGGCAGATGTTCCCATAGCGGTTTGTCAGCGCGCCTGTGATGCATTTCCTGTAATCCATCTTCCACGTTTCATAGCCGTTGTAGATGACTTTGTCGCCGTAAGGTATGGCTTGCGTCGCGCACTGCTCCGCGCAGATTTTGCAGTTTGAACAATATTCCTGAAGCCCAAAGTCTATCGGTTTGTCAGGCTCCAGCGGCAGATCCGTCAATACGGCGCTGACCTTGAAAGCGGAGCCGGCAAAGGGGTTGAGCGCTATACCCATACGAGAGCCCTCTCCAAGCCCGGCCTCGATGATCAATTGAGGCATCACGGTCAGGTATTTGTAAAAGATGGACGCTTCCGCGGGCCAGCCCAGCTTCCTGATATAGCTTGTGACTACCTGAGCCTGGCACGCGCATCTTTGGTAAACCGCAAAACTCGTCGGGTCATCAATCCATTCCCGTCCGTATGAGCTGCGTATGGTATCTTTTTGTTTGACATTCAGCAGCACTATCGCGTATTTGAAATCGCGGTCTATCGGTTCGCCGGTCTCCGTCTTAAGATATAGCGCGCTTTTGGGGAGTTCGCATATGCCGGCCATATCGGCGCCCGCGAAATACGCCAGCGCTTTGATATGCCTTGCGAGGATATGAGGATCCTCCGGGATCGGGGCCTTTTTCTCCGCTATGGGGTGCATTTCATATTTTGATACATGCGCCTGGAATTCGGTAAACGCGGCAAGTATCGGCTCGCGCCCATGGAATTTCACGCTGCGCTCCGCTATATTCTCGCCGTATTCCCCATTTTCGGCCCTGGCGAACGCGGTCTCTTCCTGGCCGCGCCTGGCGATCTCGCCGACATATTTTGTCGTCGGCAACCCCACCCGTTTCAGCAGGTGGAGGGGATATTTCCCAAACGGTTTGTTCCCTGCCAGTATTTCACGATACTTCATATCCATTGCGGCGCGCCCCCTTTCGGACTTTACGGTAATCAATTATGGTTTATTAAAACAGAAAAAGCTTTCGTATATGAACGAGGCAACGTCGCCGAAATCCCCGAAATCGAAGCGGGGGAGCCCGGCGGGCAGGGCGTTCATATCGTAGTCGGGATCGGTGACAGCGCAGATGAGGGTGCCTTCGTCGCTCGTAAGCGGTTGCCCGGTGCGGAGCATCGCGACGCGTGGATAGGCTTCGGCTTTTGCGCCTTCGATGATGATGAGGCCCGCATCGGAGAAGAGGGCGACAAGCTCTTCGAGGCGGGGCGTTCCGCGCTTGACGAGCGAGATCATTTCGTCGTCGTAAATGACCGCGCCCATTGCGCCGTTCGCGAGGAAGCGGTATGTGTCCGTGCCGGGTTTGTCGGGGATCTCGCCTTCGAAGCCGTGGCCGTGGTGCTTGATGACGGCGACGCTGACGCCTCTGGCCTCAAGCAAGGGGATGAGGGCTTCAATCAGGGCTGTCTTGCCGCTGTTTTTCAGGCCGCTGACGCATATGACGACCGGAAGGTTTTTCCCGTCTCTGATGATATCCTTAGCTGCATCTGTCATACGGGTAAGTATATCATTTTATTTTGCCTTTTACGGCAGAGCCGCTGTATAATAATTCGCGGTAGTTTGCGCGCGTGGCGGAATTGGCAGACGCGTCGGGTTTAGGTCCCGGTGGGCAACCGTGGGGGTTCAAGTCCCTCCGCGCGCACCAGAAGTAGTTTGTTTTGGAAAATAACTTTCTTTAGACAAAATGGGGACTCTCCTCATTTTGTCTACATTTTCTCATTTTTATTTAACAAGTAACCCCATAATAATATAAAAAATAATTGACGTTATACCGCAAATAATAAAGATGATGTATGATATACCTTTTTTCCCCTTTGTGAGATTTCTGTTCCAAATAAGACCGAATAATAAACCGCCAAACAGTCCGTTGACAAAAGAAATTTTTTCAGGGCTTTGCGCTTTTGGGTTTTCTGTGAATAGTGAAGGATATATTACCGCCGCATAGATAATTGCGATTACTATATACACCATATCAAAAGCTAAAGGCGCCATAAGGGATCCAAACGATGTATTATTTAATTACATGTCAGCGGATAGTAAACCTCCAATAAGTATTGCCAAAATCACACCCAGGGCGGTAAACTTGGGGTTTGTTTCCCATTCGTTTAAAAAGCTATGTGGCGAATACCTTTGTACATTATTCATTTCGGCTTTATATACCCCAACTGGTGTGAAATATATTTGTTCACCGCATTTCTTACAAAACACCATACCTTCCGGTATTTCTGATCCGCACGTTGGGCAATAAACCATTTTGACAGTCCTCCTCTGGCTTTATTATACACAAATTTTTACAATACGGAGAATATGAGAATTTTACCACGCAAAATTACATAGAGTTTCTGTGTTTAACAAAAATGAGCATGAAGACCGTCCGAATTTATACCGCACAAGAAGAGGGGTTAGCCTTCGCGAAGCGAAGGCAAGAAGTCCTTCCTGGCGCACCAGAAAATGTCGTTTTGCTTTAGCCGTATGCCTGTTTGATTCTTTCCGTAAGTTCGTCTTCTTCCTTTTCGGTCAGCCACTGAATTTTGCTTTTTCGTGGCAGCGGGTTTTGGTTTACTCTTTCCTGCGCGGCAATGAAGCGGTCGGCGAAATCATCATCCATATATACAGTTTTACCAATACTCTCGGTAGCCATAGCCAACCTCCTCACCTTACTTTTTGGTCGCATTAACTAAATAACAGAATAACCGCAAACGAATGTTTTGTTAAAACTATCATTCGCCGCAAATCCTGAATTCTCTACAAATACCTAATATTGCATTTCTGAATTTGCGAGTCTTTCAGTGACGTACCGTATGATATAAAGCCCGCATTCAGGGCAGCACTCTATGCGTTCGGTCGTGACATCCACGACTGAGAGTTTTACCGGAAATACGCCAACATTTGTGCCCCAACTGTCTTGCCCGGCGAATTCGGCGCTTTGACCTTGCTGGACAGGAAAGCGTTTTATTGAATCGAATACCACTTTTGAGCCGCATTCGGGACACTTTTCAAGAATACTTTTGTCCACTTTTTTGTAATCAGGTACAGGAAGAAAAAAGATAGGAGCGCTTTTGTGCCTGATATGTTTGTCCGGAAGATATTGAACTTTGATTTTCTTATCGTAATACTCTTTCCATTTTTCGAGCAATTCCGGCGGGACGCATAGCAAGGCAGCCACTTCTTTGAGCGACCTGGAGCGCGCATGAGAGATCACTGCCGCCTTAAGGATAAAGTCCTCATCATATTCGCTGTCATCGAACTCAATCGCCATTCTCATATTTTAACACAACTACAAACATACTTGTTTCGGCTGTATTTTTTGTGAGGTAATGTGGCCTATTTTATTTTTGGCGTATTTGGTATAGAATAACAGGATGTTTGATATTCGAAAGATACTGAACACACTGAAGCCGGAAAACGCTGACAATGAGAAACCTGACGGCAAAAAACGTCTGAGCTCCAAACAGAAAAAGCTGTTGCTGAGCGGAGGCGGCGCTGTTGTAATAGCGTTTTGTATCCTGCTTGTGTTTGTTTTGCAAGGCCCGGCGTCCGCAAACGTCAGCGGCGCCGATCCTGCGGTTCCTTCCGCCGACTCTCAGGTTGAGAGCCAGTATGTCGAAAATGACGTATTCGCGAGCAAGTTGTCGACGGGGGAGTACTCGGGCACCGTTTTGGCAAAGACCGACGACGCCGGCGTGGACTATGTAAAAGACACGTTGTTTATCGGCGATTCCAACACCGCGGGTATGATCAATTTCAGCAAAATCACAAATGTGTCAATGAACAACGGGATCGGCATCGTAAGTATGGGCATATCCCATGTGCTGACCCTGAAATGTGTGAAGTTCAGGGGCATGGCGGCTATTACTGTGCCGGATGCCGTGAAGATATTGCAGCCACGGCGCATCGTGATCACTTACGGCACGAACGACTACTATATGACCCCTGAAAAATTTGCCGAGACATATAAAAACGCATTGGAGGCTATTGAAGCGGCATATCCTTATGCTGATATCATCATCGGCTCGATTTTCCCCATCACGAAAGACTGCAGCTACCATACCGTGACCATGCCAACCATCGAAAAATTCAACGTAGAGCTGGTAAACCTGGCGCAGCAAATGGGTTTGAGTTTTCTCAACTGGAGCGAGGCGCTGAAAGACCCGACGACAGGGTTCTGCAAGCCTGAATATATGTCAGGGGACGGTGTGCACCTGAACGGAAATGGCATGACACAAATCTCGGATTATTTTCGCACCCACAAGCTGGATAGCGAGGACCGGCGCCCGAAACCGCTGGATCCCATTCCGGTGAGGGAAGCCACACCGGCCGGTTTGCTCGGCGTGGGCCTGCCTTCTACCACTACGCCAGCTCCTGCGCCGACGCCGACGCCGGAACCGGCGGCAGGCCCGAGCCTGGTTTCAGTGACTTTCACGGCCGGCGCCGGCGGAAGCCTGTCGACGGGTGGTCAGAGCTACTCGACAAGCGTTGCTCCCGGCGCTACCGCCGGGCCGGTGACAGCTACGCCCCAAAGCGGATATGTATTCAAAGGCTGGACAGGCGCGGCAAGCTCTTCGGGCCAAACCATCTCATTCACAGTGCCAGCGGGCGCTACCGCCGGTACGAGTTTTGTAATAACCGCCGTATTTGAGGCTCAAGCGGCAGCGCCGCCGACGGATCAGACGCCTGCGAACCCGCCCGGGGACCAAACGCCTTCGAATCCGCCCGGAGACCAGACGCCTTCGACCCCGCCAACAGATCCGGGGACCACCCCGCCAACAGATCCTGGAACCACCCCGCCAACAGACCCGGGGACCACTCCGCCCGATCCGCCGACGCCCCCGCCACCAGATCCTCCGTCGCCGCCGCCCGATCCGCCGGCGCCACCTCCGCCTGATCCGACACCAGATCAAACGAATCCCGATCAGTCATCAGATGATGGGTGATGCGTCGCGCACGGCTAAACGCAACATCTGAGGTTTTTTAGAGCGTTCAATCGGGTAAAGCAAATGCTTAATGGGGTGAGTTTGGAAAACAATACTTCGCGAAAAGAATTAATACAGAAATACAAAGAGCGGGTAGTAGTCGGCGGCGTGTATATTGTGAGGAACACGGTAAAGAACAAATTGCTCTTAGCCTCAACGACTGATTTGCCGGGAAGCAAAAACCGGTTTGAATTTGCTCAGAATACAGGTATTTGTGTTGATTTGAAGCTGCAAAAGGATTGGGAATCCCAAAACGGCGGCGGGTTTGTCTTTGAAACGCTGGATGAGATAGAGAAGGGCGGGGCGCAGACAGACGCGGAATTCAAAGCGGATATCAAACTGCTGAAAGAGATATGGCTTGAGAAGCTTGCGGACGAAACTTTTTATTAAAAACATGAAAAAATATTGTCTTTTGGTATTTCTAGCTTTGTTTTTACTGCTGACAGCTTGTGCGCCTATACGACAGGAGCCGTCGCAGGACCAGTCTGCGCCGCCAGCTGAACAGCCTGCCGCTCCGTCTGCTTCGACCGATTACAGTGTGCCAACTTTCCAGCTTGACAAACTCCCGGATTTGCCGGCTTACGCGGGCCTGCCGAAAGAAATCTATACGCGTTACAGCTCTGAAGCGTATGTGGATACTTTGCGGCTCGCTTCGGACTATGGGCAGCTTTACCCGTATATAGGGAAAGTGGTCAACGCTGATTTTTTCGCTTTGGAACTACGCTATGGATTGGTAGACAATCAAGGGCGGATTGTGGTGGATCCCGTATATTCGGGGGCTTCCTATATCACAACCGGGCCGGAACCGGGCGCCGACTACCTCAGCCTGTCCTATCCTATAGACAAAATTGATGCGGCGGCAAAGGAAACCGGCCAGCAGACGGGGTATTACGATATGCGCACGCATTTTCAATTTGCCAAAGCGGACGGCTCATGGGTGAGCCCGCTGTACTACGGAAACAACGCCATTCTTTCGGAAGACAGGGTGATCGTATCTTTGCAAAGCGACAATCCCGACTATAGGTATAGCAATGAAGGTGATAAGTACCAATTGTACGATTTGGAATCGAATTTGATCGCCGAGGGTATCGGATCCCTGTCCGGGTTTTCAGAGGGCTTGTCCCTGCTGACGATCCCAAAAACTGAGAACGGCAGTTATTATACAGACTGTTCCTATATAGACCAGGATGGCCATACAGTCATTGCCGGGCCTTTTAGCTCCGCGACTGATTTCAAGGACGGAAAAGCACTCGTGACATTGGAAAACGGCGCGCTCTTCGCGGTCATCGATAAACAGGGCAATTACCTTGTGGAGCCCAAGCAGCTCGGGGATTCGTTTTATGTGTATGATAGCGACTACCTTACATTTTGGAACAATGGCCTGGAGGGGATGATAGACCGTATGGGCAATACCGTATTGCCGGCGATTTACAATTATATATACTATGACGTCCTGCTTGGCGGATACGCGGCGGCTCAGAAACCCGATGGGACATATGAGGCCGTTGATTTGCAAACAGGCCGGGCTGTGCCTGTCGACGGCGATTACACGGATGTCTTTACATCGGGGGATGGCTGGTTGATTGCGCAAAAGAGTGATATGAACAGCCAAATCTATTCCCCTCCGGATGTGTCATTGATCCGTGGCGATAAGCAGTATCAGTTTCCGGGTTCGGAATACGGGGATTTATATTTGAGCTATATCGCAAACGATATCTTTGCGGTCAATGTTTACAGTGACCCGGTAGACGGCAAGTCGAGCGTGAGCTTCTTTGACGCCGCTACGGGCGAGACTGTCAAGGTCTGGCCCGGCTGGAACTACAGCGACAGCGAACAGACCCCGCAAGGGCCGGTCCACTATATCTACAACTACGATAGCTCATACAGCCAGAAGACCATGGCGCTGTCCGACGATTTTGAGTCCATATTCCCAAAAGAAGCATTGGCCGGAATAGCTGCCTTCAATCAGATAAGCTATCTGAAAGACGGCTTGTTTTCGGTTCGTACAGACCGCTATGGCGGCCTCATCCGTGCGGACGGCAGCTGGTTGATCCGCGTAGTAGCCCAGGAACAGGATTGACCTTTTGAGTTGGAATAGGAGGCTTTTCAGATGAAGAAAAAACTGGTTTTAACGCTTATATTTATAGGGTTATTTTGTTTTGTTTTAGGCGCTTGCAACAATCAGGATCAAACATCGCAAACTCCATCTGAGTCCTCTTCGGAATCGGCGCCTCCGCCTGTGGACGTGGGCAATTTCGAGTTCACGCCCGAGAACTTCCCCCATATGGGCGGTTCTTTGGCGGCGCAGCCCCTTGGAGAGGCTGTAGTGGCTACGGCGCTGGGCATTTCCCGAAGCGAGGCCGACGGGTATATCACGTTCGAAGGCTCCACGACCAGCAATTACAACGCCTTGGTCGACGGCAATTTTGATATTTTGCTTGCTTACGAGCCGTCAGGGGACGCTCTCAGCTACGCGCAGAACGCGAACTTTGAGTGGGAGAAGACGGCCATCGGCCGCGACGCCCTGGTGTTTATCGTCAACAAGGACAACCCTGTAGACAATATCACTGAGGATCAAATACGCGGCATCTACAGCGGCCAGATCACAAACTGGAGTGAACTCGGCGGTTCGGATTCCGATATCATCCCATATCAACGCAACACGGATAGCGGCAGCCAAACGCTTTTTGACAAGCTGGTGGGCCTGGACGACAACTTGATGGTCCCGCCGAGCGAGCAGGTGGTAGGCTCTATGATCGGCCTTTTGGAGGTGACGGCGGATTACGACAATTCCGCCTACGCTCTCGGCTATACGGTTTATTATTACCTCTCCAATATGGAGCAGGACAAGCTTGCGAAAACCAAAATACTGACGGTGGACGGCGTGGCATGCAGCAATGAGACCATTGCGTCCGGAGAGTACCCTTACGTCAATGATTTTTACGCCGTGATCTCGAAAGATTTGCCGGATGACGCTCCCGCCCGTGTGCTTTACAATTGGATTTGCTCAGATCAGGGCAAGGAGCTTGCAGCTAAAGAGAACTATGTCACGGTATCGTGACGGCTGTATTTTGATATAAACGCGGCGCTTGTTTAGCTGGCAAGAAGTAATGAAGGGTCAGATTCCATGCGCAAACTCGCGGGTGATTGTTTTGCGATTTCTACGAACCGGTCGTAAACAGTATCGAAAACGTCTATGAGTTTCGGGTCGAAATGTATTCCGCGGCCTTCATGCACGATCTCAGCCGCTTGTTTTGCAGAGAACGGATCCTTGTATGAACGGGCCGAAACAAGCGCGTCGAACACGTCAGCCATCGCCATGATGCGTCCGACAAGCGGGATGTCCGTCCCGCTCAGGCCTGCGGGATATCCG
>Ga0123357_10004679_pt1 | contig 16159 bp, 14 predicted proteins | sample TergutEmb28metaG_FD_89873 | JGI IMG/M metagenome (GOLD analysis project Ga0123357, IMG submission 89873) | Embiratermes neotenicus P4 segment gut microbial communities from Petit-Saut dam, French Guiana - Emb289 P4 | ecosystem: Host-associated > Arthropoda: Insects > Digestive system > Gut ... | reverse complement strand
TTAGATTTATGAAAAAAACTGCATTTTGAACAGGAAAAAACAGAGAGTATATACCATGTTTAAAATATTCAGTACCTATATTTGTTGAATAAATATATAAAATGTAACATTTAGAGGTTAGTGGTGCGGTGCGACCACTATAGTCATTGCTAGGCGTCAAAAGGTTAATCAGCCATTTCCATAAGTTACATTTATCTATGGGGCACCAGAATCTAAGAGGGAACTTCAAAAGAGAGGCTGTAATTTGGCTGTTTGCAACAGCTGACATTCAACATTTTGAGCACTGTGCCACTTGTTAACAAATGGTGAGTTCAGCATGAAAGGGTAAATCATACTAACAGCGTACAGTACGCAAGTCTATGAAGATAGTCAACCTCTTGGCAACATAAGACATCTAAATTTAATGAACCTTCATTATACATGCTTCTTTTATGCAATTTACATTTTAATTATTTGTTTGGTTTTTTATGTTCTGCATAATTTGCAGCTGTAGTGTTCTAATGTACGTGAACAGTAAGTGTATTGATCTTTAAACAACAGCAGAAACCAGAGGTATGATGACAGTAGCCTGTATTGTGTTTTTGTGAGTGAAAGACACTTTTATGTTTGTGTTTGGGGAAGAGGGGCATGGGAAGTAAGTGCTGCTTAAAACCTGCTTATGTGCCACATGATTCTAATGTGTAGCAGGTCTTTTTCCTAACTTTTTCTCTAAGATCTGGGTGTGTCTTGTCAAATAGAGGAGGTTTTACTGTTGTGTTAAGTGACAGAATTACAGCAGGTCACCTGAATGAAAGAAAATGTGTATAATTTAGTACTCATGTGAATCATCCTTTGTTTAATAGAGAACGGAATTCTTCATTCTGCATTACTTACAATGTGTTACTGTGGTCAGCCATGAAAGATTTTCCTCTTTGTAGTTACAGATGAGACAGAAATTGTTTCGTTGTATTATTTATTTTTGCTTCACATGACAGTCTTCATTGTCTTTGTGATTTTTTGATATTTTCCCCCATAATGTCTTTCCAGTGGTCTGATTACCAAACATTACAACAGTCTCCACTGCCAGCTGAATTTTGATTATCAGGGTTGTATCGTTACAACTTCAGCTCCTTATAAAGAGTTCTGTATGCCATTGATACGTTAATCTCCTTTCTTTTTCATAAGCTGCCATTAAAACAGTTGATTCTATAGGTTTGTTGCAGGTACTATAATACAAGTTATTTTCCAGTTTGAGGTCTTCTTCTGCCTTGTGTTCATTTTGTGGGAGGGGGTTTGGAAGTTGCCATGGTAAATGAAATTGCTCTACCTGATAATAGTTAATAGACCATTTCTCCTTGGGTGGTTGTGCTTTTGGTTAGTCTTAGAATCCATATCCATTTGGTTCATTTATTAGTCAGCAGTATGGCCAACTGTGGGTCTGCAGTTTCTAATGTGCCTGAAGTATGGTGTGAACTACATCAGACAGAACTTTCAGACACCAGAGTGGTCTCTTATATAATGAGAAATACTCTCAGAGTGCAAGTATTATTTGTTGTTTTGAGTGTTTGTATTAAGCTGCATTCTGCAGTCTTAACTTCACAGAATGATTTTTCAGGGTAAAATATATCCAAACTGTAAGATTATGGGTATCATAAACACCGAAAGTGGACTGATTTTCTACTATAAAACTGAAAACAGAGGTGTAACCAATGCTTAAATAAGGTAATTGAAATGTGTATTGTGACTTTGAATAAGAAGCAGTGGTACTGGCTGTCCCTATCATGGAAGTTAAAATTTTTCAGATTACATTTTCCTGAGATATGATGCCATGTTGTTTAATGCAGAGGTGCCAGTGTTGTGGATGGATATGCTGCTTCTCTCTCTTGGTACAAGATGAGAGCAGCAGGTTCCTCAAAACATTGGTATCTGTCTATCAAACTGCACGAGATCAGATCCCAGAAAATAACCATAATCTTCGTATTCATTGGTATGAGAACTTTAAGTGTCTCATTAAAGGTGTTTGCCTGTAACTTTGCATGTGTTAATTACAGGATCTGACATGGCCATAGATGATCGGTCATTTGTAATGCAAGCAGTCACCATAATGGATATTCCATCATCTGTCGCATACTTCTATCCACGACTTGTCCCTCTTCATGAAATTGACGTTGATTCTAGTGAAGATCCACCTGCAATCCGCTGCACGTCAGATAAAATTCGTGATGATGGTGTGTACTTGCTAGGTGAGTTCTTACACTTCTGATAGTACACGTAGGTTGACTGATACAGGTTTTGAGGTAGTTCCATAATACCGTATTTACTCGAATGCCAAAAGAAAATGTATTTATCCAAATCTAAGACAACCCTCAAAAAATAAAATGTCTGCTAAGAAAAAATATATTACCATTTCATTCACTGAATATAGAAAGCATGTCAGATTCTCTCTACCTTCACCAATAAGTTTCACTGTCTCCATCTTCACTGTCATTCCACAACACATTGTCAGTCCCATCTACTGCACTGGATATATAACACTTCTTAAAATCCTTCACAATTAATTCTGTTGAGATGTGCTGCCATGTCATTATGATGCATGCTGACTAAATCCTACCTTTACATTTCTTGGTTTATAAACTTACTTGAACCCTTAAAGATTTAGTTTTCTGCACAGATTGTGTTAGTTGTGTTAAGAATTTAAATACATTTATTCTTGGATTTTTGTATTGTGTCTGTGGCCTGATCAGTCTGAGTTCATGGCTCCTTTTATGGCTTTTAATTTGTGGATTGGTCCAGGTTTTATTTTTGAGATGTGTAGTTAAATTTTAATTTTTCAATAGCTATTTTCCTGTTACTACCCTTGGACTAGATCTGTTGTCAGGTACATATCTTCGCAAGTTGCAGAGTCTGTGGTGACAAGTGACTGAGAATAACTCAGTCCAGAGGATCAACCAAGTTAGGTGCTTCTTTGCCTGATTAAATGGAAACATAGCTAGATTATCTAACCTTGTGCCTCTTAAAAATACAGAGGGTGGACAGAGTCCCAAAAGAGAAGATTTTGTCAGTTAATTTCAGTTGTGCAGTGTTCTGTTTTGGATTGCTTTTTTGTCCTGAAATGTCAGTAAGGAATTACCACTCTGCAGTGTATAATATCTCGGAAGAGTGCAGATCTCACATAATGATTTGGCGATGCAGGCCTTGGTTTGGTTCCACTTGGTCCGGTTCAGAGCATGCTTCCTGCAATCCTCACCTTGCATTCGAGTTAATACATTATATCATCTTTGTATTCTGTTGAGCAATTTTTTTTTCTCAAGAAACTGAATTGTCATATGTATGTCAGGATATGCACCTGTTGCTGACAAGTGATATGGGACAGAATTGTAATTTTTAAAGGTCCTTTCCACCCTTCATGTGGTCTGACAATTGAAATGGCCTTGAATTACCAGCTCAAATTTACCTTTAAAGTTGTTGGCATATTGAATTGGGTGTTTTATTCCCTATCTAAATTACATTTCTTAGGAAAGGTAGGGTTTCATCAGCTGTTATGTGTTCTGCTCCTAGTAAGACTTCAACCAACTGTTGGATTTGCATGGAACTTGGCATTTGACATTGTACCTTAGAGGCCACCATCCATTTTATACTTTATAATTCCCCACCACAAGTAATGTTAGCATGGTTGTCAGATGAACTAATGATGCTAGTAGAGTCATGAATTGTGTGGTAACTGTGCATCGTCTGAAGCTATGTAACTTTTGTAACATATTCTTTGTTACAGAGAATGGCATCCACTTATTCCTATGGATAGGTCTGAATGTTAGCATGGAATGGGTGCAGAATGTATTTGGTGTTCACTCAGCTGCCCAGATTGACATCGATCGCACATCACTGCCTCAATTAGACAATCCTCTTTCAGCGAGGATACACTCTGCAATTGCATCAGTTCGTCATCAAAGACATAGATACATGAGGGTAAATGTCCAATTTTTTCTGCTATAGCTTGGTTTCTTGAAACCGTTAAGCAGCAATTTCTTACTTTAAGCATGGAATGTTAATTATAAATCGGTGTTAAAAGGATCCTGATGATCGAAATTAAACCCATACCATCTGTAATTCACTGCTGAAGCTTATGGTATAAAAGTAAATGCGAATTTGCCTTTATACTTTTAGAAGTTGTATGTTACATACACACATAAAGTCGAAACTTAAATATGGGGTGGATTTATGTATTGTGTCTAGTGTCCTCTTTTTCACGCCAGCTGGAATTGTCAGTGAACATAATGTGCTAAACTATTTGTGTGTGTTTTTTTTTCTTTCTTTCTAAGTGAGCATAATTCTTCATATTGCTGGTTCTCTCTGGCTTTCTTGTTGTCAGTAGTGCACTGTGATGGATTCTGATGATGTACTGTCCATTTAGTTGCCTTGCTCAGTGGAAGAAGCAAAGGTCCCCCCCCCAGATGCTTCACTTTCATAACATAACTTGCCTGGTCATTTCTGTTACGTTGTTACGAACAGCAGCACAATTCTGATGAAGTTCCGACATGACTTAAATAGTGCACAGAAACCTCTAGCACAGTGATGACAGTAAACTATAAAACATAAACAAGGCATAAACAGAGGATCAACGAAGCAAAGAAATAAGGCCTGATGTTTTCTCTTTAGGATAATACTTAGTGCTCATACACAGGACCCCAACCAGTGTTCACCAGAGTCTAACATCTGTTTCCCTAAACATTATGTTTTTTTTATCATGATAAGCCAGTTTAATTTGTGTTATACTTGGAGGCATATGCATTTGACATTTTAATTTATGCTGTTAATTTATTTTCAGTTAACATTGGTCAGACAACGTGACAAGTTAGAGATGGTTTTCAAACATTTCCTGATGGAGGATCGTGGTTTTGATGGCTCAGCTTCGTATGTAGATTTTCTGTGTCATATGCACAAGGAAATACGTAATCTGCTGAGCTAGAAGCATCTTGTAATAACCACCATTAAGATGATAATGTGAACAAATCTAGAACCTGAGGCTGAAATGCTTGCAAGGGTCGATGAATTGACAACATTCATACATTCAGAAGAGGAATGACAAATGTTGTCACAATTTGGTTTCTCCCATAGATAATTTGTCATGGCCTTTTTCGAAGAGCAACACCAAGCAAACTCACACTGACAGGCACAGAGTGAAATGTGACTGAAACTTTTCAGTAAGTCTGAATGTTTTCTATCTACAAAGACACTTAGCTAACTACAGGAAACAAGATGAAAGTTGTGCATGATGTTGAAATGAAGATATCATATTATTATGAAGAACTCAAGGTCATGGTTATACTGAACATACTTAACAGTAAGAGACAGTTTGTTGCAATAAGGATTTTAATTATATGAGAATGTTTTAATGCACTAATGAACAGCATGTGAAGAGAACTTTGAACTTTAATAAAGACCAAGGGAAGAACACAAGTTATGTATCTTTTGAGTCTATTTCAGGAGTATTTATTTTTTTCTGTTATAGCAAATTTAAGAGTTTCAAGTAAAATTTACATTTTTACAGAATCTTTTGTCACAGAATGTAATTGTTGATGTGTGCTGAAGTGATCATAGAAACTTTGACTTTGTGATTACATTTGGTGCAGTATGAGACCAACAACAAGAAATACAAGAATTGTTTAATACTGTAGTGGGGTACACTTGTAAAATTAACATTTTTATAGGCAGGGTGGGGGGTGGGGGCTATAGAGGATATCAGTAATACTCTCCCTTTATTTGTTCAGCTTGTGTGTCTTATCAGAACATACATTTCTTTTATTTTAAGTGAAACATTGTTTGTTTAGTGGTTAATTGAAAATAAACATACTGACTCTTTGGTCTCATATTTTTTTTATCTGTTTCATGTATTTCCTGTTTATGTGAAGGATATGTCTGTCTGTCTGTCAGTCCCTGTCTGTAATGATCACTTCACTTTTCCTTTTGTTTGGTCCTGTTCCATGCTTTTGTATTTCTATCTTTGCCAACCAGGTTTGTCTTCCAAGCCATTTCTTTTGAACTCTGTAGGTAATTGTCTTGCCTCGTGTTTCTATCATGACCATTCTGCCTCTCTCGCTGTCCCTCTCTCTCTCTCTCTCTCCATCCCTCTCCCTCCCCCTCTCTCTCTCTCTCTATATATATATATATGTGTGTGTGTGTGTTTACACATGCATGCAAAGGGAGAGAAGGGGGGGGGGGGGAGAGAGAGTGAAAGCTCTCATAAATGGAACTTGGATGTGACGGAAAACTTTCTTCAGTTGAAAACTTCTACAGTACCTATGACTTACTTTTAGAAACACAGCAGCAGCAGCAGCAATAGTAGTAGTAGTAATAGTGATAGTGGTACTAGCAGCAGCAGTAGTAGTAGCAGTGGTGGTAGTGGCAGTAGTAGTAGTGGCAGAGGTGATGGTGGTTGTAGTAGTGATAGTGGTACTAGCAGCAGTGGTGGTGGTGGTGGTGGTGGTTGTAGTTGTAGTAGTAAGGATGAATGGCACTGCTTGGAGAGCAGTGCACCTGCTTGCCTGCTTTTGTCTATTTCAAATTTAAAGGATTCTCATGAAAATTCATGTATTACAGTGTATGCACATTTGTTACACATAACGTAAGCTTGGTAGTGATACGTGAATAACTGAGGCCAAATCAGTTGAAAAACAGTGTACCTTATCAGCTACATCTCAGCTGCCATTGCAGAGATATTCCTAAAAATTCACATCTGGTACTATAGGCTCATTCAGTACAAGGAAGTAATTTTGTGATTGGTCAATAATTAAGGGCCCTTTACTTGGAGAACAAAGTACTTTTTCAGCTTTATTTCTGCTTACATTGAAGAGACATCCTTGAAACTTCATAACTCACACGAAGCGCACATTAGTTCGAGAACAAAGTAACTTTTGCCTGTATCTGTGCTACCATTGGAGGGATGTCCTTGACAGTTCATATGTCATATTTTCCACACACTTGCTATAATCATTTTAAGTGTCATTGTGATTGGTCAAAAATTAGAGGAACTTTATTTGAAACAAGTAACTTTTTGGCAATATCTCAGTTTCCAAATTTAAGGATTTTCTTGAAATGCCATACATCACACTCTCCATGCATACTCTACAATAGCTGTAAGTTTGGTTGCAATCAGGCACTAATTAAGGATGCTTTGTTTTGGGAACAAGGACCATTTTGTCTGTATCTTGGCTTCCTTTGGAGGAATTTTTCTGAAACTTCTTATCTCGCACACTCCATGCATGCACTACATACATGTAAAGTTTGCTTGCGATCGATTAGTAACTAAAGATACTTTACTTATAGAACAAAGTACTTTTTTTGGCTTTTATCTCGGCTTCCATTGCAGAGATCTTCCTGAAACTTCATACTTTGCACTTTCCACGCATGTGCTACATATGATGTAAGTTTGTGACTGGACAGTAGTTAAGAATAATTAAGAACACATTGCTTCTTTAGCTGTATATTAGTTCCCATAGGAGGGATTGTCTTGAACTTCACACCTCTCACTTTCGAAGTTTGCGCTAAAAACGATGGAAGTTGGGTTGCAATCGGTCATTAATTAAGGGCTGTTTACGTGAGAAGAAGGTATCTTTCCGGCTGTATGACCATATTCCATTGGAGGTATTTTCTGGAAACATCGTACCTGGCATTTTATGTTAAGAACAAAGACCTTTTCGGCTGTATCTTCACTTTCATTGAGGGAAATTTCCTAAAATTACTTACCCAGCACATTGCATGCCTGTGCTGCAAATTATGTCAGTCTAGTTACGATGAGTCAATAATTAAGGACACTAATGTTGTATAAAAATACCTGAATTTCGGGTTCCATTGGAGGGAATTCCACAAAATACACCGCACACATGACTAGACACCACACACTATGCACCTTACATCACACCCAACACATACCACACACACACACACATACCACAAACTGTACATACTACACACACACTCCTGACAAGACACCACACAGACCACCTCACACTACACAACATACCACTCCACACACACACACACACACACAAACAAACAAGCAAACATGACTCACACCATAGACATCAACATGCACGCACAGAAGCTGAGGAGGTGCCATACAACTCACCTCACACACACACAATGACCACACAAATAACCATTGAATTGGGTTGCTCACAGTGCATACTGTTGTGTGAACAATAGGAAGTGAATTACCATTTGATATAACGTACTTGTTTGTAGGCAACAGACAAAACACCATTCCAAGTGCTGATGAATGACCATATGGTCATTGTGTGCACACTGTCGGCTGTAGCATAGCGTAGTTTGTTAGGGAGGCACCATTACAGATGGGCCTACTGCCTTGACCTTCTACCCTGGTGGAAGCAAAAGGTTTTTTGAAATGTTGGTGTTTCTCTACCAGATTGCACGGCATCACATACAAGGAGACAGTAATGTTGAAGAGAACATCACATCTCACAATATGCAGGAAGTTCTCATCCATGATGTCTTCCACAAAGAACTCTAATAAAGGTGTTTGTCATGTTCAATTGCAGTGCATTAATACTAGCTGATAAGATCTGAGCTTGGTGTCTGGTGAGTGGGTGTTGCAGGGGAAGGGGATAGCCTGCAGATATGATGGTTACTGCGAGACATGCAGGTGTGTGTCATAAACCCTGCCTAAGCCCACAAAAGCAAAAGGTGTTTCCCTGGCCAATTGTGTTGAGTTACGGCAGTACTTTTTTATGTTGTTAGTCTTAACTGTGTTGACAAGGTTGTTTGCTCACCTTATATTATTCAGACTTTGGTAGATACAACCTGTCACTTTTCAAGATCCAAGTACATGTCTTGCTAGCTTCCTATTTGAATGCTTTCACATACATTAAAATGCATTCTCTTAATCACTCCGAAGTTTTCATTGGTATAGTGAATGGTCTGTGGGCTGGGCAACTAAGGATTTTTGGTTCTGCAGCATTGTGTTTCCTCACAAGGCACATCTGTAGGCAACCTAAACACATCTGCTTCTTCCTTGCAGCAGTTTTCATCTCCATTCATTACAACTCATTTCTCCCTTACAAGACTAAATGACAATAAATTCAAACCCCACTCTCAAAAAGCCATTCCCTACAGCACAATCACTTTATGTAATAAATAGGTCCACTATCACCCAACAGTGTTAGCTAATACTCCAGGTGGTGAATGAGACTAGTATCTGAGCAGTAAAGGGACTTGTTGATTAACTGGGTATTGATCAAGACTGTAACTGTTGCACAATGAATGATTCAAACCCATCCAGTTCACTTGAATGAAGGGTTCACTGATCAGAGACCCTGGTCTCATCAGTCCCCTTGCTGCTTCATTCTTTTGGACCTGTTCACTCATGAAAAACACTCTACCTCTATACACATTACTGGCAAAACAATGTCCCTTTGATTGGCTATACTATTTACCCTAGACATGCCATGTTATTCACATGTTTAACTGTGGCCACACATGTGACCATTTATGATTGTGTATAATGGGTCCATAAATTTACCAAATGTAGGAACCACTGCAAAGTTTTAGGTGCCAGACAGGTGACATGAAGCAAGTTCCATGCTGTGGGCCCCTGTATATTAGCTACTCACATATAAAATTTAGTATTCCATGTGACTTTGACCCTGAAATTTTGTGTCTTTGATTTATTAGAGTGATGACAGAAAAGCTATTCTACATCGAACTCCTTAATTGGTCATATATGCCAACATGCTGTTGTAGCCCAGTCCTTGCTCATTGGTAGGTGAGGGAATTGGGGTTGTTAATTGTCAAAAACTGCAGTCATCTGAGTATGAGGCTTTATTTCTGATAGAATTGTGGTGCTGAAAACAAGGTCACAGCATTTGCAACACTCTTGTGTGGGGCTGACACAAATTCCCACCTTTGAAAGTTATTGTCCAGAGAATGTATGAAGAGAAGTGTGTGTGAATACAAACATGTTCAAATCTAGTTAAGCTGACAGAAGGCTGTGAGGTGCCCTAATATGCCCTATAAATTATGCACACAGCCGAGTAGATGGATTATTTCGTTAGACTGATCAAGGTCCCCTGTAGAACGAGTATTTGGTTACACTGTGTGAGGTTCCCAATAAAATCTAAAAAATACACGTTCCATCAGAAGATACAATCCACACTGATACAATATATAGCATAATCAGTGACTACAGTCAATTTATCACAATCACATGAGCCATGGGTGTCCCCTTTTTTGGACATCCCACAACTCTGCATAATCTAATCATATTTCCACAATTGTTGGAATCACTTTTGATTACTGTTTCCCTGAAAACGTTTTTATAAGGGGAAGAAGAGTTGCAGACAGGCAAGTGGGGTAAATTGAAAGCAGACTTGGTGGAAGCCCTAGGCGTAGATGGAGGATATTAAACTGGATCGCGAAGATGAAGACTGGAGGGGTTGTACTTCATTCTGTGGCTCAGGATAGAGAGAAGTGGTGGGCTCTTGCTAACTTGCTAATGGGCCCTTCACTTGCATAAAATGTGGGAAAGGTTGCTGAGGAACTATTGGAACTTGTTCCATGGAGTTACAAATTTAAATGAAAAATATACAAAAAACTGATTACTAATTAACAGGTGCTGTTGAAATTTGTGTTACATAACGTTCATTAATGTTCACAGAATTCCAGCCAGTGTGTTCCAGTGTAACTGGAATTACTACGAACATGTTCATTTCAGATTCCTTGTAAATCAATACACCAAGCATCAGCGGAAACTTATTTTCTGTGTCAGTTCATACATCAACGTTCAAACGATCCGTGGACGAAATCACTTAGCTTACAAGTAGTAATCTGTGACTCAAACTGGCGACATTGCAGAAGCTTACAAATGGCTGACGGAATGTAGTATTTGCTTTTCTGTTTGAATATCCACGAATGTTATTCTTATATGGAGTGTCACAGATGGTACGTGCATACTTTGTGCAGTTATGTTCGTGTTGGAGTTGTTTATAACGCGTTTCTGATAACGTGTCGCTGAATACGCTTCATTGCAGCGTACAATGAATTGCGAAACGTGGTTGTTGGAGGTGTGAGGTTGAATTTAAGCTATGGCTCTTTTGCCAGCAACAGTTTCCTGTTTTTTTGCCATTAATCACTGACGCGTATAAATGAGAAGATTCTGGACGTAATGTTTGGTTGGACAACATTACGTTTTGCCAATTGATGGTAAATGAATGCATGGAAGGATGGACGGACGGATGGATAAATAAATACATCAGTAAATAAATAACCTGACATGATCTGACCCGACTTAATGTAACGTAAACCAACCTAACCTAATCTAACCTAACCATACCTGACCTAAGCGAACATAACCTAACCTGTCCTAACCTAACCTCACCACTGACCCGGAACATGTAAGAGTGGGAATGTAATTTTTATAATTTAAAAATAGTAGACATTGTATGAAGTGTGTGAGTTGTGTTATTACAGTTGATAATGGATTACATTTCATAATAAAATGTATTCACCGAAGAATGTCAGTGTTACAAAATTAAGGAGGGGAATGGTAGGTTACATGGAATGTGTGCAAGGCTGTTGTTCACAACTCAGTGGAGGTGATTAGTTTGGATGATCAAGCTCTGATGGTAGATATTAACATCGTCCTACATAAGGTGTGATGTTGCAGATGGGATTGATCTGGCTGAGGGTGCCTCGGAATGTTCATTTTTTGGGTAATGAGAGAAAATTGTATGCCTGTTGGGTAATTGCCTGCTTTACAAGAAGGCAGTTTTGTGGACTGGATTATGAAGGGATCATCCATTAATCTGTGGCAGGGGAAAAGTTTACCTTTATCTTCAAAGCATCCAGACAACCTCTGAGGCCAGCCCAGTCTCCTGTTCAGTTGTACTTGGGATACAGTGTCTGGGCCAGGATTAAGATTTTGTGGAGCTGTAGTTTGTGTATGTGTACACCCCCGCATACTCTCAATATGTGGAGATTAGTGAAACATGGGAACAGCTATATAGTGCATAGTTTTTGTCTGATGGAATTGTCAAGTGGGTGGATAGGAGCAAGCCACTAATGCAGCAACAATGTCATGTTTGGTCTATTCCTTCACCCTGTCTCTGTACTTACAGTTGACTTTCTCATGCTGAAGTTCTAAGCAAATAAACAAACATCACTCACCATTTCACCACACCCAGTAAGACCGTCCGTAAGCTCCACTAACTTCACCACTGGCATTGCACTAAGATATCATCCACTAATTGCTGGCAGGAAAAAGTTTACTCTCATATTCAAAGCAGCCAGACAATGTCTGAAGCCAGCCCAACCTCCTGTTTAGTCCTACTCACAGTAAAGCATCTGGGTCCAGAAGGAAAGTGTACCTCTGTCTGTTACCAGAATTTAGATTTTGTCAGTCTGTAGTTTGTGTACGTGTACACCTATGTGTAGTCTCAGTGTGATGAGGTTAATGAAACATGGAGCTATGATATGTAGTGTATCCATATTCATGATGTGTGTTCCTTACAGCACAAACTCTTGTATGAAAAATGGGAATTGGCTTACTACTGGAAATAATTTATTTGTTTACAGGCAATTGCAACAAAATGCTGTTAAGAATGATGAAGAATTTGCATGTACTCGTCTGTTCACACTGTCATTTGGGACCCCAGTGAGTTCAGATTGAGGAAGAAGATGAGGAAATTCTCTGTGTTGTAAGCTGTAGCGCAGTGTAGTCTGGTAGAGAGGCACCATTACAGATTAGCCTACTGCCTCTATCATTTGCACTAATGAAAGCAAAGGTTTCTGTGAAAGTTTGGTGCTTGTCTGCCAGACTGCACAACGTCACAAGAAGACAGTAATGTCGAAGAGAATATCACATCTATCAAGATGCAGGAAAATCCCTCCATGATAACATGTACTTCGCAAGGGACCTTTATCAAGGTTTGTGTCATGTCACATTGCATTATGCTGTTTTGTGATCAGCTTGGAAAGCATACAATTGCAGAGGCCAGTGTAGATCATTGTAAACTGTCTTGTGTAACATCTTATACCAATCTATGAGCATAGTGTTTGGTGAGTGGATGCATGCAAGTGGTGTTGGGAGGGGTGTAGCGTGGAGAGAAGATGGTTACTGCAAGATATGCAGGTGTGTGTAGCAAGCCCTGCTAAGTCCACAAAAGGAAAAGATGTTTCCCTGGCCTAATGTTTTCAGTGAAGACAGTATACCTAATTTGACTTGTTAGTCTCAGCAGTGTTCAGTGACTGGTTTACTGACAGGACAGTGTCCAGGCTTTGGTGTATGTGGCATGTCACATTTCCAGATAGAAGTTAAAAACATTGCCAATAAAAATAAATAAATGAAAAATAAATCAATACATGAATTCATACATATATACACACATAGATAAGTGGATAGATAGGTAGTTAAATATATATAAACAAATGGATAAATAGGTAATTAAATAAATATATATGGCAATTAATTACCTACTCTAACAGAACCAAAAACATACGACATACATTCCATAGTTGTGTTTTTCTCATCTGTGACTAAAAGTTCAAGCAGTTTGGTGGAGGAGGTTAATGTAGTTTCACATCTATATAAATATTGTATTATTCTGTTCATTTTTGTTTTATGCAGCCATTGTGGAATTTTTCTTTGTTGCTGTAGACAGAGAATGAAATCAACCTTGGTGACTTGTGTTATAATACGTAGTAATGTGGGGTTTTATTACTCTTTGCTAATAGGTGTGAGGAGGCATCATTAGAGAGACTGATTCTCTACCTTCTGGCTTGTGGAAGCAGTACTTCAGATATGTCTGCAGTTTGCCTTCAAGGTCCTTTGGTGTAGCCCCGTGTTCAAATAGGAAGGATTACTGATGTTTGACAACAGTTCCTGCCAGAATTTGTGGTCATAGGTAAAACAACGGTAATCATTACTATTTGGACGTAGTGCTGGCCAAGGTTCCATGACATCCTTCTGTGTGCAGAGACATTTGACTTCAGATTGAGGGCAGCCAGCAAGTTCCTTCTGTTCTGGTTTCTGCACATGAACTGACATGTTAGTGTACCAAACTACAGGTCAGTGTCTGTATTTTTCAATGCTGAATTGAATTACCACATTAATAAAGAAATATGTAGTGTATTTAAATTTCATGGTTCTGTGTCACATAATTATTATTCTTTTGACAGTCCTGCAGTGACGTTAGTAAAAGGGAAGCTGTCTTCTGAGGATTTTGAAGGATGTGAAGCTTGAGGGTCATCAGCCAAGCCATGTGGGTCTTAAATTGTGGACCATCCACCAGGAGCACCTGTATTAAAGGTGTGTTACTTATGATATTGCTCATGGTTTGCTGAGATAGATCCGGCATTGAAGTTAAACAGGGGGTTCTTAGGTGTGAGGTGTTTGGCAGGGCTCTGTATGAATCAGAAATAACCCTTGTTATAGGGGTTAGTTTACCCTCGTGACTATAACACAGCCACAGTGGGTAGTGTAGAGGTCACAGTTAAAGAGGGCACACCTGGGGTGGAGTCTTACTAGGTTATCCTGCATGACCAATCAATGCCCGTTTCTGTGTATAGTACTTTGAGTTAAACATTTGTTATCCTTGTTGCAAGACCTCTTTCACCAATGTAAAAATATTTCTATTTTACTGTAGCAGTACATGAAGAAAAACACGACAGTGACATGTTCTTTTGCCAAGTCAATAATCATGCTTTTCTGAACCCTGTGAGAGAACTGATGCCCAATGCGACAGGCATTGGACAGGATGTTGAGTGGGCCCCAAAGTCCCCAGTGGTAATTCAACACCAGCATTCAAAGCATTAGCCATTCCTCTACTGACTGAGCTGTCATGGACCTGTTAATGTCATCTGTTATAATCTTCATGTTCAGATCCTCGCAAATCAGTAGGACTCATGTATCATGTGTACATACACATCCATGGGGCAAACCCATTGTAACTGTGAGCTGTTACATGTAGCATGTAGCTGAATACTTACCTTTATCTACTGACAAGATAAAGAATGTATGGAGCCTTAACTTGATAGCACACTGTGCCTTAGATACCATACTTCGGCACTGATAAATCTTAGAGTGTAGTTTACAATTATAGGAATGTGTTCAATGCTGTTGTGCTGTAGTGACTTATTGCATACATGTTCAACTGCCCATGTCAGGTTCTGAAGAGGGAGGCAGTCAGTTGATGCTTAGTAATGAAGATGTCTTTATATTGCGTTTGTGTTCACAGTTGGGTGCAGAGCAAGGCAACACATGACCATAATGTGGACCAGATGTGACGTCTCTGTGGGGCATCAGATGCAGTACCAAAGTGAGTTTTAAAATTAAATTTTCATTTCCATAATTTTACATTTCCCTCAATTTTATATTCATTTTAAATGGCCCCATCTAAAAAGGTTGCACTGCAGTACTTGCTAGCCATTGGTTTGAAATGGGTAGACAAAGTCATAAAAGTTTAGGAGCACACCAGAATCTCTAGGGATCAGGCTTCTTACACAGTTGACAACAAAACAAAGCCAATAATGGGTGTAGTTTTATTCCTCCACTTATTCTTAACCTAGAAGTTAGTAGGTTGAATGGTGAAAATCATGCTGTAGCTATTGAATAAGAGGCTCTATGTGCTACAGAACTGGTTTTGAGGGGAGGAGAGTGTCTTGCCCATGTTGGGATTCAAACTGTGGACCATCAAGTCCATAGCTTAGTCACTATACTAACTACAGTACTAGGACGTGTGTCATCACCGTTGTGTGTGTATGAACTTGGATCGGTGTGCAGTCGAACACAACTGTGTCACGTAGGTGTATTTAATGACTATATTAAGCAACTACATGTTTCGCCCTTTTCTGGCCATCTTCAGATTGTCTTGAGAGAACAAACTTAAAATCCTACTATATGTATTGCGCGCGCATGTGGTGTACAGATCTCTACATTACGGGGTTTATCATGTACAAATTTAAAGTTAAGTTAATGTTAGTTTGGATGAGAGCTCGCTGGCTCATTGGGTCGTAGTTGTACGGAGTGCGGTCCTTTCGTCTTAATAAGGTGCGCTGTGTGGGGCATGGTAGCGTGGTCTCTTGCTTATGTTCTAGGTGTTAGTATGTCCTCGTTCTTCTGTTTTATCCATGGGTGAGAGTGGGTTCGTGTGGGTGGTGGCTTTCCTTGTTG
>Ga0123357_10004678_pt1 | contig 16159 bp, 10 predicted proteins | sample TergutEmb28metaG_FD_89873 | JGI IMG/M metagenome (GOLD analysis project Ga0123357, IMG submission 89873) | Embiratermes neotenicus P4 segment gut microbial communities from Petit-Saut dam, French Guiana - Emb289 P4 | ecosystem: Host-associated > Arthropoda: Insects > Digestive system > Gut ... | reverse complement strand
TTGAGAGTAAAAAAAAGAATAGGTATTTAAAAAAATAAAAAAAAAAATTTTTAATAAAAAACCGGGGAAAAAAATATGTGGGGGGGGGGGGGGGGGGGGGGGGGGGGGGGGGGGACGTTTGAGATTGGACATCCATTTTATTTTGTACAACAATTGGACATCCATTTGCAGTCACTGCACAGAAGTGCTGTGCAAGGTAAAATGTTGGGGTCTAGCATTATGCAGTAGACAAAGTACTATTATGTGTACTGCAGCCATATACTACATGAAGCACAAAAAGGACAACATACAAATATGACAATTATTACAGTATTATAGTCATTAAGTATCCCAAAATATGAAGTGAAGGAAAAAAATGCTAAACCAGGGCTTTACTTATGTTTTAAGTGAAACAATGAAAGAAGTGATACAAGTCTTGAAGTTTTTATGGTGACAAAATTCAGTGACATCTTCTGAGGATGTTAACTGCATCATGCTGTACAAGTACACCAGCGTTTCAAAAACTGCATCAGTCAGTGTCAAGGTTTTTGGTATCAGAACTCTGATAATGGAGATGGAGTCAAGTCTCTGAAACACTGGTAATCTGAACCACTGATGTGGCTGTAGTGCAAGGAGATTTTACTGAACGAAAGATAGGTGCAAGGCGAAGCACACACAGTACAGATATGCCACTTGATACATCCACAGACAGTGAGGTCACTTCACATAAACCATTTGTATGCAAATTACTTATTTCCATACATTTTAAAAAGACTTACGTATGACATAAGACACATAAATTATATTCAAGAAAATCAGAAATGAATTTAGTGGCAGCTACATGGCCTAATACGATGTGCTTCCGTCAGACCCCGAAGACAGTAGCAGTACTATAAATTCAGACAACAGTGGCTATTGTATATAATTCATAAACTTCCCATACTGCCATATCTGAGCATTTCATGATTGTGGTCTTTTGGATTTTGACATTATGTGGTCTGGTACATGTTTACTGACTTACGCTTGAAGATGTATGCAGCAGTTTCCTCTAAAATACTAATAATGATATACCAAATTATGTGGTGTCATAAACACCCCCCCCCCCAAAAAAAAATATATACCAAAAATTCCACAACTTTTGCAACCACAGGATATAAGACTACACATTCTACATGGTTTGTTACATTATATCAATCCATACTTAATAATCAGCAATTCAGTATAACAAATAAGGCAGATTTTGTTGTTTACCCTCTGAACACTATAGAAAATATTTACATACTTCAGTATGTTGTGTGGCAGCAAATATCCAGTCTTCCCCTCGTTCTTGAACATTTTCCAATGTGGGACTTGAGGTTTTCATGGTGGAGACTAAACAGAATACAATCTTCTGGAAAGGGAAACAGTATTCTGCAAACTTCCAATGCTTGCTGCCGTACACATCAAAACAATTTTCCTTATTTTCCCTACCATTCCCCAAAAATGTTCCTTTATATCCTTTTATACAATGCTGTAACAAGCACCACACCACCAAATCATGTAAGGATGTGGAGGTAAGGTGCCATATACTCTCAGACTGAGACACTATGTTTGATCTGATTTTCCTGAAATTACACTGAAATTAGTAAAATTACACAGGCTATTAATTGTAAACATGAATACAGAGATTTGCCATGTATCACACCATTGATAAGGGTGAGAATATTTCACTATTTTTAAATACCCTTTTAATATTCTTAAATTTGCTTATCTGTGAATGAAATTCTTGAAGTTAAAATGAACTTTAAAACAAACTGCTTAGATGTATACAATGACAACTCATAATTAATGTTTGTGGACTTAATGTTTTTTTACATTCATAACTTCTACACCAGCTACTACACATACAACAGTGAACTATAGCAATGATGAAGTTACAATGAAGTTACGAAACCCTCTTGGAACCACTATTTTATAATGTGTGAAACATGTCACTCTCAGTATAATGGAAGAAGCTGAATGACTACACCATCACTCCAAAGGAACTGGAACTACAATAAACACCAGCAAAGTCAGATGACGAAAATGAATGGAAGAAGTGTGAGAAGAATGGCAGAACTGATAAAACTGATAGTATGAGGAAAAATGTACTTGACTGTTAGGATAATAACTTATCATTGGCAGTGATTTGACAAGCAAGGGTGACAGTATAGTAAAGGAATAATCTCACAAACAAAGGACAATTGAAAAACAGGAATACTGTTCTTCTAAAAGAGTTTTTATACAATTGTGCCAGGCACAGGGAATACCAGTATTGAAGGATGTTCCCAGAAGTATAACAGCTGTTACGTTGACCAAATATGTACCAACTTACACAATACTCCTTGTTTTCTACTAATGGTATTGCTGTTACTTTGGGAGATCAGTGTTTTCCTAGGAACAAAGACAAGCACACTAAACTTTAATTAAAACTAAATTTGTCATACATCATTTTATTCACTGATCTTTGGTTAAAAGCTCCTACCTTAATGTTAAACACATCTGGTTTGAAGTCCGCCAATCCTGGAGAAAAATCAACTTCCCTTTAGGGTTTTGCAATCTGTTCTGACATTGATGACTTGTGATAGGGTTAAATTACTCCAGAGAAATAAAGAAAGATGTGCAAAAATACACTTACATTAATTAAAGTACATTATGCATAAGATAAACATGCAATGTCATACTAGTGAACATACTATGCAATTGATATAAAAGCTCTTCTTCCCACACTTTAAATATGAAATTGAATAAACAGTAACGTCAGAATTGTAAGTTTATAAGCATGGCAATGTCCAGGTACTATTTCTATGAACATGAGTATTTGGTGTGCTGTTACATAATTTACTGATCAGACTAATCCCTAATGATGGAGACCATGACAGTATCTGAAACAGAAATCCACTCAATCTTGATCACGTTGCTCAAAAATATTTCATTACTCAAAGTAAACTTCACAACCCTGTAATATGTACGTGTTTCGTGCCTCCTTCCAAGCCACATCATCACTAAGCACAAACAGTATAGGACTGAATATATAAATCAAACTGTGCTGTGAAATTTTATAATTCTGAGCTACTTGTTTTGCCAGGTAATTTACACACAGACAGTAGTTCTTATTCTTTCACCCTCATGCATGACAGTTAAATCACATAACCACCAACCAGTCAAAAAGGAAGAAACTTTGACACTTCTGAGGACATGGGGCAGCACACATCAACAACTATGTGAAAGTTTGTCATGAAGTAGCGCAGATGCGCTGTAGCATCAGGTATGAAGTTGTACAGCAGGCGCAGAGAACAAATGCCACAATTCTACAGTAAATGGATTGCTGTAGAAGTAATGCTCTAATGAAATTGGAAAATACCTGGTTCAAATCTTGAATGTGTCATTGGCTATTCTGAAAGTTTTGTGGTTCCCATTAGTTCCTCTATAGGCAAATGCTAGGATAATACCACGATTATTACTACTACTTTGAAAATCCTTTCCAGCAGCCATGCAAGTTTTTATATCTGCTGATATCTATGTCTGCTTATATGTACTCATAAATTCAAAATTCACCAGAATGAGAAACTGCAACCTAAAGCTTTTGCAGTGAATACATAGGTTAAAATACACCACAGCATCAGCCATGTCATGACTACCTAAAAATCAAAATCTTGGAGATTTGCCATTTATGAAACAATGCTTCTTAGTTCATGCATAATGCAGCTGATCACCTAGAAACATTTAATACAAATAAGTATCTTAAGAGACCTTGGAGAAAAATTGTAAGAAATGAAACTCTAGAAAAACATAGCAAATTTCATCATACATCAATGGAAGTCGAAAGTGGATGCCATAAAGCCACAAGAACTGTTCTATGTGTGTATTCATAGATTATATAAAACATATGAGTACATAAAATTCGAGGTCTTCACAGGAGTGAGGACTCATATCTGGTTGTCTAGCTGATGATAATGTGCAGTATACTACTGAGTGTAAATTCATTTGGTTTGCTGAGTACAGGAAGGGAAGAACTTGATAATGCTTGGCAAGTTGGCTGCAAGTTGACTCATTTTATCTATGTTAAATTGTAAGATGTTTGCCTAGTTGTGTTGTCTCACATACAGCAAGCCAGTGTATGTCAGCAGTGTTTTCTGTTGAACAAAGTGTCCATCTGCAATATTGTTGCAAATTACATACCTTTGGGCCATTAAAAAAAAATAGCCACAGAAAGTCTTGTAAAAAATATCCTGTGTCAACAACACCAAGTAAAATAATTTATCGCGAAAGCCATTGAAAGATTCTGAGTGACAGGGTGAGTACTGAACAAAAACAAAATAAGAAGACTTGCAATTGCTTGGATCAGATGTGTTTCACATTAAGCATAAGCATATACAACCAACATACCAGATCTTAGTGTTAAGAAAACCCAGTGCATCTAGGCAGTTCCTCCACATAACATTAAGGTACTGTGTGTGTGTGTGCGTGTGTGCATGCAGAATCATGGGTCATGTGTTGTTTGAACAGGCAATGAATAACCCACAGCTTGTGGCCTCCTCTATCTCCTGGTTTCAATCCATGTGATTATTATTTGTGAGGGATGCTGTAAGACAGAGTATATGTGAAAAATTCACATTTTTTTGCATGTGAAAGACAGTATTCAAAGAGTACGGTACTTCAAGACGAGATTTCCATCGAGTGTCATGGATTATTTTCAGAAGCTGCAAGGCCTGTTCACAAGCTGGAGGCCTGCAAAGTGATGTTAAATGGTGGGGAAAAAGGGATTCCAAATTCCTGGCACATGCAGACTTCAAATATTATGCAGCATCTGTAACAGCTGCTGTGCTTTGGGAACAAATTAAAGACATGCTCCATAGGTTGGAATAAACATTTCTGAGGAATATGCTGCCTCTATATTGAGGACAAAAATAAGTCAGTCTGGGCAAATGGCTTGTTCTATATGTATCCCTATTTCACATAGTACAAAATTATAAGGTTCTCATATGGAGAAGAAAACAGCAGTGAAAGAAAACTCCCAACTTTTATACAGTGACGTCCTGAAAAAAACATTCAACAGTTCGAGCTCTGCAAACCACAAAACATATTTCTCTGCAAATGTGGTGTCAGTCAAACCCTTGGCATACTCACTGGTAACAATAAACTAGTGCCAAATACATCAAATATTTTAAAAGGATCTTTCACTTCACAGAAACTAGGTATGATTTCCTTGCCATGCAAATGATATTAAATTCTGACATGTAAAGTGGGGCACGTAATGGACAAATGGCACTGAAAATTAATGTCATTTAAAGAGAACGGGAAATTAATACTGCGTACGTATTGTAACTGAAATTATTTTTGTTGTGCTACATTCTGTAAATACACTGTAGTGACCAGGCTGTGGGCTGGACAAGAATGTTGGTTCAATTGTTAGCAAGAGCAAGAAATTTTTCTCCTCTTCAAAGCACCCAGCCCTAGGGCCCAGTGGGTCTCCTACTCAATGACCACTCACCTCCATTTGGTGCCAAAGTTTGGAATACAAGAAGCAAAACCTCCACTCACCATATGCTACTGTGGTGTGCACAAGAACACTTTTATTTACTGTACATACTGCCAGCAGATATCAGCAACTGGAAGTTAGGATATCTATTACATGTGAAATAAAAATGATCACTATACATGCCTTGACAGCCTCAAGACAAAAATCTGCCTTCCAGTAAAAAGTTTTTGCTATAATGAAACAATCTACATTACCTGAAGATCTACTCATACTTAAGCCTTAAACTAACATCCTGTAATGTTATGGAACTGAGCTGCATGAATTTAAAGAGCATTCTTACAAAACCAAAGTAAATTAAAAACAAACATACAACAACCCTACAGCCATTCAGATAGTTTATTGTTCACCACCTGATATTTAGACCATTCAAAGTTCTATCATACTTTAAAAGTACCTACAAAGTTTGGTTGCAGAGTTTCAAAGAATGTAAGTTTATTTCAAAACATATTCCATGTACCTCATTGGAAATAATTTCATTTCTACACAAATGACTGCTGACTATTTAAGAGCAACAGTAAATAGCACCAGTGTTACAGTTCTCACCATACAACTTATTACTTGCCTGATAACTTTGCAATTATTTAGTGTTCAGCACGTTGACAAAATAAAATGACAGGAGAACATGTATAAAAAAGAAACATAAAACAAGAAAACAAGTCCCGGCATAGCTCTTGCACTTCGATTTGTGTATGGATTTAAGATAAAACTCATGACTAAAAGGAATAAAGCCCATACTCTAGGCTCAAGGCCGCTATGAAGATCTAAGTGCCTGTTTCTCTTTCCAAACCTTCAAATTGTAAATTAAAATCATAATCATAAATTACATAAATTACAATATTTCCTAGCCACAAATATATAAACATGATAATATTCTGTTTCTTCTGATAAGGATATACTTAATTCAGTCTACCATTGCACTGCCAATAGTGTCAGTAAATTAAAAAAAAAAAAGTATCACCTGAGAACTGCAAAACCAACATTTATCCCGTAACTGACATATATAAACTTCTTCCTACTTCTTCCTAACACAATCTATAAGGGAATTTGCTTCATGTGCATTGTTTGTAGGTGGAAGACTTAGACCCAGTCAACATGAGGACACTAACGCCCTCTGATTATTTAAGTCCCTGCTGTGCTGTATACAAATTCTAATGGAATACCATTTAATAACAAAATAAAATTTTAAAATCACTGTTGACATGTTTCATGGAACATGTAAAAATGCCATCACGTTTCTGTCTGCATTTATACAGTGGATACAAGAGGATCTGAGATAAAGGTGCAGTACAGCACATGCTATCATGTAAGTAACTAGATCTGTGCACTTACTCTTCATGAACAGAATGCAGTGTTAAAAAATGCTGATGGCTGAAAAAGAGCCTTGCCAGACAAATCATGCTACTACAAATTCTATCTTTTAAACTGCTGATAACTTTAAAAAGTAATAAATGCAATAATTCAAAACCTTTTGAGAAGAAAAAATTAAAAAACAAAACCAAATACAAAATTATTATAATAATTTACGAGAAATCTGCACTTCTGCTACATATTTTCGTACCCATATCTGCACCTTCAGTCAGTATGCATTAGGTTCTACCAGCTTCAACATGACTATCAAATACTTCGGGTAATACTGGACAGCATTATTCTGAGTCAAATACTGGATAGCCTTATTTTGAGCCTGTCTTTTGCGTTCTGTTTTCTAGTTGCATAACATTCAGACAAACTAAAAGATACAATTATACAATAACACTAATAAATTATATATATATTAAGCCTAGAAATGTCTTAAAAGGTATAATCTTCATTTAAAATATGTGTGTTTCATGAAGTCGGGTTGTTATGGGATAAAATGTATTAACTAGAACCACACATTAAAATACTAGTATAGCATACAGCTTGTACCTGAACCATACCCACATTACAAAATCCAAAGTTTAACAAGTATCTCTTGATCACCCTTTCCAGCTGCTTTGGTCAATGTGAGCATTTCCTCCAGTGCAGAATTATCAGGTGTAATCAGGCAAACTATTGGGCTGCTGTGACTAAGGCATCTGCCACTCCACGTTTGCGCCGTTTGTTCAACAAAGGATTGTTTGTGTTATCCAGATTCTTAATGTGCACCTGGTCATAGTCTACACGCATGGTTGCCAGTGAACGTGTCATTTCCTCCTGAACTTCTGGCCAGATGTCCTCAGATTCACGCAGCATACGGCCAGTATATAATGGTGTTTGAGGCACCTCTGTGTATTGCTGTAAAGAAATGCACAATAAGGCATTATATTCTTCAATGCTTATGATCTGTAGCTGTATACCCCTTCCAAATTACAAACCAACAAAACACAACAACACTCTATACTATTTCTCTAGGAACAAGTGTTTGTGCAGCTTAAAATGTGATGCTTTTGGTCTTTTCTGGAAAATCCCAGAAAACCTTCCCTAATTTAAAATAGTGGAGGTAACTAACAACACCTAAAAAAGTGGCTCTTCATTTTCTTCAACACTTCTGTGTGGTTTGGAGTTACACATATGCTAGAGAAAACATAACACTTCAGTTCACTTTATATTATTGCAACTTAACTGACAACATAAAGAGAAAGAAAAAAGTAGAAAAGGAAATAAAGCAAGAACAAAAGAAAAGAAGAAAGAAAATTAGACAGAATAAATGAAATGAATTCTGTTATCAATGAATGTTTTCTATTCCATGTGAGTTGGCATTACTAACTCCATAATGATTTAGGCAGCCTGCTAAAAGTTACAGATACTCATATCAGATGACATCCCTGTAACACAGAAAACTGAATGAATTTTGTAGACAGCAAACACAGGAATCAACAAGACCATTCAGTGTTGTCCTGCTGAAATTTGATGCTCTAACTTCATTACTCTACAAGGTAAGTCACTTACTGTTACAGCATTAACCTTTAAAAATGTTCCTTTCCCCTGCTTTTTCAAGATCCATACCATTACTGATATATGAGACAATGGGTCAAAGTTGAAGTTGCTCCTGTGCTTAGCTGACTGACACACCATTAGTGCACATGACAGAGCAGATGTGCAGTTCTACACATTCTTAACCTTCGCACTGACAGGATAATGGTTAGCTTCATACCTAAGCTGCTATATCGTGAGGGGAAGCCCCTCTGTTACTGAGTGGACATGAGACTGGGTATATTTCAACACTACTTGATATCAAAGTACCCAAATTCCAGAAATAAAGATTTAATTGAATTCCCTTATTTCTATAGAAAAACCAACTAGATGCACCAATGTATCAAATTTATTTTTTTTTTATTTTGGAAAGACACACTACATGTTTTGGATGGTGTTTCTGTCCATCATCAGTAGTTCACAACTGTACGTACAGCAACAGGCATTTGTCAAACAGATACTGCTGTCTGTTTGCTAGCGAGCAGACAGCAGTATCAGACAAATGCCTGTTGCTCTATGTACAGTCTTGAACTCCTGATGATGGACGGAAACACCGTCTGAAACACGCAGTGTCTTTCCAAAATAAAATAAAATAAAATAAAATAAAAAAAATTATACATTGGTGCATCTAGTTGGTTTTACTATAGAAATAATATGCATGGTCCTGTGAATGTCAAATTTAAATTCCTTTATTTCTACATATTAGCTTATTCCCCCTGCTTCTTACAGTTGGAAACAACTGAGAAAACTATTATCAACCACAGGGTACAGAATGGTGTATTCTGTGTTGATATACTGCATATGGTCTGTAGTTATAACTGACCTTGCCATGATATGCACAATTTAAAAAACCAGTGTATTCTTACAGCAATCCACTTGTTACGCATCACTTGTTCAATTGTAAGACGCTGTGTTGGGTCAATGCACAGCATTCCTCGAATCAATTCCTTGGCATCGTGAGCCACATTTTTCCATTCAGGATCTGGAAAGTCATACTGTCCTGTGCGGATACGCTTTTTCATGCCTGGTGAGATGGCCAGGCCATGGTTACTGTAGAATGGTGGGAAACCACATAAACTACACAAAAAAGAAACAAAACAATTATCATTTCCAAATAAGGTTCAAGTGCTTATGGTAATAGTAATACTGAATCCTGTGCATCAGTGAATCCAATCCTGGACAATTAAATACAATATGCACTCTCAAAACCCACTCCTTCAACCCTTCTCCTACCATTCAACCTTCATCTTATTGGGAGGGGTATTTAAATTTTAGTGTATGGTTTATGAAAAATATGAGTATTATTTGAACAATAAAAATATAAAATTACAAAAAATAAATGATTTTTGTGGAAAATAGAACAGAGATTAAGTAGCATGCCTTAAAAATGCTGTAACATGTGAATGCAGCTCTTGAAAAGGCTGACACCTATTACAGAACCCAGTGACACTTCACAGTGAATATTTGACAATTCCCATCTTCTGCTATAATTTCCACAGATAAGTATTTCATGGATCCATTTTTATACATCACAGTCCAGCCTTGCTGCTAAGTCTAGGCCACTGTCCTTTAATAGCATGCTATCCAAGGTGGTTACTGGCTTTCTAACTGGACAAAACACTCTGTGATGACAACTCTACATAATGCAGCTGAGGAGACCTCAGCTCATGTTGTATGCGAGTATGAAGCTTTGGTGACACTCAGGCATACTCATCTGGGTTTCTTTTTCTTGGACTCTGAGGATGTCAGAAATCTAAGTCTGGGAGCAATCTCAAACTTCATTAAAGGGACTGGGCTCCCTTGACTTAGATTTCAGCTTAAGGGGCAGAAATGGCCTGTAAACAGCTTATGTGCATCAAGGCCAAAAGGGCTCAAACCCATTATCTACTCTATTCTTCTATTTTACACATTACAGCTCTTGAAGGATACTACAAAATCAGTTTCACTGCAATATACATGCTACAAAATTTAAAAGTTTATGGATGACAAAAAAGCATGGTTTATAAATTTAAAAGTGGGGCTTCTGAACACTTGCGTGATAGTCTGCTGCACTACCTTCATTCTGATTTCTTTAGAGCCTGCAGTTCAAAAGGGGGGGGGATATGAATTTGTCACTGTCATGCCACCAATGTTCATTAAAATAGGAAAATCACAAAATCAGGGCACTGCCCATTTACACACGAAAAATTAAAATAAATACATTTGCTGCACTCTACAACAATGTCTGTTCAACCAAATGTTACTTCTAAAAATCATACAAAAATATTACTTGCTGTCGTTACACTTCAGTTCACGACTGCATTACATAAAACATCCGTAAGTTTCACCTTAATCAAGCACTTTATTTTTAGACAGGAAGTAGCACCTGTAGTAGAGGTTTACATGCAACAGGTGGCACAAGGATCAGGCAATCAATCAGTCAGTCAGTTACAAGCTGTTTAGGGGGATAACTCAATGTGCAACAGCAAAAACAATGGGAACTTGGTTCCTCAAAGAAGTTCATAGCATGATTAAGCTTTTACGGTCCAAACACTCTTCCCCATGCAAATTTTCACACCAATTTATATGGATGTATGGTGATGGCTAATGAGGGTGCAGCCTGTCAGTCAATAGTGCACAGCATTAAAAAATGGTTGAATGAGCAATCGTGATGACTACACTGGTTGGTTCAGCACGCCATCAAGGATGGATGTAAATGGAGCATGGGTGATCAGATTCCACAATGAGAAAGTGCAAACAGCTGTTCATGAATGGCTATGATTTTTTACCATGACAGAAAGATGAGGCAAATGCACCAATATGCTGGTAACAATCCTTAAAAATAAGCTATATCTAAAGTTCTAATGACATACTGAAATTTAAGACCTAGGGAATCTTAATTACTGATTGGCCTTTGTATATGTGCTGCCTGTAAAGTCTTGTATATAATTCTATGCTATTCTATAAAGGTACACAACACAACACTAACACATAAAGGAGTCCCCAACATATACTTCCGTACAAACATTTCCTCTCACATAACCACCTCACTGAAAGACTAAACACAAAAACCCCCATCACTTTATCATTATATTATTCAGTTTTGTGTGGAAGATGGTAAATCTGTGCTTCACACCTCCACCAACTTAGCATCCCTCCCCAGCATCATCTCTGACTCATCTATATACCAATCTCTTGCACTTCACATGGTGTTAGCTAGTGTTCAACTGGCATCTATTTTTGCAGAAGACATTCTGTTGTGTTTAAAAAACTAAATGGTAAGAGAAAATTTCAGTCAACACAAGTATGTTTTACTATAAAACAAATACTGCCCTCATAAATTGCTACTTGTTTTGATCCTTAAGGGTCACCATCAAGTGTATATAAATAAAAAGGAAGGCAGGTATTTAACTGCCTTCCTTTTTATTTATTCTGGGCTGATGATGACCCATAGAGGTCAAAACATGTAGCAATTTATAAAGACAAATTTTATTTTTAAAATAAAAGATAGATGTGTTGACTAAAACAATGATAAGTGGGTCCCTATCACCACAGCATGTTACAAACATTTCACAAGACCTCGGGACTTGGGCCAATCCTTTGCTATGACACAAGCAATTGAAAAGGGACATGAAATTTAGCACGTGGGATGTTAGGGGATTGTATAGATCAGATTAATCTGGCTCAGGATAGGAATGGGTGGCTGATGGTTGTGAATGCAGCAATGAACCTTCAGGTTCCATAAAATGCAGGGAATTTCTTGAGTAGCCAAGGACCTCTCAGCTTCTCAAGAAGGACTCTGCCGTGTGGAGTAGTCAGTTAGTTAGTTAGTTAGTTAGTTGTTTAATTGGCCAAATTTCAAAGTCGGGAACATGAACTCCACTCAGGGAATATAACGCGTGGTGTTCACAGGAAACGTTGTGTGTCTACCAACTAGATAACATAAAGGATATTTGTGGTTAAACCTCTTTTAGTTTTTATTGTCACAGTCACTTAAAATTGTATTCTTTAATATTCACAATCCAATTATTTGTGTCAGGCACTGTTTGAAACTGTATCAACAAATTACACTTCTTTATTATCGTCACACTTCCCCTTCGACCTGCACACACGGGTGCCAGCTAAGAAGTCCAAACCCAGCCTGTTTTAGCTTCACAGCCTCCACACCTCAAGTTCAACAGCTGTCTGCTGATGCATGCTAAAAGCGCATAGAATGTACTGTTCCCAGTAACGCGGCGGTATCATTGTAACCCGAGCTAAAAGCAAGCTGCCTCCCTTCACGCGATAAACACAGTCATAAAATTAATATCAGTTCACACGCTCACAACGTACCAGTGTATAGTAGACAAGCGAGATTCTTTCTCACGTAACTTTGCATGTCTCTCCGCCAAGCATAAGTTTTGATCCGGCTTCGAACCAGAATCAACGGTTACAGCCATGTTGACTAAAACTGTCACTAATATTTTGCATCAATTTTATTGTAAAATACCTTTATCAAATTCTTAGATGGAAAATCCCCCCCCTCTGTTTTGAAAGACATTGCACCTTCCATAACCCTGAGTTACAGCAAAGCCCTGTGTACACTTCAGCCTCAAGAGAACACAGTACTTACAGAATATACATAATGACACCCAATGACCAGATGTCACAGCTCTTGTCATACTTCTCTGGACCAAGAACTTCTGGAGCTGGAAAATAAATGCATTATTAGTGAATCACAAAATGTCAATGTTTGTTTCTTCCCCACATCATCTATGATTTATTCTGCACTTGAGACTTAGTGTTGCTCTTTTACTGTACTGAACTTGTATAAGGGAGGAGAGGGAGAGGGGGGGAGACTCAAATGTGAAATTATGATTCAAAAAATGCACGATACTCAGGAATTTTAACAAATTTTTATGACACAGGAAGAGTTAAATAATAACTTTCAACTGTGGATGTTACACAGTGTCATAATCTCGACCACAATCTCAATCTACACCACCATGAGAAAGTGTTGTCTCTTAATTCTGGCATCCTAAAACTAACATTACGTGACAGTATTTTATTAATTCACAAGTGAAATTACTAAAAATGTCTGCATTCAATTACATTTTTTCTCTGTTTAAAAAACGAAAATATTTGTCAAACTCAGAAAGTAGTGGAAATTCCAACTTACTAATTCCGAAGAGATTTTTTTTTTTTTTTAAAGTTCCTGCCTTCACAACACCAATGAACCTCCTGACAACTAATTAAAGGCTTCAGCAATGAAATGTGATTCCAGTGCACATACTGGTTAAGCCTCCTATTTCCTGCCGTCATCTGAAGGTGTGTAGTAAGTGTAAAACATTTTGCATGAAAAATTTTTCACAACAGAGCTACAGCTTGCAGAACTGCTAGAAGATTTTAGATGAATGATCATTCTACTGTTTTTGTATGATATACGGCACAAACTCGATATCAGCTAAATCAAAATGCTGTTCAATTTGAAGCAAATGTCATTCCTCAGCTTAAAGTATATTATTTTCACCAGAAATTAAGCTAGTTAATTCAAAACATGGTTGATTTTTAATTTTAAGCAGTTTTCCAGAACAACAGTGCTTGAACTTTGGATGAATCAAAATTATTTTAGTGCAAACTCACGCTACTTCAACGGAAATCTCTGGAATATGTAACTTTGTAAAAGGTAAATCAGTCCCATTACAGGCCCGAGGTGCCCAGAGGGTTCCAGGGAGTTAAAGTTCCCAGATTACGTGACAATGGCCCAGGATGGTGGTAAGGCTGTCAGCCTTACGTGCCGGCTGCTTTTTACCCCCAGGAAATACTCCTGGTACTCATTTCTGTTAGAGGCTAAGTTGACCCCAGGGCCATAGTGCAATCAGAAGGACTTCTTCTTCTTCTTCTCCTTCAGGCACTGAACTTCCTTTAGTGTTTGAAAGTTATGGTCTTCTCAACGACATCTTTCCATTTCCCTCAATCCTGGATGTAGGTTATCCAATTTTTAAGCTTCATTTGGCAAATGTCCTATTTGACGTTATCCTCCCATCGGTACTTGGGTCTTCCTTGTGATCTTTTGGATAGAGGATTCCATTTAAATATCTTCTTGACTGTTCTGGTATCTGGCACTTTTTGTACCTGACCAAACCAGCTTAGTCTTTGAGCTTTAATATAATTGACTATATTTTTATGTTTTATCAGTTTATCTAATTCTGCATTAGTTTTAATTCTCCATATTTGATTTTCTTTCATATGCCCAAATATTCTTCTTTAAATTTTCTTCTCAAAGACCAGCAATTTCTGCATTGTAGTTTCTTTCAGCACCCAGGTTTCTGAGGCATATGTCACTATTCGTCTTATGACAGTTCTGTATAATTTTAATTTCAAGCTCTTAGTGACTAATCTACTTTTAAAGAACTTTCGGTTTGCGTGTGATCGGAAGGACTATGTCAATGAAAAATTCCAATGACGCCATCTGGAATTGAACCAGCAACCTTACGATTTGTAGCACAGCACCTTAACCACTGTGCTACCATGGTCCTCTATGTAACTTTGTACACCTCTCAAATTTCCTTCAGCCCTTCCCCTGGCTTCCTTTCTAATCACTGAGCCAGTCTCACATGCTCAGTAGCTCAACCACGTCCACTGCACTATAATATACTTGGTTCAGAACGAGTTTATAATTATACTATTTTACAAAACAGTCATAGATTACAGCATTTCCATGTGATTTTAACGGACCTGAACCAAGTAAGTGTGTACTGAAAAAATCCACACCACTGCATTATAGTGCACTAAGTATGGTTGAGTGATCAAGGAAGCAAGAATAACCCCTGTTAAAAAAAAAAAAAAAGGATATCCTCTTTCCTGTGGCACGACATACTACAGCTGTTGGCAGTGACACAAAGGTTGCATGGCCATGCCAGCTCTCTCTATACAGATGTTTAAGGTGTCTTTTGCTGAAAAGGTCAAAAGTTGATACCAGATTTCTCCATACAGGCATGTTAGCTATTTTCTGCCTGATGGTTAGCTGTCAGTGTCAGCTCTCCTTATAAGGATGTTTCAGGTATCCTTCATCACGAAGTAAGGCCAATGTCAGCAATTCCTATAAATATGCTACAGTAACATCCATTCCCTTCTGTTGTTTCATCCATCACACTGCAGTCTGGCACTTCATCACTAGTGTTGGCTGGTACTCTACCGGATGTCAGTGTCCTTCACATGCCTTTTCAACATTCCCCTCCCCAATTTTTGTTCCTCCCCTTCCCATACATGGCGTGAGTCTTGCATGCTCAGTCCCTCAACCATGTTCATTGCAGTATAATACATTTAATTTGAAGAAAAAAATGGATTATTTGGAATTGTATAATTTGAAGCATAATGTCAAATGCCTTACCAAGGAAGCTCTGGAAGGGTTTGGAGACTTCAAATTAGGCAGGCAAATCATTCACACTGTGAAATATGCAGATGACCTTGTGTTACTGGCTAAGGAAGAAAATGTGCCACACAAAATGATTGATAAACTGATTGAAATTGGAGAATGCTATGGAATGCAAATGAATGTGGAAAAAACAAAAGTAATGAGAACTTCAAGACAAACATTCCCAGTAAAAATTATGATAGACCAAAAACAACTAGAGAATGTGATATATGGGTAGCATTTTAACAAAGGATGGAAGACGTACTTGTGAAATTAAATGTAGAACTGCTATGGCTAAAGCTGCATTTAACAAG
>Ga0123357_10004676_pt1 | contig 16161 bp, 9 predicted proteins | sample TergutEmb28metaG_FD_89873 | JGI IMG/M metagenome (GOLD analysis project Ga0123357, IMG submission 89873) | Embiratermes neotenicus P4 segment gut microbial communities from Petit-Saut dam, French Guiana - Emb289 P4 | ecosystem: Host-associated > Arthropoda: Insects > Digestive system > Gut ... | reverse complement strand
TGTTTGTTGTTTTGGTGGGGTGTTTGGGGGTAAGGGTTGGGGGGGTTGGGGGTTTTTTGGGGTGGGTGTGGGGGGGGGGGTTGGTTATTTGGGGGCCGTGGTAATAGGTTGGCAAATGACGTAATAGAATAAAAATCTTCTTATTCAGGATCTTTTGTTTGGTATTCGATATGTCTCGTGCGTTAGTTTATTTAATTGCCTGACGGCACTGAAGAAGATACCTGACCAAAATAGGCAAGCGTGAGACTTGGTGCAAACGTGACAGGCTGTAAACAGCGCTCTTACGGCAAAACAGTTTGCAGTACTGTAGCTTGTTGCACACAGTCCCAAGCATCAAGTAGATTCGTGAAGCTGTATTGAGGAGGAGCAGGGTTTCGATGTCGGTGCGGTCATCTACCTCCTATCTGGACTGTGGTTTTAGTGGTTTTACTCAGTTCCTCCCGGAAATAACCCAGACGGCTTCCTTCTGAATCCTTTAAAAATTGCCATTCGCCGTCGTCCTGTCACTGACGCCCTATAATGCTAAATATGACAGCGAACGTCGTCACATTAGCCACAAACCGAGACGTCGTATTTCATTCGACGCAAGGTTTTGTACACTTGTTTTCCATTCCTTGAGTTGCATGTTCATACATCTTGTACATTTTGTGCTTAGAAATTAGTAACTAATGTTGATCAGCCTTTCATATGAACCACGCATACAGTCATGGTGCTGTTTTGCATCTTACGATAGTAAACTAATGGAGTTTTGTTGGCGGGCTCAGTGAATGACCCTATTATCTGAATGTAAGGTCGTACACTGTAGAAATTTTGTTTGACCTTCTGAATTACTTACGATACTATAGGATATGTACTAGAGCTTTAGTGAAAAAGCGCCTCCATTATCCCACAGGATGTATTTGTGTGCTCTGTATTGGTTTAATTCTCAAAATACACAGCGGTATTTTTAAAGAATGTTAACTGGCTGATTTTTGTAATGGAAGTGCACTGCGTTTTCCATGAGGTAAGAATTGAGATTCTAAATACTGTATAGCACAGTGATTTTCACCCGGTGGTACTCGAAAGTATGTCTGGTGGTAGGCGAAGTTATTTGGGAATCATAATTTCTGCATTGTTCAAATTTAAACATGTTAATCGCATTACTGAAATTGTGTAAATGTATTTGAATGAAAAGAAAAACATTTATGAAATATTTATGAGATTAAACTAGGAAAGTACAAAATGTATATAATGAATATATTCAGTACCTGTTGGCACACATAAATGTCCTGTTCCTTATAGTATTACGCGGGGAAGAGTAGTTCGAAAAGATCTGGTATAGTCGATTTGAGAATTTGATGGAAAAACCGTAAGTTAAAAATGTTACCAGGAGTGAGTGAAATAGAAAGGGTCGTTTCAGTTTCTAGTCTACACTGATGACAATAATTCATTGAATGAAACCATAAATACCATAAACAGAAGGACAAAAACCCTGTAAGTCGCTAGTAAAGGGGTCGATGGTCTGGACGTCAGTGCAGAGGAAATTAATTAGGCTTATTATGTTGTGTTTCGTCAGTAGTATGTAGCACGAAATCGCCATGAAGTGAACAAATAAAACTTTCAGAAATATGACAGATTTGAAATTTTCGAAAAGACCAAAATTTATTTGACGAATAAGTAAGCACATTAATTTCAGGTAATGCTCGCTGACATTTGATTTAGAACCTTTTGTTTTCATTTCACCAGTCCAAACACTTACAGGTTAATATATATATATATATATATATATATGTGTGTGTGTGTGGGGGGGGGGAGAGGGTCTTTTTTTTCTTCTTCTTTTTTTTTGTTGCGCAAGCTGGTGTCTGACTCAGGGTGGAACACAGGCTGAAGGTGTTCGAGAACAGATGTTGAATTGTTGACAGAACATAAAATGTTCTTAAAAACACAGGAACACAACCCAACACAATACTAAAATTATGCAATTTTTGCACACCATTCTTTTATTCTAATGTTAGGTTTAACTTCAGTTCATGCTGTATAATTTGACAGCGTGTTACAGCCTGCAGAATACTGGACGAGAACAAAATGGAACGCACTTTTGATCGGTGTGTACTTGCAAGAAGCAAGTTTAGAGCGTCTCATAAACTGAAAGGGTAATTATTGTATAAATGAGAACGGACGATGTACTGCAGTCTGTTACATTGTTTCATGATGCCTCTTCAGAAACAATGAAACGCCACTAACAAACCGTATCCATAGCAACAAGCGTACATTCAAGTTCACCTGTGTGACTAATGCGAACTTTCAGAAATTATACTTTTATCTTTTATTTTACGCTGTAATCGAAAGTGAAACGGGGCATAATAAAAAGATGCTTCCCCCCTTATTCTAGTAGCATGGTCCGGATGACGCTGCATGAAATACATTATTAGACCGGAGGGTAAAATATTACGTGGAAAAAATTAACGTAAATTCCTCCAGTGAGAATTTTAACTGTTGTTTGAGATGATGAATAGTGAACTGAGGGTATTCGCAAAATATGCGCTGCTGCTGTAGTGTGTTAATGTAATTGGTTCTGATTCGATGCCTGATTTGTTGAACAGCTTTCTGTACCGTGACGCCCTGTAGGCAGGACTAAGAATTTTTCTCGTGAAATGAGTGACTTCTGTCATCGTGGGCAAGTGTAGGTGTTGATACCCGACACCGTGAAAAATTAACATCAGTCTACATTTAAGTAAGTAACGAAGGAACCAACCAACCGATCAACCAATCCGTCTCGAGAAGCTAATGGCCTCTATATCGACAGGACGCTAGTCAGATGAAGACGGACATAGCCCCCGTACTTGTATTGTACTTCTTTAAGGTTCTTTTTAATATTATGCATCCGACTGCGCGTAGATTTTCCAAGAAGTCTCATCTTTGCGGGGTTTCCACCCAAACTTTCTTAGCATTTATGAATTCATACTCATATGCTTTATGCTTCGTCCAGCTCTTCCTGTGATTGATTACCCTAGTTATGTTAAGAATGAAAATTATGTGGCTCCTCGTTATGCAGTGTCCCTCATCTTCCTTTCACATTCTCCCTCTTAGGTTTATAGTTTCTCCTTAAATATCTGACCGTACATGGGGTGATCCGAAAAGTGTAATGCCGCTTAATGCATCCCCAAAATTTCCACCTACTAGACTCATTCTTGAAACCAGCTTCCCCCTTAATTTTCCTTGTCAGTAGCAAAGACATCTGAGTGAAGAAGTCATGTGGGGCTTCTGTGGGAGGTAGATATGAGGACGAGGGCAGGAATTGCTTTGTCAATAGCAGCTATAGCAAGGAGACATCGTAATAAGCCCGCTGCTGTTAAAGTGGAAGAGAGCGCAGCTTGCGGTAATCAGTAATTCAGACCTGTCAAGACGGTGGTATTGTTCTTAATGGAAAGGGTTCTGAGCAACGGAATTCACATCAGGCGCAAGGAAATGGGACGTGCGGTCGAGTGAACCTCGCGGCTGTCAAAACAAAGACCAGAGCCTACACTCAGAGGGCATTTGTGTAATAGCTGGGTTACGTTAACCCTGGTGTCCGTAACAGCAGCAAGAACAAAGGTGAAATGCTAGCGGGCGATTATTTTTCTGTTTGCTGCAAGAGATTGGGAGACCTGTGTCTTGACAGGCAGGATTGCGTTATCTGGTAGCTTGGGGTTTCAGTAATCAAAACAGATGGCACACTGACTTTGTCTTGCATAAGAGTTCTGGCTCTATGGGGGTGTGGAGTTGCTTGTTGTGAGAGGGTAAGACAAAGCCGCGAAATGCCTGTTAGTGTTATATTCGTAGCAGACGTCTGGTTCTGACATGTCTCTCGACTATGCAATTTCCTTGAATTCTCACGTGGCTAGCTTTGCTTAGCTTGAGTTCGTTCCATTCCTCCTGAGAACGAATTAACTGCGACGCTGGTCTGACACAGCACGACGTTGTTGCGTGGACATTTTTTTATACCGCATATTAAAACATAATTCTGCTTCCTGCGTCTTATCGCGGACCGTAAGAATATAGAGTGAAGTCCCGTGTAACCCTCTGAATAGTAAGATGAATCTAAAGATATGCTTAATACTTATGTTTCATACCGCACAAAGAACAGCTTGTCCAGAGAAGAGAACTGCGCTCTTGTGGATTATTACGCAGTGAGAAGTGGTAATTTCTTGCAGACGTTTCTGAACAACTATCGGTTCCATCCTCAGGGTTCAAGGGTCCTCTTGAACCCTGAGGATGGGACCGACAGGTTGTTCCGAAACGTATATAAGAAATTACCACTACTCACTGCGTAATAACCCATAAGAGCGCATTTCTCAGCTACTTCGCGGCGGAAGACTGGAAATCACACAACAAATTGTCCACGCTACAAAATACAGAGCGTTAATGTTTTGCAGGAAATTAATCGATGTTTGTTGTGAACGTTACACGAAGCACATGAGTACAATTTATGAGTACAGTGTAATGTTCCCTACTGTTAAACCTGGTGGTACACATAGTGACCACTGAGCTTTAGAAGATTAAGTAGTTTGTAGTTGTGAGAATTCAAATAAAGAAAATCTCAGATTGAGGGTATTTAGTACTGATATGGTAGCTGGTTACGGAAAAAGAAGTAAAAAAAAAAAAACAGGGCTGACTGGAAGTCCAGTAAAGAGGCGAAGGCCCGCATTGGACTGTAGTGCCATCTAAGAAGAAGGAGGAGGAGGAATAGGCGGAGGAGGAGGCGGAGGAGGAGGAGGAGAAGGAGGAGGAGGAGAAGGAGGAGGAGGAGGAGAAGGAGAAGAAGAACAAGAACAAGAAGATTATAGTTTGATAATTGAGATTGTAGGTTAAAAGGGAAAACCTCAAAATCGAAGAATGTTAAACATAAGTTTCACTGCATTAAAAATTTACTCCCTACTTTGCCGGCATTTACGGTAGCAATGGGCGTTACCCCGATGTGCAGTAACTGTATTAGAGTTTTTGCACGCACTTCGAATCTTCATTCCCAGTCTTTCTTTCGGATTACAAGAGTAAACTTAATTTTTTAAGCTGAGTGTTTCTGATTTTTTAATGTTTTGGGTACTGTGCTGTGAGAATGATAAGGATGGAAACCGCACTGTGGGCGAAAAACAGGTCTTCTTTCAGCTGCTGCGTAATAACTGATATCTTCATGTATTCAGCATTAGACCTTAAAGACGAAGCGCAGACCGCTTTATTTAAAGACCCAATTCGTACCGCGCAGTAAACACTTTTCATCTAGGTTGTAAAAACAGATCAGTTTATGGTGTAAGTGGCACAAGTCGCTGTTTGTTCTGAGTTAAATACAAAACACATGAATACAGTGTGTGCGGAATGTGCAATTCTTGAATATTAAACTTATTGGTGCATCACCTAACCAGTGGGCTTTAAAAGGTTAAAATGACACTAATGACGTAGAGGGTCATAATAGGAGTAGTCCTATATACATAAAGTTTCGGCTGTGAATGTTTGAGCATGTTACAGTAATTCAGTAAGGCTTAGCACTGGCGAAATCTGCGTTGTGACTCCTATGTTAAGTGGTGTTGACTACCCCGTTGTGGGAAAGGTTTCGTACAGTGAACTGGATAGATCGGAAAGGAAACGGCCGCAAGTTATTCGTATATTATGACTGTATTCTATCACTGTCTCTAAAATTCAAGTTCAGAAGTAAAGTTGAATGACTGACACTGTAGTGTGACACCGTGCAGCGTGGTATGGTGGACACTGAGTTTATGTTGGAACCTCCTGCCATTTTTTTAGGCGCATTCGCAAAATTACGAAAAGAGACTATTAGCTTCGTCATGTCTGTCTGTCTGTCCGTCCGTATGGAACAACTCGGCTTCCACCGGACGGATTATCATGTAGTTTGATGTTTGGGTATTTTTTTAAAATTTCGTGGGAGAATTCAAGTTTCATTAAAATCTGACAAGAATAAAGGTTATTTACATGAAGGCCTGTGTACGCCTATGGTAATGTCGGTCTCATGTTCTTAGAATAAGAAATGTTTCAGACAAAAGTTGTAGAGAAAATCAAAACGCACATTTTATATACTATAGCTTTTTCCGAAAGTCTTGCCGTTTATGAGAAAATGTGGAAAAATATGGTAGAGCCAGACAGGCCGTAGATAACAATATAATACGGCGCATGCGCTTTGTGTGCTGGATAACTAGGACTTCAGACATGCACTCAGAATATACTATACTTATTGCTATTCCACGGCAACAGTTGTTCCCCGAAAGCGCCTCTGTGTTTCTTTTATACGTAAGTTTTCATTTGGTCGCGGTATGACCATCCGTAATGTTGATACCTGCTGGCTATTTTGTATGGTGTCGTAACAGAACAGTAGGCATTTCAAAGCCACCTTAAACGTCAGATATCATAAAGTTAAGTGATTTGTTATACAGCCTTTGTACCTAATTACAGGGGAAATGTTTCCCTTATCGTATTACTGCTATTAGACCTGATAAGCGTATATAGTTTTATAATTCACGCGACTTTTAATTTCAGCTTCTGCACACACACACACACACACAGGCGGGCGCGCGCACGCACGCACGCACAAACGCCCCACGTAGTTACTTAGTATGCTTGTTGATTAATGTCTTACTAAAGGTCCAGTGTTTCGTGTCTAGCTGTGGGACTTTAATTTTGATGACACGCAAGGACTTTTTAAAGGCTCATGTACGAGATTATGAAATCCGAGGTCTGAGATTCTCAGGACTCGAACTGTGAAGATAACCGTCTTCTGAGACGTGGCAAGGCGTGTTCTGGCATAAATTTAGCGAAGCGTCGGAGTAACGTGCGGCCCCACTCCTCTACAACGAGTCAACCAGCGAGATTCACTGGCTGAGGTGGGTGGATGCGATGTGAGGTTCTCACGGGGGCGGTGTCACGATAGGGTCTTTTGGGATATGACGGCGTGTAGGGCGGAAGACAGCAATTCCGAAACTTCGGTTTACAATACGAGACGATGGACGCAGTCCAGAAGCCCTGTAGTGCTAACTGAATGGACTGAACACTCCAACTTCATATTTCAAGGGTCCCGAGTTTAAATCCGGAGACTGGCTCTTCTGAGTGCGGTTTTGGTAGATTTCGTGAACCCCAGCAGGCAGATCTCGGGATTACACCGCGAACGGTTTCTTCCACAGAATTTCCAAATTCACTGTTAATTATTATTATCATGTGACTGTTTCTTCATGCCTCTTCGTCTTAATGTCGCATGACGGTTTCTTGCAACTTGGTCGTAATTTCGCGTGTAGGTTCCACAGTGTTTGCACAGAGAGCGCTAGTAGCAGACGGGTAACGCACAGACAAATTTGGTATCCGGATGATTGTTATGAACATACAGGTACTTGAACTTCCTTTATATTTGGTGAAAGAGAATGCTGGCGAATTTTAAGTCTCCATTTTGTGCAGTTTTTTTTCTGTTCTCCCTTTTCATTTTGTCACTTGTGTGGGCGGTTTCTCCTACGCACCCAGTCGTCCAAATGCTTCCAAAATGCTTAGTAGTCCCAAAAGTAGCCACACACGCTACACCGTGCTTTACGTTTGAATTTAATAATCAGTCTGTACAAAATTCAATGCCATTTTGAATACCCTATTACATCAACAATGTCGCTCCAAACATTGTAACATAGATAATGATAAATATGTAAATACATAGAACTATATACTCTCACATTTAGTTTTTTTTTTTTTGTAGGCCACGTTTATGATTATGTAGGCTAGTTATTTGTTCTAAATTTTACACAACGTGGTGCCTCAACCTTTTGGCGCCGGAATTATTTTTTTAATTTTAGCACATCCTGTATATAAAATGTGAATAATATAGGAACCAAATACGTTAGATTTATGAAACAAACTGCATGTTGAAGAGGAAATAACGGAGAGTATATACCGTGTTTAAAATATTCAGTACCTATATTTGTTGAATAAATAAATAAAATGCAACATTTAGAGGTTAGCGGTGCGGTACGACCACTAAAGTCGTCGTTAGGCGTCAAAAGGTTAAGAAAGAGGTGGCTGCCAATTCTGCTTAGAAAAATACACGGTGTTCCAACGTATAAGAACAGGGTATATACATTTAACGCCCTGACAACTTCAGATCTTATACTAAAGAGGTATATCTTACAGTTTGACAGTTTCTAAGTTATTTTGGCTACAACCCGTTTTTCACTCCGTTCGTGGCTGTCACATAGCCTACGACCTGGGCTGGTGGTGGAATTCGGTTAGCAAGCTGGGTCATTTTTGTGGCTGCTGTATGCATGTTAAGACGAATGTGAAGTTCCCTGTGCACCGAGTGTTTGAAAAGGGAACCGGCTAGCAAGATGAACTATCGAAGTATCTGCTTTCGATTTCCGAGAGGAGCAGAAATCTGTATGTCCTTCTACGTCGAGATTGGAGAAAACATGTATCTCCGAATTTTCGGTAAATTTTTAGTAGCGTGAACGGCATCGCGTCGCAGGAAGCGTTTATCTTTATAGTTTTATGTTTGCTCCGGCATTGTTCTGACCCACCGATCCTCCTGTTCACTGGGTACTGACGTTTTTTTTGCTTGAGTGTGATGCGACTAGAGTGTAAAGCTATCAACTCACCCGCGTCTAGTGTAGAGGTTAAGAATGAATGGAACTTACCTCCAAACACCCAAACGTCATCTTGTTAATTCAACAAAGAGTTAGATTGAGCTTTATCTGTACCGAATGTTTACGTTCTGTTTCTTTTTGTCATTGAGGAAATACAGCGCCAATAAGATTTCACTGCGTCATTTGTGGTTCCCACAGCGGCGTTGCTGATTAAAGTCTGGTAAATAGTCTGGTAAATAGTCTGGTAAATAGTCTGGTAAATAGTCTGGTAAATAGTCTGGTAAATAGTCTGCTAAATAGTCTGGTAAATAGTCTGGTAAATAGTCTGGTAAATAGTCTGGTAAATAGTCTGGTAAATAGTCTGGTAAATAGTCTGGTAAATAGTCTGCTCAATCAGCTGAAATCTTCTTAGAATGCTTGACACTGAATATGAAGGCAGTGTGACCTTTCGAATCATCGGTAACTATTTACCGGTCGAGACGTCGTAACATCCTAAAACAAATTTAATAATTGTCCAACAAGATGCGACTTATTCAGTTTATTACATTTCGGTAGGGAGCTGTACATGTTTCGGGTGTTGACACCTATCATCAGGAGCTCGTACAGCTGTAATTACAGCTTCTGGTATTGATTAGCTGCAATGAATAAAATACGCTGCTATTAATACTAATATGTAATTTAAAATTCTAGATTGGTTATATTGAGTGTTACTAGCCTTGACGAATGTGGTATATAAAATAATGGTGGATGGTTAAAGGCAGTATTTTTAAATATGTACAACAAAATATGAAATATATAACTTTATATATATATATACACGTATATATATATACATAATTTAGATTATGTTGAAGTTCTATCGCACAATACAATAAACAAAGTCAGCTAATACTGTTGTGTTTATACCTGATTTAGTTATTATAAAATACTTATATATTAGTATTAATAACAGCGTAATTTACTCATTGCAGTTAATCAATACCAGAAGCTGTAATTACAGTTGTACGAGCTCCTGATGATGGGCGTGAACACCCGAAACATGTAGAGCTGCCTACAGAAATGTAATAAACTTAATAAGTTGTATCTTGTCGGACAATTATTAAACTCGATTCACGATGCACGGACCCATGCATATAAAATCCTAAAACACTTCAATCTTCAAGATTTCACTTGTGTTAAATGAGAGTGTGCGGAGTACATACTTTTTTTTTTTTTTTTTTTTTTTTGTGTTTTTTTAAAGGTTTTTTTTTTTTTTTTTTTTTGGTCCGTAAGTATGCTGCGATTCCAGTACAGCTTGGAATTTTCATTCTCCAGTACACTGGGAGGTGTTTACTTATAATATAGATTTTTGTCATCAATCAGTTCAGCTGCTTCTGCCAGTTTCTAATGGATAATTTTGGCTAGTCCATCATGTCTCTTTACATACTCGGTAGGTGCTAATTGCTCACATGCTGCAGTAATTATTATTATATTATATCATGTCATGTCATATGATATGATATATTATATCACATCACATCACAACATATCATTTCATATCATATTATTATGTTATATTATGTTCAATGGTATATGCTATGTTGTATGATATGTTATGTTATGTTATGTTATGGATGTCTCTTGTCACAGGCCTTTTCTTCCTGGTACTTCTCTTAAAACAGTGGCGATCCCCACCAATCAGGCTTCAAGCTTCACACTGCAGTACTTTCCGTGTTATGTGTTTTGTTCCAGGTATAGCTGTCTTTTGTAGTGAATCTATCGAATGTTTTCCTAGTACAACTTCCAAATTTTTCCTTAAGCTTCTCGATACTATTCCAGTGGCTCCATTTATTACTGGTATAATCGTACATTTCAGGTTCCACATTCGTTGTATCTCTATACATGAACTCTTGTATTTTAACTTATTTTCAGCTTCCTTTTGCACAACAGTTCTGTCTGCGGGTACTGCCACATCTATCAGTGTGCATGTTTTCTCTTTTTTGTTTTTTGTTTATTACGAGGGCGTGCTGAGAACTCCTCAGCCCGACCTACTTCCCAATGTCGTAGGCCGGAATCGATAGTGTCGTTGGAAAGAGGGGTCTGTTCATGTGTCGAATTGCAAGTATTTTCTTGTTACAGAGCCTGAATGAAAGCATGTCAGGCGACGTGCGCAATTTCAACAACATCGAGACGCGAACTGTCATCAAGTATATTTTCCTGCAAGGCAAGGCGCCGAAGGAAATTCATGCCATTCCGAAAGAAACTTTAGGGTAACATGCATCATCGTATGCCACCGTCAAGAACTGGGTGGACCAGTTTAAACGTTATGATATTTTCACCTGTGATGCGCCTCGTCCTGGATTACCCAAAACCGTCACCACGCCGGAGATTATTGATCAAATTCACGAGCTAATCTTGGAAGACCGCCGGATTTCGGCTAAATCAATAGCTGAGCAACTGGGCATCTCACGTGAGCGGGTTGGGTCCATCATTCATGAAGATTTGGACAAGCGGAAGCTCTCCGCGAAGTGGGTTCCAAAATGCCTGAACGCGGATTAAAAACGTCAACTGTGCCAGTCGTCTAAGCAACACTTGGAATTTTTTTCGGCGCGATCCAAATGATTTCCTGTCGCGATTGGTAACCATGGACGAAACCTGGTTATATCACCATGACCCGGAGACAAGCAACAATCAATGGAGTGGCGGCACAGTGGCACACCCCGCCCCCAATAATTCCGAGTGCAAAAATCCACTGGAAAAGTTCTCGTCTCGATTTTTGGGGATCAAGACGGCATCCTCCTCGTTGAATATCTTCCAAAGGGCCAAACTATCAACGCGGAGTATTACTCATCTCTGCTGGTGCAATTGAAGGCTATTTTAAAGGGAAAAAGCTGCGGGAAGGTCATCAAGGTTGTCTTGTTCTTGCACGACAATGCCCCGGGTCACCGGGCACTTGCAACCCAGAAGAAACTGGCCTACCTGGGCTTCTAACGTCTTGATCACCCACCCTATCCTCCGGATCTGGCCCCGTCGGACTACCACCCGTTCCCTGGACTGAAAAAAACAATTGAAAGTTCGCCATTTGTCGTCCGAAGCGGTCATTGCTGCCGCGGAGGTCTGGTTGGACGGGCAAACTTCTAAATTTTTTTGAGTGGCTTGAAATAGTTAGAGCAACAGACTAAGAAGTTTATTGAGCTTCGTGGGGAGTACGTTGAATAAATCCCGAGATTGTTTGTTGTAGTTTTTCTTCCTGGTCGGGCTAAGGACTTATCAGCACACCGTATTATTATTATTATTATTATTATTATTATTATTATTGACCAGTTCTTACACTTCCTAAGGCTACCTTCCCGAATGACATGGGATGTCACGCTGGTATTCCACCTCTCACCGTTTGTCACGTATGGCGATTATTTCTTCATTTCTTTTGTGTTATTAAACCATTTACACTTGACTTGGTCTAAATATCTGACTACAACATTTCTTATCTGATCTTTACTAGCGTAACTTAAACCCCTCCTGCAAGCAATCTCTTCATTCACACTTAATCATTTTCCATTTACAAAATTCCTTCTCCAAACAATCCAGTAGCATGTGTTTGACATACTCTTCACCTAAACACAAGCGGCGCCTTCCTCCATCTGCGTTTCTTCTAATTGTTTTCAACTTCCACACCCCTGCTAGCAACCACGCTATTCCATTTCTTTCCTTCCTCGAGCATCATTCGATATTCAATCTCTTACCCCAAGAAAAGTTTTGAATATATGTATTGTTTTTATAACTTTAAAGTTAACTAAAAACAAAATTTAGAGCAATTACTGGGAAGAAATATGTCAGTGTCAGGTTGCATTCAATTCCATAGCAATGTTTCCTAAGGCATGTTTGTCAGCCGCTAATAACAGGAGTCAAGGAAGTTCGCTACCCTTTATCTGTTGTCCATCACTATTCACATATGCATTGGATGGAAAAACTGTTATATGATTTTCCGCCTTCAGAAGTTCCCACCAGAGTACATTGGGTGCCAACAGACTCGGACAGCCGGAGAGCCTCTGGAATGTCCCGTTGTCACGGCCGGGAATGCGTTTGAGGTTCTCCTCAGCCAGGGGTCAAGGGGAGTCGTCGGGGCCGTACCTGGGTCACTGGGTTACAGAGGGGTGACACTGGTGGCCCGAGGGGGGCTCTAGCTATTCTCCTGGGGCGGTAGATGCGGATTATAGCCTCTCTCCGCCCAAGACCGTCTGTGCGTGTTGAAAAGCCACATCCTCCGACAGGTGACCCTGTTGCGCAGAACACAGCGGATCTAAAGGAGTAAACCTTGACAGACAATCCCTAATCCTACGGTGTGAGTGCCGTGCCTAAGGGATGAATGGCAGTGCGTGAGTCTGTCTTTAACGGCACACTCTGGGATACCGGGCGACCTCCCAGTTGTTTTACCCTTGCCAAGTATAGGGGCTCTGCTTGGTGGACTAAATATTCCCCTGATCCTGCGGGATCAAGATTGAGAATAATTCAGAGTCTAAGGAGAGCTCCGCAATAGGGGACTCCAGTAAGGATTCCACGGAAGGCTCCAGTCAGGTGGAACTCCGGTAGAAGGCAACTCTACATAGTAACTTTGACATTTAGACCGGGGTTCCTTTTTTCCGAAGGGGGGTGGGGGCAATTAGGAATTAGATATGGGGGCCATCTGGAACTTCGTTGAAGGAACAGGGCTCCTTTTAACTTAATACAGAATATGGGGCACAAAGAACCTGTCTTAAAGCCTAGGTGCATCGGGTCCGGAAGGGCTGGAACCCAGTTATTATTCTATTCTTCTCCTCAGCCAAAAATATTATCCATATAAGCGCAGGCCAAAATTTTTGTTTCAGTCCTGGATTGAATTGCCCAGTCAAGGTTTCGTCTTCAAGAAACAAATGCTTCCTCAGGCATACAAAAAATTATTTGCCCTTCAGTCAAGCAGGATTGTCACTACCCTGATCACGACTACATGCGGTCTAATTTGCTGGTTAGGAACTGCGCTCTTCTGGGTTATTACGCAGCGAACATTGTTAATACCTTACCGACGTTTCGGTACAACACATCGGTCTTATCTTCTTGGATACTTGATCCTTGAAGATGGGCCCGATATGATGTTCCGAAACGTCGGTATAGTATTACCACTACTAGCTGCGTAATAACCCAGAAGATCGCATTTCTCATCTACTTCGTGGCGGAGGCCTGGGACCATACAATGTACGCTCTGGTACGTAGATCTGGGTTGAACAATCTGTTCCTCACATAAATGCTGGGTACAAGGATTACTAATTTAAATTTATTAATATAGGCAGAATATAATACATAAACGTTTCTAGCGCCACTCTCTAAATTCACTTGATCGTACCTCGATTAATAAACCAACTGTGTAAATTTCCTTGGTTCATGCTACACTTAATTCTGATGTCACTTTAACACTGTTCCGTAATTATCTCCCTTAAAGTTTCAGTCATCGAATTTGGCCTTTGCAATAAAACACAGTAATGGTATTAGAAACACACAGCTTGTACGTTACCCTAGCACAATTATTAGCAGTTTCACTGCTGCCACTTGCAGCATCAATAAAAACTAATTTATTTGTAACTCGTATTGAACACTTCCCTTATGGAATTTAAGTAAACTTACCACTGTTCCCTATGAACAATAGTCATTAGTTAGTAATTACAAATTACAGTACCTTCTGCCTTGTGCAGATGTAAAGATTCACACCCTTGTTCTTCCGTGAGGTTTCACTTGTGCGTTCGTGATAATTCACTGTCCTAACAAGGAGCTACTTGTTGTAGTCTGAGACATTGAAACAACCTTATAAGTGTTGGGTATAATAACCTTTGTGGTAACATTCCTGTAGATGGTACTGCCTTATGCAGACTGTTAACACACGCACTTTGTAGCATGCGGAGCTCCCCCTGAACTGACGCGTGAAGTGACGCTGCTCGCCCGCCTAAGCATGAAATCAAAGGCGTGATTTGAAAGAATCTGGATCACTCCTGCTACATTACCTACCTCAATAGTTGCATCAGCCTGAGGTGCGGGTAGCAAGCGCTACGCAATATGGTGCAATCAGAACACACATAAATATTGCATGAATTCACAGTACTGCAAGTGAATAACTGTTAACAAAAATTTGTCCCTTGCGTGTACACCTGAAATTACGTAAGTTTTTGGTTGTTAAAATAAAATCTATAGCGATAGAAGTAGTGCGAATATACAAGATATATTAAGTTTTAAGCTCATGGTTCCGTGCATCGTAATTCAATGTGAATAAAAATCCAACAGATGCAACAGTATGCAGATATTTATTTATTTACTGCAAAGCTACTCTACATGTTTCGGGTGTCACAGCACCCATCATCAGGAGTATTAAAAACATTACTACCTGAAGTTAACAAGCCAACACACACGGTTTGTTCATTCTAGTTACTCCTTGCATTTTACAGTATGACCTGTACCGGAGGCTGCGGGTACAGTTTTTAATACTCCTGATGATGGGTACTGTGACAACCGAAACATGTAGAGTTGCTTTGCAGTAAATAAATATCTGCATATTGTTGCATCTGTTGGATTTTTATTCACATTAAGATACGTTAAGGTTGTACTGTTCCACTGTTTTTAGCGTAAAATCGGGTTAATTAAAAGAAATAAGCTTATTTAGGTTAGAGAAAAATTCGCGCCTTTATCAGTGCGTTACGTCACTCTCAATTACTGGACAACAAAGTAAACGTTTGTTTGTTTGTTTGTTTGTTTTTGGCGCGACAACCTCGAGTGGGCCAAGGCCTCCTCATTCACGAGGTTTCTAGATCACACACAACGACGCACCACAGTCGGGAGGTCTCCTCTGGACGAGTGATCAGCTCATCGCAGAGACCTCTACCTGACAACACACAACACTCACAACAGAAAAACATCCATGCCCCCGGTGGGATTCAAACCCACAATCTCAGCAGGCGAACAACCGCAGACCTACGTATTAGACCGCGCGGGCACTGGGACCGGCAAGGTACATGTAGAGTCAAATATAGCAATGAACTACATCTAAGGAGCAAGACTTTCCCTAGAAGTTCTTGCGAAATGATTTCCAAAAATGACAGGCGATATCTTGACCCGCTAATTCCAGTTCATCAGTAGCACGCGAATTATTTTTATTGTGCCAAAAAAGTCAGAAGCCTCGGACTGAAAAGACTGACACTGTGCCAACGACGACCTTTAGTACAAGCCATTTCAAATGCCTTCTCACTCCTCCCAGTGAACACCAAAGTTTTTCCGTACGTATATGCGCATAAAACAACACGCGATCCGATGAATATGTTTCCAGGGTTCTTCATTTTGCAAAACTATGCCAAAATATTCTGCATATTATAACTGTTGTCCTTCTTCTAAATATGTCACGATACAATCAACTGGACTGTTGTATTTATTTCAAGATGCATCACAATAAAGTTTTTATATTGAAGTACGGAAATAAAAGGTAAAGGTAAAGTGTTCCCGTTACAGGCCCGGTGTGGCCCAGAGGGTGGGTAGAGGTATAGCTCTACTCTTCCATGACCGCGGCACTAGAAGGGAGTGAGTGGTCAGC
>Ga0123357_10004675_pt1 | contig 16164 bp, 15 predicted proteins | sample TergutEmb28metaG_FD_89873 | JGI IMG/M metagenome (GOLD analysis project Ga0123357, IMG submission 89873) | Embiratermes neotenicus P4 segment gut microbial communities from Petit-Saut dam, French Guiana - Emb289 P4 | ecosystem: Host-associated > Arthropoda: Insects > Digestive system > Gut ... | reverse complement strand
TACGGCGCTTCTCGGACCTGCGGCGTACGTACAGTACGCCTCGGTCCTGCGATGCGGCGTGCGCCCTTCTCGCTGCGGTCTCGGTCGTCTGCAGAAATCGCGTCATGAATTATCCGGGCTAGCGCTTTGTCTTTTGGGTGCATGGATGTTTGCGCCGCATGCATTCGCAGAAAACGCTCCGCCGCCGGCCACCGCGGTCATCCATGACGGCATGATCCGTGTTCCCGGCGGACGCTTCACGATGGGCTCGTCGCAGCGTGAATCTCCGCCCAACGAGCGTCCTCCGCGCGTCGTGACCGTTGGATCGTTTTGGATGGACCGCACGGAGGTGACGGTCTCCGCATACCGCGCATGCGTCGACAAAGGTTCGTGCCTTCGTCCCCCGAAAACGAGCACGCAATGCACTTATGATCTCGGCGATCCTCTCTTGCCGGTTTCGTGCGTGCCGTGGTCGTCGGCGCAGACGTATTGCGCTGCAGTTGGCAAGCGTCTGCCGCGCGAAGTCGAATGGGAATTCGCGGCGCGCGGGTCGTCCTCCGTCCTTTACCCGTGGGGCAATGCGAATGCGGAGTGCAACCTCGCCGTGACGCTCGTGAGCGACGACTCGCAAGAGAGCTGTGGTGGCGCGCATCCTTCGCGCGTTGGAATGCACCCCGCGGGAAAAAGTCCGTTTGGCGCACTCGACATGAGTGGCAACGTCGAAGAATGGGTCTCGGACGATTACGCCGAGAACGCGTCCGATCTCTCGCTGCATGCGGGTGCGAGCCACGTTCTGCGCGGCGGAGGCTGGCTCACCGCGCCTGCGCTCGCACGCGTCACGAGTCGTAACTGGGGCTCTTCACGCGAGGCCGGTCCGAACGTTGGCCTGCGCTGCGCGCAGAGCGACTGAGAGCGTGTTGACCCACCCTGGGTTCTCGACTAATCCCCCGTTTCCGCGTAGGGGTTCTGGCTTATTTCCCGTCTTCTGCGCACTCTGGAGCAGCAAGCCATGTCGTTCTTCCAGCAAGTTCAACCCAAGGCCGGCACGCCCGGAGTGGCCGTCGAATCGTCGGCGCCGCCAGCGAATGCGCAAGGGGCTGCCCCTGCCAGCAGCGGCATCGTCATGATGCTGCCGCTCATCATTGCTCTTGTGTTCATTGTTTTTACGTCCTTCCGCCGCCAGAAGAAGGAACAAGAGCAGCGCGCCAAGTTGAAGAAGGGCGATCGTGTGGTCACGCAATCGGGCCTCATCGGCGAACTCGTCGAAGTCGACGATCGCATCGCCAAGGTGAAGGTCGCCCCCGGAACCACGGTGCAAGTTCTCGCATCCACTCTCGCTCCTTTCGACACCGCTCCTGCGGACAAGGGCGCGAAGTCCGAAAAGGGCCTCGCCGATGTGATCAAGGACGCCAAGGCAGCGGCCGATAAGAAATGAGCTCGCATTCGCGTAAATCGCTGCTTTTGGCCGTCGCGTGCGCGATTGGCGCCTATCTTTTTTTTCACGTCGACAACTTCTGGGGCATGGTCCTCATGGGGCTGCTCGTGGTCTGGGCGCTCGTCACCGCGCTCCCCATGATGGATGCGGCGTGGCGCATGAAGGTCGGTTTCGTTGCGACCGTCTTCTTCGGTATCCTCATTGCGCTCTGGCCAACCTTCGAAGGCTTGTCCCACGGGCGCATTCGGTGTCCGCAATACGTCAAGGATCGCATTACCTTTGGCATCGTCAAAGGTCTCGATCTTCAAGGTGGCCTGCGGCTCGTTTATACGGTCGAAGTGGAAGAAGCGATTCGCGACAAGCGCGATAGATTCGCGGATCAGATGCGCCAGGACTTGGCGGTCGCGTATGGCATCCATTCGGGTGAAGGCTTGCTCAAGCGCGACGAGCTCGCGAAGCTCGATGAGAAAGTCCACATCTACGAGCCGGAATCGGCGGTCCTCAGGATCAAGTTCAAAGATCCGGCGGACACGAAATACGTCGACGATCGCTTTATCAAGAAGTACTCCGCCGAGCTCGCGCAGATGAAAGGCGAGCCTGGCGAAGTGGTTTTCAAGATTCGCGCGGACGTCGAAACGCAGATTCGCGACAAGGCCGTGGCGCAGGCGAAGGACACCGTGAACCGCCGTGTCGACGAGCTCGGCTTGCGCGAGGCAAGCGTCACCACGCGCGACGAAGACATCATCGTCGAAGTGCCCGGCCAAGACGAGCGCACGTTCAACGATATCAAGGAAATCATTCGTCGCACGGCTCGTCTCGAATTCAAGATGGTCGACGACGAGACCGATTTCTTCGGAAAGATCCCAGATAGCGAAGTTCCCGCGAACGAGGGTATTCAGATCTGGTCGGAGAACGCGCCTGCAGGTCCCGGCAAAACGGTAAAGTCGAGTTACGCTCGCATCACCAAGCGTGAAAATGAGAGCATGAACGACGCTCTCGAACGCTTCAAGAAGTGGACGTCGACTCTCCAAGTGCCCGACGATCACGTCATTGGTTTCGAGAAAGTCGAAGATTACGACGAGGAGTCGAGCAAGTTTATCGAGAAGGGCTGGCGCACGTTCTACTTATTCTCGCGTGCGGAGGTCACGGGCGAGTACATCACCGACGCGCAGCGTGCCGTCAACACGCAGAGCGGTATGCCGGAGATCTACGTCGGAATCACATTTAGCCCCACTGGCGCCGATCGGTTCGAAGAAGTCACGGGCGCCAACATCCAGCGTCGTTTTGCGATCATTCTCGATGACGTCGTCAACTCCGCACCCGTCATCAAATCGAAGATTGGCGGCGGTCGCGCCAGCATCACGATGGGCGCTGGAGATCCGGACACGCAACTCAAGAATGCGGAGAAGCTCGAGATGGTGCTTCGATCGGGCGCGCTCCCCGCGCCCATCACGCCGTCGAACGAGTCACTCATTGGCCCCACGCTCGGCGAAGACTCCATCAAGAAGGGTGGCATTGGAGCGGCTGCGGGCATGGCGCTCGTGCTCCTCTTCATGTCGTTTTATTATCGAAAGTCGGGTGTCGTCGCCGACATTGCGGTGCTCTTCAATCTCCTTATCCAGCTCGGTATTCTCGCGGCATTCAGTGGCACGCTCACCTTGCCTGGAATCGCTGGCCTCGCGCTCACCGTCGGCATGGCCGTCGATGCAAACGTGCTCATCAATGAACGCATTCGTGAAGAGTTGCGCGCGGGTCGCTCGCCGCGCGCCGCTGTCGATGCTGGCTACGACAAGGCATTCTCCGCCATCATCGATGGCCACGTGACCATCTTCATCTCGGGTCTCATTCTCATGCAATACGGCACCGGGCCCGTGAAGGGCTTTGCGGTGACGCTCGTTATCGGCATCATCGCGAGCCTCTTTACAGGTGTGTTCTGCACGCGTCTCGTGTTCGACTGGTGGGTGCGCGGTGCGAAAGTCAAACGACTCAGTGTTGGCGCGGAATTTTGAGGGCGTGCTCGCTTTGAGGAACCATGGAGCTCTTTAAGCCAGGCAAAGTTTATGACTTCATGGGGGCCCGGAAGTTCTGGATCACCCTCAGTTTGACCCTCACGTTCGCGTCGGTCATTTTGCTCTTCTGGCCGGGGCCGAATTACGGCACGGACTTTCGTGGCGGCACGGAGATCGAAGTCGCATTCAAGAGAAAGATCGACAGTGGGGAGGTCCGTCATGCGGTCATCGCGAGCGGTCAGTTCTCCGAGCCCGATGTCGTGGAGGTGCAGGATCCGGATCCGGCGCACCACTCACGCTTTTTGATCCGCGTGCAGGAAATCAGCACGGTGGATGAAACCACGAAGGCGGCGATCAAGAAGGCGCTTTGCCTCGGCGTGGAAGAAACGAACACACCTGAATGCCCCGTGAATGCCCACGCCACGGAGGTCAAGTTCAGCGCCGGTGGTGACAAGCTCGCCGTGCGTTACGATCTCGAACCGGATCTCGCTCGCATCAAGGAACAGGTCCTTGGAGTCCCGAACGTCAAGCTCCGTGCAACGGCGGGCGCGAACCCGCAGATCGTCAACCCGCGCGATCATCGTGTCGAAGTCCAGCTTCAGAGCAAAGGCGATCAATTGATGGATGTGCTGCGCGCCGAGCTCGGTCCGGACACGGTTCCGGACAGCGCGCTGCGCGTCGAGTGGGTTGGTCCGCGTGCGGGGAAGCAGCTCCGCGACAGCGCGCGCAACTCCGTTGCCATCGCGATCATCTTCATCATGCTCTACCTCGCGTTCCGGTTCGATCTCCGGTTTGCGCCAGGTGTCGTCGTTGCTTGTTTGCATGATGCACTCGTCGTTCTCGGTGCGTTCGTCATCTTCCGCAAAGAGGTGACGCTGTCGACCATTGCCGCCGTTCTCACTCTCGTTGGTTACTCCATGAACGACACCGTCGTCGTTTATGACCGCATCCGCGAAAACCTCGGCAAGCACCGCGGCAAGGCATTCGGCGAAATCATCAACCTGAGCGTGTCCGAGACTCTTTCCCGTACCATCCTCACGAGCGGCGCAACGATGCTCTCGGTGCTCGCGTTCTTCATCTGGGGAACGGGCGTCATCAAAGACTTCGCGTTTGCCATGGTGGTCGGCATCGTGGCGGGCACGTATTCCAGTATCTACGTTGCCGCCCCGCTGACCGAATGGATCGATCACCGAATGTCGAACAGCGGCAAAGGCGGCGGCACGGCGGCCATGAAAAAACGCCTGCGCACAGCCCGCGCTTGAATCAATAGGATGGAGCCGTCGAGCCTGGAACCATTGATTCGATTCGAGGCCGTGAATAAGGCCTTTGGTTCGAAGGTTGTTTACGACGGACTTTCGCTCGATATCTCCCGCGGTGAGACGCTCACGATCCTTGGCGCGTCTGGCAGCGGCAAGAGCGTCATGCTCAAGATGCTCATTGGGCTGCTCGAAGCCGACTCTGGCCGCATCCTCCTTGGCGGTCACGATGTTACGAGGATGGAAGAGCGACAGCTCTATGAAGTACGAAGACGCGTTGCATATCTGTTTCAGGGCGCGGCGCTCTTCGATTCACTAAGTGTCGGCGAGAACGTCGCTTATGGTCTGCGTGAACAGAATTGGGACACGATGAGCGACAAGGAAATCCGCGACCGCGTCGCGCAGTCGCTACTGATGGTGGGTTTGCCCGGCATCGAGCAAATGCGACCGAGCGATCTGTCGGGAGGCATGAAGAAGCGCGTTGGATTGGCGCGCACGCTGGCTCTTCAGCCCGAGGTGATCCTCTACGACGAACCGACGACGGGTCTGGATCCCATCAACACGGCGCGCATCAATCACCTCATCGTCAGCATCAAACGATCCCTCGGCTTGACGAGCCTCGTTGTCACGCATGACATGGGTACTGCCTTTGCCGTATCGGATCGTCTCGTGATGCTCGGAAAAAACCGCGTGCTCCTGGAGGGGACGCCGGAGGACTTCCGGCGAACACAAGACCCCTACGTCCGTGACTTCATCGATGGGCGTGCCCCGGAGGTCGAGGACGTCGACGTGCTACTCTCCACGTCGTGAACGCGCAACGCAGCTCCCTCAAGGTGGGGATTTTCGTGATCGTTGGCATTGTGCTCGCGGGCATCGCGGTGTTCGTCATTGGCGAGAACCGTCGCTTCTGGGATCGCAAGGTTACGTACAAAGCGGCATGGGACGACGTTGGCGGTCTCAAGGCGGGTTCGGGCGTGAGCATGGGGGGCATCGACGTTGGCTCGGTTTCCACCGTGCGTCACTCGGCGGATCCTGGAGACTCGAAGGTCTATGTGGAGTTCCAGATTGCGCGTGAGGAGGCCTCGCGCGTTCGCGCCGACTCCACGGTGACCATCACGGGCAAAGGACTGCTTGGCGACAAGATGCTGGTGGTCACTGTGGGCAGTCCGACCGAGCCGCAGGTTCCGGAGAACGGCACCATCACGAGTGTGCCGCAAGCGGACCTTGGCAGGATGATCACCGACGCCCAGGACATCGCTCACCAAGCGAAGCTTGCGATGCAGAACGTCCAGAAGATGAGCGAGCAGATCGCGGATCCCGAGTTCAACTCCGCGCTTCACTCCAGCGTGAAGTCGCTGCACGAAATCCTCGATGGCATTGCTCATCACGATGGCCTCGCTCATCGAATGATCTTCGACAAGCAGCAGGCCGATCGCGTCAGCGAAGCCCTTGCGAATCTCGACGCCGCGAGCGCGAATCTGAACGCGGCGTCGGCAGAAGCGCGCGAGATCGCCGCCCGTGCCAAGAGCGGACCGGGACTCGTGCATACGCTGGTCTACGACGACGAGCTCGCGCAAGGCACCGCCGGCACGATGGTCGAGTTGAACAAAAGCCTTGCCGCACTGCGCACGGGCAACGGCATCGGTCACGCCATCGTTTACGGCGACGACTCCACACAGCACGTGATGGGCAATGTCAGCGCCATGAGCGACGACATGCGCGAGATCGTTGCGAACGTGAAGGCCGGGCGCGGCACGCTCGGCGGGTTGCTCGTGGATCCGAGCGTGTACGAGGACATCAAGTCACTCGTTGGCAACATCGAGCGCAACGAGGTTCTCCGCGCGCTCGTTCGCTACTCCATCAGGCAGAACGAACAGCAGAAACCCGCCGGCAACGTCAACGCCACCGCACACTAAAAACGCGGCGTGAGCGGTGCGGGTTCGCTCGTGTCGGGCTCCGGCTCGTTCTTGACTGGTGGCTCGTTCGTGACGGGAGGGGGCGGGCGCCCGCCTGCTGGCGCTGGGTTTTCCCAATAGTGAGTGGTCGACCCCTGGCGCATCACCGTGAGGCGCAACAGATCGACTCCGATCACTGCAACGAAGCCGCGCGCGAACGGCTCACCCGTGAAGCTCCATACGTCGCCGCCGACGGCGAGCTCGAGGCCCCACGGCGCGCCGAGGATCAACATGCCGTGAATGGGGAGTCGTCCGGAGTCACCGCGATTCCACAAGCGCAGGGTGGGTCCAACGTCGACGGCGGCGCCCCACTCACCGCGCGCGAAACCTTGTGTTGCGACGCGCGCCGAGAGATTCAGGTCCGTGCCGAGGCCAAAGTACGTCGTCGTGCGAAACAGGCCGCCGACCACCACCGCCTTGCGCGGGCTCGTGCCCATGCCGACCGCGAGACTCATGGCGGCCGCGCTGTTCGTTGCATTGCGCAAGGAATCGTGCTGCATCGAATACCCACCGCTGGCCGAGAGCCACGACGTGACGTCCGCGCGCGCAGCCGATGCATGCATGATGCATATTATCGCGGCAGCAGCCGACACGATGCCCGAGAGATGTTTGCGCATGCGGGGGAACGACGTATCAACGTTTTGCGACGACGGCAACGCGCTCTTTGAAGCGGCGCACGCGTTCGGTGACGTGTGAGATCGACGCCGGATCGAAGAGCAGCGAGTTGTGCCCGCGGCCGGGCAAGACGTGGACGTCGCCGCGCGGGAAGATGGCGCTCTCCGCGGGCACGACCATCGTGTCGGCGTCGCCGACGATGGAGGTGTGAGGCACGTCGTGTTCGTGCGCGCGCGAACGCAAGCGTGAGAGCAGCGGGCTCGTTCGACAGAGATCGGCACCCACGAGAAAACGGAAAGGACGCGCGCGCTCCGTGCCGCCGAAGGGACTTCCGAGTGAGATGGTTTGCGCAACACGGCGATAGCCCCCGAGCTCCTGCACGTACCAGCGCGCGACGAGACCTCCAAGGCTATGTCCAACGAGATGGATTCTGCATCCATCTGGAATTCTGGCCACGAGGCGAGCGAGGCTCTGTGCGATGCGTTCGACGCCTGCGCCCGGAGCGTGCGTGAAACTACTGACGTGGACGCCCGTTTCGCAGACGAGGCGCTCTTTCATGGGCCGAAACACGCCGGCGCTTGCGAAGAATCCGTGCAGCAGCACGACGACGTCGTCGTGAGGCCCGACCGTCTCGGGCAGAACCGGACCGATGTCGCGAGGCATGAGGACGACCTCGCGAAGCGTTGCGACGGTCTCGCTCACGTGCACGCGAAGGGAAGGTGCAGATCCCGAGAACAAAGGCGGGATGGCGTCTTCGCGCGCGAGGGACTTCAAGACGACGCAAACCAAGCACGATTCGTGCGAGGTCGGCTACTTTCTTGCTACGGTCGCGGCGCGCTCATGGAAGCTCTCACGCTCACCGAGTCAACGACTCATCCCCGCGTCTTCACGAGCACGATCGAGGTCGGCTCGGACGACATCGATCAGCTCGGTCATGCCAACAATATTGCTTATTTGCGTTGGGTTCAGGACGTCGCGGTAGCGCATTCGTCAGCCGTCGGACTCGACGTCGCCGCGTATCAGCGCATGGGCGGTGTCTTCGTCGTGCGCCGGCACGAGATTGATTACCTGCGTCCAGTCCTTCGCGGTGAAACGCTCGAACTGCGAACGTGGATTGACAGCGTGTTCGCCGCCAAGTGCCGGCGCGCAACCGCCATCGTTCGGGTTGGGTCGGGTGGTGCGGACACGATCGTCGCGCGCGCCATGACCACGTGGGGCTTCATCGAGATCGCCACGGGCCGGCCAACGCGGATCCCCAACGACATCCGCCTCGCCTTCGGCGAGTCACCCTTACGCTCATCACAAAGTGCTTAAATCTGACCGCTTTCAAGTTATCGAAAGCGGTCACGGACGCGTGATCCACACGTGATAGTCGCGGTACTCGCCTGACGCGGCTTCGAGGGAGATGCGTTCTCCTTCATCGAGTGCGGCGAGTGTGTTTGCTGTTCGCCACGCACCGGGGACTGCTGGTTCGAATGCGAGATTGCTCGTGCCGTGCCGAGTTCGCACGACGATGGCGGCTGCTCTAGCGTCGACGCGAACGCGGATGCGCGCGCGGCCGCCGGCGGGGACGTGCAAGACCACGAAGCTCTCGGCCGCGCCGCTCGGGATGACGCGGCCGCCGTCGAAGCGACGATGATTCTGCTCGTCGTCGAGGATGTCGAGCGTCGTCCATCCGCCGTGTGGCAGCGGCGGCTCGTAGCCATGCGCGCGCTCGCTGATGATGTCGGCAACGTCGATTTCGTCGACGACGTCTGGATCGTTTGCATGCAAAGCTTCCAGCGCGCTCCAGTCGGCGCGATAGATGCTCTTGGTGGGGCCGCCGCAGATGACGTTGTTGGCGATCGTCACGCGATCGATCTCGGCGCCGAAGCGATCGGTGATCTCGCCGAACCAGTTTGGATAAAGCGCGAGGTACGCCGGTCTCTCGTTTGCGTCGAGCCGCTCGATGAGTTCGACGGTCGCCGGCTGTCCGTACGCTGCTGCGCGTGCAAACGGCATGCGACGGAAGCCTCCGAGACCGAGCGCATCGACGGCGCTTCGACCGGACACGAACGGGATCGCGCCGGCGTCGCCAACGAGCACGCGCGCGTGGGCGGGCATGAGCGCTGCGAGCTTTGCGCCAACTTCGATCTGCTGATCGCGGACGTTCGCCACCGATTGCGCGAAGTGTCTAATCTGCGCAGGAAAGCGGGGTGCAACGAGGCCGATGACCGCAACGAGTGCCGCTGCGGCGACGGGTTTTCCGTGCCGCGTTCGCGCGATCGTTTCAATGCCGAGCGCGGCACCGACGAAGAAGAGGATCCAGGCTGGCGTGTAGTAGCGGAAGTTATGGAACGGCGAATTGTTGTTCCACGACACGAGCAGCGTCCACGCGAACGATCCGAGCAAGCACGCCGCGGCCGTCGTTCGTCGCGCTCTGGAGGCGAGCGCGCACGAGGCGAGCGCGAAGATCGAGAGAGGTGCCCATCGCCCGAGCTCCGTGAAGACGGCCTTCATGAAGAACGTCACGAGGTTCTCGACGAACGCGCGCGCACGGTCCTCATCTGACAGATACGGGTTCGAGGAGAGGAGTTTGAGTGCAGCTCCGGCCGACATGGCGTCACCCGTTGCGATGCGGTTCGCAACGAGGATCGCCAGAGTCGCGAGAGCACCGGGCGCGGCGGCGCGCGCGAGCGCTGCGGATCCCGACTGAAGTTTTGCGCCGCGCGCGGCGAGCACCGCGAAGATGGCGACGAGCACGGCAGCCTCCGGCCGGAGCAAACACAGTGCGGCTCCCCATGCGCCCAGTCGCCATTGCGCTTCTTGTCGTGTCATGCCGGAACGCCGCTCGGTGGGCCGGCGACTGAAATCGAGCGCGACGAGTGCCGCGCCGAGCGCCGCAGAGAACGGCGCCATCTCCATCCCGCTCACGAGTGTCCAATTGACGAGACCCACCGAGAGCGGGAGAGCGGATGCGCATGCGACCCACCAGGGGCACCGCCCCATGAGCGCATGCGTCGATCGGACGAGTGACGCGAGCGAGAGGACTGCGAGGATGCCTGCCCATAGGCCGATGAGCCGGCCACGAAACCCGATGACCCAACCCACGGCGAGCAGCAGAGCGTAGAGCGGCGACGTCTCGCCCGATGAGTAACCCTGCCCGGCGATCCATTCGAACGGGTGGCCCTCCGCAAGGGCACGGGCAAAATCGAAATGGATGTAGACGTCATCGAGTGGCGCGGGGAAGTAGCCTCGTGCGGCGCCGACACTAGGCAACCAAAAGGTTGCACCCACGGCGAGCGCCAGGGCGTGACTGCAAACTGTCGCGATCGATGGCTTTGCCCACGGCATTGCGCGTCTCGGGCGCGGCATGTTAGACCGCTTTCAAGTTGACGCGAGGTCGAGGCGGGGTCGATGTGAAGGGACCGGACTCGAACTGTACGGAGTCCACGAAGTGGACGAAGTACAGTGAGAGCGACGGAGCCAAAGGCGAAGTGAACAGCCTATTGGCTTTGAGGACCGCAGCGCAGGCCCCAACGATGAGATCGCGTCAAATCGAAAGCGGTCTGCGCGACACGATGAATCGGGATGCTCAGCACTGGGACGCCGTGGAGGAGGCTGTCGATCTTTTGCACGAGGAACGCTTCCGCGAAGCGCTCGAACTTCTGCGTGACGTTCTTTCGAAGGACGGATCGAACCCTTATGCCTTCTTTTTCCTCGGTCAGGGGCTCTACGAAGTCGGTGAGATCGCGCCTGCACGCGACGCGTATCGCGCGTGTTTGAAGCTTGCGCCAAAGCACCTCGGCGCGCGCATCGCGCTCTGTCATGTCCTTCGCAAACTCGGCGATCATCGCGAGGCCATCAAACAAGGCATGATCGCACTCGAACAGGCGCCCGCGGATTCCGATGCGCTCTACGCCGTGGGGCTCGCCTACCTCGCGCGCGGTGACGATCCCGCCGCGCGCCGCTACCTCGAGGCATTCCTCAAGACGAAACCCGAATTCGAAGTACGCCTCGAAGTCGAAGCGCTTTTAGAACGCGTTCGCTAACCTGCTGCGCGCCGCGATCTCTTCGTTTTTTGCTGCGGTGCGTGCTCACGTACTTCAAGTACGCTCCGCGCGCTCCTCGCAAAAAGCCTCGACCTCGCGCCGCTCGCGACGGTTATCGAACGCGTTCGGCGATATCGTCTTGAGGTTTCTAGACCACGAAGAGATCGCGTCAAATCGAAAGCGGTCTACTGGTTGCAGCGCTCGAAACGAAACTGCGTGACCGTCTGGCAGGTGCGCTGAATATCCACCACTGTCGCGTTCGGACAAGTGACCGTGGCCCAGATGCGACCGGAGACCACTTGGTTCAACGGATCTGTATCTAGGAAGATCGCGGTGCAGTCGTCTTCTACGTACGCGGTGCCGGCGCGCGCGGCAGACACGTGAATGCCTGTATTGGGTTGGTTTTGTGGGTCTTGCTTGAAGAAACCTTGGACGATGAAGGCGCCGCCCGCAGCGCCCGAGAGCGTTGCTTGCGCTGCCACCCGAAAGCCGTTGTCCTGCGGAGTGACGAGGCAATCTACGCCCGCTGTGCCCTGCCCGAAGGACGCGCCGTCCTCGACCGATTGATCATCCACGAAGCTGCCGAGCCGAAACCAGCCTGCGGTGCTGTCTGGGCATTCCGTGGCTGAATGGGCTCCGACGCTCACCTCGGCATCAACGGCGGCGCGAGGCGGATCCACCTTGTTGTTGGAGCAACCGGGCCCGATGAGCAACGCAGCGGCAGCGATCACGACGGATGCAACGAGAACACGACGACGGAGCATGGCGATCTCCCTTGGGAGCAAAGACGATTGTGCGGCGCTCGCGGCCGCTCATATGATTCTAGACGAGGTTTCGTGCTGCGTGAAATCCGCGCTCCAGATCCTGCTTCAAATCCTCGATGTCCTCCACGCCAACGCTGAGCCGAAGGAAGCCGTCGCCGATGCCGAGCGCTCTGCGAGTCTCGGGCGGAACGCTCGCGTGTGTCATGATCGCTGGGTGCTCGGCGAGTGATTCGACGCCGCCAAGGCTCTCGGCGCACGTGAAGATGCGCAGCGCCTTCAAGAACGCGGTGGCGGCAGAGAGACCGCCTTTGAGATCGAAGCTGATCATGCCGCCGGGGCCCTTCATCTGGCGCGCGGCGATCGCGTGACCGGTGTGCGAAGCGAGACCCGGGTAAAATACGCGCTCCACTTGGGCGTGGCTCTCGAGGAACCTGGCGATGATGAGTGCATTATGCACGTGCTGCTTCATGCGCACGCCGAGGGTCTTGAGACCGCGCAGGACCATGTAGCAGTCGAACGGGCTCGGCACCGCGCCGAGTGATTTTTGAAGGAAGTGGAGCCTGTCGGCGATCGCGTCGTCGGAGGTGATGACGGCGCCGCCGACCACGTCGGAGTGGCCGTTGAGGTATTTCGTTGTAGAATGCACGACGAGCTTGGCGCCGAGATCGAGCGGGCGCTGGAGCATGGGGGTGGCGAACGTGTTGTCCACGGCGAGCGGCACGCCCGCCTCGTGTGCGATCTCCGCAATCGCGGCGATGTCGAAGATCTTCAGCTTTGGATTCGAGGGCGTCTCGAGCCAGAGGAGCCGGGTATTCGGACGAATGGCCGCGCGAACGGCGCCGGGATCGCTCATGTCGAGGAACGTTGCGTCGAGCCCCCACGACTTGAGCACGCTGTCGAAGATGCGGAAGGTGCCGCCGTACACGTCGTCACCCACGAGCACGTGATCGCCGCTCTTGAGCGAGAAGAGGACGGCGCTCGTGGCAGCGCATCCGCTGCCGAACGCGATGCCGTGCTTGCCACCTTCGAGGTGTGCGAGGCAGCTCTCGAGTGCGGTGCGCGTCGGGTTTCCTGCGCGCGAGTAGTCGTAGCCTTTGTGTCTGCCGGGGCCGTCTTGCGCGAACGTGCTCGACAGAGAGATGGGGACCATGACGGCACCGGAAACTTCATCCGCGGCTTGTCCTGCGTGAATGCAGAGCGTGTCTTGAGCGAGACCTTCGACGTGCATGGCACATCTCTTTAAATCATCGCGCGGAATTCGGGAGCGGAATCGTGCGAAGCGAGAGCGCGATCTCGCGCGCAGAAGCCGGACGTGATGCGGGATCGTGGGCAAGGCAGCGCAGCAGCGCGGCGTGCGCGGGGCCTCGCGCGCCGAGGGCGCGGAGCTCGTCATCGATGATCTCCACTTCGGCGGCCGTTGCGAGCAGCGCGGGCAAGGGCAGGGGCGGTCTCGGTGATCGGCCGAGGGCGGCAGCCGCGAGTGTTGCGGCGAGCGAGTAGAGATCGCTCTTCGGAGTAGGCGACTCGCCGCGCGCCACTTCGGGTGCGGTGAATGCGGCGGTTCCACGAAAGGCGCCGTCTCGTGCGGGCGATCCGCGAAAGCACGCGAGCTCGAAGTCGAGCAGCGTGACGTGTGCGCCCGCGTCGTCGATGGCGAGGTTCGCCGGGCTGATGTCTGCGTGGACGACGTCGAGAGCGCCCGCACCGTCCGCGGCTTCGTGCACGACGGCGAGCGCGTCGAAAGCTGCGCGCGATGCGCACTCGATCCACGCCGTCGCGAGCGGGCCGCGCGCGTTGTCGAGTCGCTCTGCGAGAGTTGGAGACGAGATCTTCCCCATGTGCAGCCATGGTCCGCGAGAATCTTCGCCGGCATCGAGGAGGGCAGGGGTGACGCGGCCTCCGAGCGCGCGCAGCAAGATCGCTTCGGCGCGCAAGCGCGCAACGGCTTCCGGCTCGTGGAGAGTCCGGGCCGTCAGGCGCTTTTCGATGACGCCGGGCAGGATCTCCGCGATGTTCGGCAACGTTTGGGCTGGTCGCATCGAGATCGAAGCTTCATGGTAACCGCGTGAAACCATCGCTGAACACGGTTTTGGTCCTCGCCGCGCTGTCGGCGGTTTTGTCCTGCAACCCGGCAGATCTGAGGCCCTCGCCGGCGAGGCCCTCGCCGTCTGCGCTGTCCGATGCCGGTGCGAGCACGCGCGCCGGCGGCGCCGCGATTGCTCGAACGAGCAGCGTCGTGATTCAGGTCGAGCCGTCGGACTCGGGCGCCGCGATCCTCTCGGAGATCGAGGCTGCGACGAAGAGCGTGCACGTGACGATGTACCTGCTCACGAACCGTGACGTGCAAAATGCACTCATTTCGCTCCACGACGCGGGCAAGGACGTCAGAGTCATTCTGAATCATCATTTCCCGCCGAACGGAGGCGACAACTTGCCGGCCTTCAACAAGCTGAAAAACGCGGGCGTGGACGTCGTGTGGGCGCCGAGCGACTACACGTTCACGCACGAGAAAGCGATCGTCATCGACGGCGCGAAGGTCCTCATCATGACGATGAATCTCACGGCCACGAGTGCCTTCTCGAACCGCGAATACGTCGCGACGGACACGGACGCAGACGACGTCGCGGACGCCGAAGCCATCTTCGAGGCGGACTTTGCGGGGAGGACGATCTCGTGCGACGGCAAGCTGGTTGTCTCGCCGACGGAGACGCAGCCGGTCGGCGCGCGGGATCGGCTGAAGCAGCTCATCGACGGCGCAACGACGTCGCTCGATGTCGAGGTGCAATCGCTCTCGGAGACCGGCTTGACCGATGCGATCATCGCCGCGCACGAAGCGAACGTTGCGGTGCGCGTGGTCACGACGGCTGCAGGTGCCAGGGAGGAGACGCCCGCGCAAGCGGACGCTCTCGCGAAGTTGAAGCAGGCGGGCGTACCGCTCGTCGGCCTCGGTGATCCGTACGTTCATGCGAAAGCGATCGTCGTCGACGACAAGCTCGTATTCGTCGGCTCGCAGAACTTCACCGCCACCGCCTTGTTCTACAACCGCGAGCTCGGTGTCGTGACCGACGCTCCTTCGGAGGTCATGAAAGTTCGTGACGTCATCGCCTCCGACTTCCAGCGCGGCACCCCCCGTTAGGGGCGGCCACGGGGGGCCGCCCCTACGAAAATGCGTTTTATCGGTTGTAGGGGCAGGCCCCTGTGCCTGCCCCGCCGTTACTTCACTCGGAATGCGGTCCCTGAAGCAGAGACGACGATGCGGCCGCTAAGGTCCGACGCCGAGCGAGCCGTGACGTCCCCGATCATGACGAATGTGGCGCCCTTTGCACCGGCTTCATTGCGAACCGCGTTCTCGGCCTGGCGGCGCACTTCGCCGAGATCGCGCCCGATGGTCTGCGCGTTCACTTCTCCTGCGGATTCGTAGGCCTCGTCGTTTGGTTGATCGTGGATGATCTCGACGCTGCTCGCCTCGGGTGAGAGCGCCACTTTCTCGGGGAGCGCCCCCTCACATCCAGCAAGTGCCGCAATCATTCCGACTGAACCGATCCAACGAACCCACATCGTCTCTATATGGTGCCCTCGCTTACGTTTCTCGTAAAATGATTGTGCGCAAAAGAACAACCGTGTCGCCCGTCGCGGCGGCCGCATTGAAGGCACGTGCGAAATAGACCGTGGCTCTTGAAAAAGCCGGCCTCGAGGAGCGCTCGCGCTCGACGATTTGGACCCCACCGCGCGGTCTCGCGATGCTCGTCGCGCGTGCTCCCCTTGTTAAGTGGACCCCACCGCGCGGTCTCGCGATGCTCGTCGCGCGTGCTCCCCTTGGGCTGGTGCTCGTCAGGCGGGCGGCGCCTTCGGCGCCGTGTTCCCGCCTTCCTGCGCGCCGCCAGGGGAGCCCGCAACTGCATCGTCGTGAGTGAAATTGTACTCCTTTTCAGAGTACAAATGCCTGGAGCCGCGAGCAAGGCCTTCCCCGTCCGTGCGCAGGAGGACGGCGAAGCCGGCCGACGAGCACGTGACAAGGGGAAGCAGGTGTGATTGGAGTCAAGGCCATTTTGTTCACGCGGGGGTGGGAAGTAGAGTGGGAGTCCAGGGGCGACCATCGCGCTGGATGGCGTTGACGAGG
>Ga0123357_10004674_pt1 | contig 16164 bp, 6 predicted proteins | sample TergutEmb28metaG_FD_89873 | JGI IMG/M metagenome (GOLD analysis project Ga0123357, IMG submission 89873) | Embiratermes neotenicus P4 segment gut microbial communities from Petit-Saut dam, French Guiana - Emb289 P4 | ecosystem: Host-associated > Arthropoda: Insects > Digestive system > Gut ... | reverse complement strand
TGTTCGCGAGCAGGGGGAAAAATTTTCCCCCCTTTTCCGAAGACGGCTTGGCCGGATCGCGACGTATTACGGGTGTTTCCCGCCCCCCCCCCCCCCAGTTAAAACAACCTTTGCATGTAGGTGGTAACGTGTTTATGGCGCGGTGCTTATTTAAACAAGGGGGCAAGTTACCTGTTTTAGGTTGTATTTAAAGTAGTTAAAGTGGTCTAACTGTGTTATACATACCGAAAATTGTGTCTCTTGACCCCATGCTTCATTTAACAGCGCTCGCCACACACTGCATGCTGCAGTGGAACAGATGATACAACGTATGTGTAGAAGGATTTGTAGATTTTCTTTTGAGCGGTATTTATTCTGTAGTCTGTGTCTGCATATTTTATTTCCTGTATACCAGGGTCATACTGGCATATTGCCACTGATTTTGAACTACCACTTCCGCCACGGAAAAACGGTCCTTGAGTCTAGAGTTACTGTTCAGTACACGTTAATGTTTTACCTGTAATGCTTCAGTTTTTGGGTGCATTTGCAAAATTGCGTAAAGCGATCATTTGCTTCGTCATGTCCGCCTGTCTGTCCATCCTCGTGGAACAACTCGGCTTCCAATGGATGGATTGGCATGAAATTGATTTTTGAGCATTTTTCGAAAATCTGGCGAGAAAATTCAAGTTACATTAAACTCTGACAAGCATAGCAGGGACTTTGCAATAAGACCAGTATACATTTTTTTATCATTATTAGTATGAATATGAGTAACAGGCGAAATGTTTCAGACAAGTTTTGGAGAAAATCAAAACACACATTTTATGTTCAATAACGTTTTCTGAAAATCATTCCGTTTATGAGATCATATGGAAAAACATGGCAGAGCCAGACAGACTGCAGATGACAATATACGTGTAATACAACACTTTGCATGCTGGGTACCTAAGGCTACAGACCCACACTGTGAACGTGTAATACTTTATGCTTTTCCTCGGCAACAATGTTTTCGCAAGCTTGCCTCGGTGTTACATTTATTCGTATATTGTCTGTCTTGGTCACTAAATATTGCAAGTCTTCGACTTAAATTTCGCACCATCATCAGTCGTGCAGTTTTTTAAGACGTGGCTCATCCTTCTGAATGATGGATGTGAAAATGTCTGTGAGCAGTAGGCAGTTCAGCCGTGCTTTAGATTTGTTTTCATTATTTGGTTTCGGGCATAATTGATCAAATAAGATTTCCAGGTGTGAATAGTTTCCTTCAGCGTGTCGGAAACTGGTGGACGAGAGATGATGTTTCTGTCAAGAGTCCCATCCTCTCAGTATCAGGCAGGTTAGAAATTTATCAGAAAGACTGAATTCTCATCAGTTTTTCTTTGAAAGGGCAAAAATCGATCAAATAAAAATCCCAGTTATCGCGCATACTGATTCTTGGAGGTACTTCGAACTGGAACTGTTTTATTAGGTAATAAGAAATTACTCACAGGGGACGGTAGTTGTTCATATCGGGTTATATCTGTCGATCAGGATTGTCTTTTGTTTCTTTCCGTTGTGTCTCGGTAAGGTTCCGTCGGTTTTCTGTACATAAACTTGAGAACTGTGAATAATATCCCCTTAATGTTACATACCGTTATTTATTGCCTTTAGCATAGTGTTGAGTGGTGGGTTATAGATAAACTTCTTAACAGTTCGAGCGTTGAAAATAAAATATACCCACGCATTCATCGAGACGTTCTTTACGTTCAAATTATTACACCACAGTGGTCATTTCCTCCAGAGTTAGGCCTATTTCTAAATATTGGGCAGTACGTATCCTTTCAGATAATCCAACTAACTGAGCAAGTTTTCCGCGCGTGTCCACCCTCGCACGCACGCACCCGCACCTACATACACGAAGTTATATAATCGTGAGCATTTTATACATCGTAATATGGAATTATAGCGTTTCATAGCCTCGTTGAAAAGCTATTACAAACATTAAGAGCAACTATAAATTCCTCGTGAGATTTTAGGTTCTCCCAGCGTTGATTATGTAGGTTTTCTTCTGGGATGTGATGCCGTTTATTTTGGTAGATGGATACAACCATTTCGGAGGAATCTGGTGCTGTAAGCTTTTAGAGTATAACATTAGTTTGGCGGTAGCAGGTTTTTCCTAAATGTAGTGATAAACTACACGGCGTCACGTCGCGTAAGGCAGTAATCTCCCTGGCGTCTGTACGACATCCTCGCGATTGTCTGGGCTGTGACAGGCCAAGATACAGTATATTCAGCGTCTACGATCTGTTTAAGACCTGGGATCACAGTCACTTTTTTCGCCTGGTTTATAGGCTTGTGCGACGGTACGTCATTGATACTTTGTGGCAGTTCTTTAAAAAAGTGGTTGTCAGGATTCCGTATCACTGACGCCAGTAATTTTCTTCAACGGTTTGAAGACTCAAGTTAATCTAGATTGCATTTAGAAATTCATTTCCTACCTCGCAGAGAATAGACTGGGTCTACATTCTGAAGGCTAATCTGTTAGTTTTGTTTAGGGAAATTGTTTATTACGGGAACCACACGAGAGACATAAATACACTCTTGGCAGACTGCAGAGATTTTAAGTGTTTACACTCTTCTGAGGGAAGTATGCGGACCTAACGGGGAGGAAATTATAGGAGACTGACGAAAATTTCATAATGAAGAGCTTGTTAATTTGTACCCCGCGCCGTATGTTATTAGGAAGATGAATTGAAATAATGTGAGATGGACGGGGCATGTAGCACGCATGGAAGCGGAGCCGGGTATAAAAAGTTCTGGTTGGAAAACCTGAAGGGAATAGATCACGCACTGACATAGTCATACTACACTAGAGTGATAATATTAAAATTGATGTTTATCAGGATGGGAGGGTGTGGTCTGGGTTCATTTGGTTAAGAATAAGTGACATGGCGGGCTGTTGTGAATATAGTAATCCACGTTCGGGTTTCATAATATGCAAGGAATTTCTTGACCATTAGAGGAAATATTGGTTTCTGTAGGAGAAAGCTCCGAGGAGTTAGGCCGGCAGTAACTACCGTGCATTATACGGGATTATTACGAAACCTTTTCCTCAGACCGCACAAAATTCATCGCTTCACGGATGGTTGGGAGCCTCTGGTTTACACGGAATTCTAAAGGACGCGATTCACAGCGACTTGCCCCGGTATTTTGACGTCCATTTTAAGTAGTAAATGAACATTTTAAACATAAGAACCGCATAGGTGACAGTCCTGTCTTTCAGTTTTTTTTCGTGACTTGTCCTTGTATTGAGGCATATGAATTGCACTCACGTGGCTCATAATACGAGTTGCATTGGGTGGCTTTTGTCAACACGGTAATTAATCTTGGATGCCTTAAATGCAAGGAGTTTCTTGCAAGCTGAGCTGTTATCATCGGCCTTTCAGGAAGGATTTTGCTCCATGTAGTTTGATAATTGGTAGCAAAGCATATGAATTGTTTGGAAGGAAGGAATGAGTTATACACTGAAAACATTGGAAGAAACTTATGTTGTATGGGACGGGGTAGCTCAGGCAGTTAAAAGTTGGTGTATATCCTTGGTTCTCTTTCCTTCCTGGGCAGAGGTTATGCTCTTTGCTGTCACAACAACAGGTTCTGAGGTCCACCTATACTTCACCAGTGAGCATCTGAGACTGCGTTCTTGGAGATGCAGTATCCAGTTCGTGAAGCTGGCCACAGGTTCCATTTATTACCGAGATTTAGAATGTGTGGGACATTTTCTCCACTTACCTATACGCGTCGCGGTGTGATGCCTAGAAATTAGGCCTAGGTAACTTGGTAAATACCAACGTTTCTGATAGACCTGCTGCGTCCGTCTTCGTAGAAGAAGAGCACGAAGCAGACTTAACCTCTATGCCCTGAAGATGGAGGCCACAGTCTTTTTCGAAACGTTATGTCTTCCGAACTGCTTGGCATCACAAACCAGAATTCTCTAATTTTAATCTCCGTGAGACATCAAATCTCGCACTGTTGATTAATCCATGTTAAACAGACCCAGTTGTAACTTTTACGAATTAAGCGTTTAACCTAGTCAGCATACGTATAATTATGGGTATTTGTAAATTTTCCGGATGTACCGCGTATCAACAGATTACTGAGAACGTCAGAGCTGCATTCGTCATTACTTGGCAGAATGACAGGACTCCCAGTTCGAATCGTACGTATTTTGCGTTGACGTAAATTCTGAAGAATCATAAATTATGTTGAGCTTTGTTGATTTGTCTTATCATCTTGGATCCAAGGCGTGCGCTATTCTTTAAATGCAGATTCTGCGCAGGCATTGGTTGTTTACTGACATGGACCATGAAGTAGACACCGGGAGCCGATGAAAATGTATGGCCGCGATGGGAAAGAGTGAAAGAGGGCGAGATGCATATCTAGCTTCATAAGTAGTATTCTGAATCAAACGTCATCACCAGTGCGATCGAATAGATGATGATGAAATGGTGGGTCATGTAACACGCACGGGTGAGATGGGGAATAGTTTCACAAAGTTGGTCGGCCAACGTGAAGGGAAGAGACTGGAAGATTTTATTACACTTGAGTAGTGAGCCAATAAATGCACACTGATAAAATATGCTTTATCATGTATTCTTAATCACCTACATGTTTCGGTCGCATTTGCGACCATCGTCAGGGTGGTTTACAAGAATATTGATAAGTATAAACAAATTACCAAATTTCGTAAGTTGATGTTACAGTGATTATATCAAGCCACCCCTGTGGTTGTAAAGTGTCGGATTGTGTATTGTTAAAAACGGATAAAATGTACATTATTGTTAAAAACAAAATTAGATGTGTTTATGTTGTTTGTTAATTGCATGTAGTTGGTATACGCTCTGTTAAATGAGTAGAGATGTGTACGTGTACAGGGTTACGACTGTTTGAAAGACTTATGTGTAGATAGCAGTGTACAAGAAATACGATGGGGAGAGGATGTGTGGACTAGATTAAGTTGGCTGGTGACGGGTACCAATGGCAGCATCTTTGCGAAGACGAATGGACTTTCGGGTCCAGTACACGGCGTGTGAAGTTTGTTGTCTAGCTCAGAAACTCTTAGTTTCTCAAGAAGAATTCTGCTGCATGTCTGCGTCGATGACATCCCGTTGTGATATATGACCAGCAGAAAGAAAGCACAGGCCGACCGTCACAACTAATTCCTCTGATAAAGAATTTTAACTGATGGTTTGTATTTCTTGTCTTAGCTCCGTGTAGTTAGATCATACAGGATCAACAGATGCGAAGAAATATCCCGATACGGGTTGTAGCTTCAGCTGCTGTAAAGGCTGTATAAATTCTTGATTAAAAAGACCGGATGTAATCATTGCGAGGCCTTTACAACTTAGGTAGACCTACAACCTTGCCCTGATCTAGCTGTACTCGTGTGCTCCCAGTCTGCGTGTTTAAATGCGGCTACCGGAATCGTTATATTAACGCTATCTAATTGTCGTTAGCTTAATCGTTTGGGGAACGCTATCTGTGTATACGCATATTCGTCGTCGTGTTGCTTGAGAAGTGCTTCTTTACTGTTTTTATGCAAGTTCGTAGTGTGTAGTAGCCTACAGGGAATGTCCATGACCTGGGACAGCATACTGTGTAGGATCTTGACGAGCTGTACAAACAAGCAACAATCTTCACCGTTCGTGGAAATTTTGCGCATGACTCTTAAGGCATGTGAAATAAGAAGCAAAGCCGTAGTTGCTGCACCAGACACTAGTCACATGTTCCACATTTTCTATAAAAAGTTTATGAAACCATATACGTAGCTATAACGTGGTTTTGATGTGACAGTGTAAACGTTACATATTAACGCTGACTGAGGTACGAGCTAGGGTGGCAACAGTTTTGATATTGGTGAATTTATGGATATTGTAGTGCGAATGGTCGTTGTGGTACCTAATGCTATTGGTTAATGTTCGACGATCGAACAAGCCGGCACTTAACGTTATCGCTTGTATTCGGAAGTAAGGTTCTCGATTCTGCCACTCGGTCCTAATTTGGACGATTCTGGTGTATTCTAGGTTTTCTTGACACTCTAGGGGAATACTGAGATTGGCATACATCACTGCTGCCGTTTTACAAACATTTTACCCACTTGCGATTCATTATCGTCAGTCCATCTTACCCGGCAGGAGGTCCACCCCAGAGGCATCGTAGAAAACTGGTTCTTTGTTTAACAACCCCGTTTTGACTGAGATGTTGCATGCTGTCGAATGGGATTTTGAGACCAAGAATTGTCAGTAAGAAAGGGATCGGAAGAGTCGGTTGTGGCACGTTGAAAGATAACTATTCCGGATACTTGCGTGCATAATCTTCATGACGGAAACAGCCACCTGGAATTGTCTGCAGGGCCGGATCAAGGCGAGTACAGACTGGCTACTTTGCGAATACACAGGTCCTCTGCAGGCGAATGTCAGTAGAGTTGACTTACAGAACCTTGAAGCAGTACCACTGAAATCTATATTCATCGTTGTATAGCTCATTCTAGGTCAGTTTTAGCCCCATAAGTAACCGTGTTAGAATCACTGAATCCGTTTCATTTTGAAATTAATCACGTTTAATGTATTAAGTCATTTCATTTCACGAAAAGGCATATAGCCCGAAGGAGTGGCCTGAGTCTGTGAATGGCTAAGTATTCCAAAAGTAGAGTTTTACATTTTTTGTTTGAAGTCGAATTCTTAGCAACCGTATAAGACGATTAGCACGAAGAACAGCTAGTATCAGATTTTTAACACCCCAAGTCACAACTACCGTGACGTTGGCCTTTGTGCGAGAAACGTCAAGTTCATGTAAATGATGTTTAAAGATTAATCTGTACCTTACAGACAGAACGCTGCGTTTTCATTGTAAGGACCAATTGGATATTGCTGGTTAGAGAAGTAATGTCTGCTTGTTATACTTATCATATGAAACAAAAATATATTCTTTGGGGAAACTGTAGGCTTTTTTGGTATGAAATCAGGTAAGTACATATCATAGTTATTTCCCTTTGAAAGGCTAGTCACGAAGGAAGTGTATTCACTCACAGTCAGAACCAATTTGTAAGCCGGAAAGTTAATTGTACATTATGTTGACGTCATTGGTGGAACTAGGAAGGTGTAAATATTTGATGTCGTAGGTAGGAAGGACTCTGTTCTAATTTCTTTGTTAACCATTTCGTTAATAAACCCTGTGGGCCGTAGGAACTCTGGCTGCGAAGAGGCTATACATTTCTTCGACATGCGACGTAGTCCTATGAAAACTGGATGTTTTGTCCAAACGCGTAATACCGATAGAATATTTAACTGCAACATTAAGTTCGTGTGAAAGAGAAATAATATATCGCATAGTGATGTTAAATTCACACCAATTCCCTTATGTTGTGTTAGAAGAAACTAGTATTGGGAACACAGTTTGTAGTATGTGACGCCGTGTAATTTAGTAGATACGTGGCAACGTTACGGAGCAACTCGTTTATCAAATTATGTTGTCGCATCTCAGAAGACTATATGACTTGTACAGTACAGGTTTCTCAAATAGTGTTTTCGTTTTAGCCCTGGTAGGCTAAATGTTTGGCGTATTGCTCGACTTTTTACTCGAAATAACTGTATGCATCTAAAATGTCTCCATTGAAAGCAAGTAATGCGTTTTCTTTGATTGAGAAGACAGCTTTTAGCCATGGTAGGTAGCAGGGAATATACTGAATGAGCAGTCGCTGACGCCTGACAAGAAATAGTCTGCCATGAAGGCATGTTACGATATGTTACCTAGGGTCTAGGATAGCGGGCTGTCGTGATGCAGTAATAGACATGCTGGTTCCTTACGGGGTGGAGGATTTCGTGGCTAACTGAGCTGCTGTTAGTCATTGAAGGACTCAGCTGAGTAGATGTAGTTAAAATGTCTATATACAAATAAAATATTTTGATACGCACGAATCTGCCGGGGAACATCTTGAATTTGTGCACTGGGAACATCTAAATTTGAACATAGGCATACATTAGAGTAAACCCCTAAAACTCATCACAGGTTGTCTGCGTATGTTTACGAGTACAAATAACTGCTTGTGTGTCCATCGAGTGAATGGTTTTGATTTTCGTCCGGCGGTGATATGAAGCCTTAAAACGGGATAACTTAACTCGTCCAGAATTTTTAAGAAGTCATAAAACTATGCAAGTGAAATAATTTTTGGCGAGTTTGTAAAAAAGAAAGTGAGTAAATACACCTCCTTACATAACATACCAAGAAACGCTCAACTAATTTGTATGAAATTTTGTACTGGAGAATTATACAAAAATTTGTCGACACATTCGAAGTTTGATTAGTGGGACGAAGAAGGATTTGCATTTCTGCGCGAGCCCTGAGCATAACCAGCTAAATATTTATCGGAGCTAAGAATAATATGGATAAAATGTGTAGATAACCAGGGAGGAAATGCCCACAGAGCGTAACAGTTCTTGCGCTTTCGCTGTGTTCTTGCCCTTAAACGTTAAATTAGTGAATACTTTACGGGAAAACACCGAGAATTTTGACATACACCGCAAGATTTCCCTTTATCTTGGCAACAGAACCACGACAGAGATACCCTTAGCGGGCGGATTTAAAATCAGTACCTCTCAAAAAGTCGATACTCGACATTACAGTCGATCCTGCCCGATGGTCAACTGTTTCTTCAGCCTCAGCTCGTATATCACAGAGTACACATTCTGATTTAGAACAACTTTTTCGGCCTGAGTGCGTACATCACAGAGAACACGTTCTCTTTATTATAAACATCAGTCATGGCGAGAGAGAAACGTGAGTCTTTGATGTAGAGTGTCTGTTATTTTTGCTTTGTCCGAATTTAACCCAAATCTAAATGCTTGGACAAATTTTAATAAAAATTCATATCGTGAAATTTCTAAAAAATCCGCTTGTTGAGAGTCGCCCTAATAATACGAACAGACAGACTTGAAGCTCTTAATTGGCTTTCGCTAGCAAGCACGCATAGAAGTAACACATTTAATTTTCATTTGCCTTTATTCACTGCCATCAAGACTAGGTGACTATGAGTAAAATTTTTGTCACCCTAGAACAGGCCACGAAGGCCCAGGGGAGGAGTAGAGGTGTTGCTCTACTCTTTCCTTAAACTCGGCGATAGATGGCGTTGTTTGGTCAACGCCACGCCCCGGCCGCTTTACCCCGGGAAAGACCCGGTACCCATTATATAGGAGGCTAAGTGGTCCACAGGGCTGGTCTGAACGGGTGCGAAAAATCACGCCACCACCGAGATTCGATCCTTGGACAGTCCAGCCCGTAGCGAGTCGCTGACCTTTATGAGTAGTGAAGTTTTTTAGTATGTAATTTTAATTGGCGCGTTACATCATTCTTACCTTAAACGTTTTCGGAATCAGGTCATGTCGAAAGAAACAAAACTATTTCTTTTAGGGAGTACGTCCGTTCAAGAGGATAATTAGTGGCTAGTAATGGGGAAGTGACTGGTTCAAATCTTGGCTTGTAATCCGACTGTTCTGACGAATGCTTTTTGTTGTTATACTTCGATGCTTTAGGTGGCACATTCTCGGATAAACGTCGAAGTAATCGAACACCACTACCTTTTAAGATCTTTTCGATTAATTATTTATTATCACCCTACGGTTAGATTCTGTGGACGGTGAGCTGCAGATAGCGTTGTTAACATTAAACGGCAGGCAATATAAAAATTTTTGTTTACTGAAAGTAAGAGACCAAGTTTCACACTCGTAGAGAGCAACAGGCAAACCCACCATGGTTTGGTGACCGTTATTTTGTCTTGTATTAAATTATGCATGTGCATGTCGAAAACAATGTGTCGAGCATTGAGACCGGTTTCATTTACCGATTTTTAACGAAGAGTCGTTGTCGAGCAAATTGTCAAGAGCATAAGTTTCCCGAAAAACCGACACGACTGGGCACGACACGAAACAAAAAAAAAAAAATGAAACTTGTCCGACAGCTTTGAATGTGATGTGCCAACCACCTGCACCGGATGTCAACAGAATCCGTTTACTAGCTTCCAACTTAGACCTTGTGGACGGATAGACACGTCTTCCGCATTATGTGTCAATTCTGTGCCCTTGGCGCAACGTGTGCATACCAAATCAGTTCCTGTCTCTATGAAAATATTACTTGTCTGTTACAAAGATTGGTCGCGAAATTGTATTCAAGAAATCTGGGCTTGTGGATCTAGATTTAAAAAAAAAAAAGGGTATAAATCGGTAAATATACCATGTGAACGAAATGTGACAACAGCCTTGTTAGAAGAGGTGGGATTTCAAGGTAAGCGCTTTGCTTTAAAGAAATAACTGTACTTGGTGAGATTTAGCAGTTATTTACAGAGTGCCTACATGTCAAGAATGGCACGATAAAATATTTGTTCACAGATTTTTCTTAGACGAGTTTACATTACCAGTTGACGTGAAAAAGTCACGTACTGTACGAAATGCCGATCCTTTACGTTTGCACGTCTTCGAGACTGCATGGCCTACATGACTTTGCTAATCTGTGTGTACACTCGAGGTGCTGATAATTCAAAAGTACAGGGTCCGGCAGAAATACCTGACGATTTGGTAACACAGCTGTGAGTGGAATCGTTGGCGTGGGAGATTTGTCCTTGAGCGCCCTTTTAGCGAGACTCAAAGCATTTCAGTTGCCATGGAGCTCTGGTCTGTAGAGCATCGGGCTTTCGCTGTGGAGACGTATTTCTAAAACAACGATTCTGTCGTCGTGACTCAGCGGATATTTCGTCGGCACTTCAGTATTCATCGGAACGACAGTGTCCATAGTCGCCATACTGTACTGTTGTGGGCGAGAAACAGCGTCTGCCGAAAAAAGAAAACCTCCAGGAAGAAAGCCTTCACTTAGAACTCCTGCGAACATCGAACGATTGCGTCAGGCTTTTGTCACAAGTCCTGCGCGATCAGCAAGCAGAAATGCCATTGCATTAAGAATGTCTGATCGTACGGTGCGCCGAATATTGTTTGAGGACTTAAATTTCCATCCTTACAAAATGGTTATGGTTCAAGCAATAAATGATCAAGGCACTGTAAATCGAAAAACTCTTTGTGAGGTTCTGTTGAACGCTCCGGATAACGACGACCTTAACCACGTTCTCATGACGGATGAAGCAAATTTTCATCTTTGTGGCAATGTAAATTCTTAGAACTATCGCTACTGGGCAACCGAGAACCCTCGCGATATTTACCAGAAACCTTTGCATTCTGGGAAGGTTATTGTTTGGTGTGGTGTAGTGTAACGTCTTTTGGGGTGATTGACCCATTTTTCTTCGAAGACGAAGCAGGCAGGGCAGTAACGGTAAATTCAGCCCGCTACACTGAAATGCTTCGCACATTTCTGGAACCGGAGTTGCAGAGACTTGGTGATGAAACCCAGAATCTCTGGTTTCAGCAAGACGGGGCAACGGCTCACACTGCGAGGACTGCAATGCGAGTCCTCAACGAGATGTTCTTAGCTCGCGTGATCTCACTAAGAGGGAATACTGAATGGCCTGCAAGATCGCCCGATCTCAGCGCTTGCGACTCCTTTCTCCTAATGATATCTCAAGAGCAAGGTGTACGAAAAGAAACCAAGGACAACTGCGGACTTGAAACAGAACATCAGGGACGAAGTGGCAGCAGTTTCTCCCACCATGCTGCAACGAGTGATGCAGAACTTCCAGAAACGCTTACGGGAATGTGTTGAAAAGAAGGGACGCCACCTCACATACACTATATTCAGGAAATGAATATGGTAATTAAAATACTTCGAGATAAAAATAATTTTAGTAATAAATTCACATAAAAAGATAGTATACTGTTCATTTTATTTTAACTTAAAAATCGTCAGGTTTTTCTGCCGGGCCCTGTATTAGTACTGTAGTGTAGACTATAATGACGGAATGAAGTAGGTGCCTGCGGGCTAGAAGACGTTCGATCCCTGACGGAGGAAGGGGTTTTCTCTCCGACTGTTTGTCCGGAATGTTTCTGGGTCGCATGGAACCTCGTAATCTGGCTCAGTATTTCTTTCAACGCTCCGCGTGTAGTCTGCAACCAAGGACTGGTCCTTGCGGTGGTGACAGTGTGTTATCGGGCAGGAGCTGTGTTTATTTATGCATGGTTTTTGTGACGACAGTGCCAGGATTGTGTAGCTGGTATTCCGTCGTAGGGTACGCGTTGAACAACCAAGGAGTCGTGGTTGGATTCCCCACAGGGGCAGGAGATTTTTAAGTGTCGAGCCAGTCAGTTGGGCCCAACTAGCTTGTTTTACATTGGGTACAGAGGGCTCTTTTTCCTTGAGCTGGAACGCGAAGCTGACCACTCGGCTACATCTACGGCCGAGGTTAAAAATGGGCAGGGTTTTACCTACACTCCTCCATATGCCTTCATGGCTTGTACGGTGACAAATTTATCCATGTCGTATTTGACAACACTGTCTTTAGCTCGTACTTTTTTCAAATGGTAGGACGACTAGAATAATCAATTGGGAAGGAAGTGATAGGAAGCAGTCGTGGCTCTGCAGACATTTGTGTCAATGAAAACTACAAAAGACCTCAAAATCGCCTTTGAAAATTGGCCATATGAAGGAGGTTTCAGACATTTCGGAGGCAGCAGGTTTCTCCGAAACTTCGGTGAATTTGTATCAGTACATGGCATTACATCCCAGAAGCCACTAATGTTCGTAGTCACCGCTGTGAGAGCCCCAGCTCTCACACTAGAGAACAAATGCGTATGCAGTGGTTACAGAGGGCCGTTTCTAAGGTGTTAAAGAAGCTGGGGCGTGGACTTTAGCACTCACATGTAGCTGTGGATCCATATCTCCCCATAAGTTTAGGACGATGCGTGACTTTAAAAAGGAAAATTTTTCGTGTCTATGCCATGAAGGTATACTACAGGGAGTAGATGGATTGGTGCACTCATTCTTAACCTCGGCGCTATATGGAGGTGAGAAATTTCACGTCGCGGCTGCTTTATTCCGGGGAAATATTCCCGGTACCAATTGAATAGGAGGCTGGGAACTCTGGAGAAGAGAAAATCTCTTGCCCCTACCAAGATTTGAACCTCGGACCTTGCAGACCGTAGCTTAGTCGCTATACCGACCACGCTACCCTGGATGCTGCTTGAGCAACTTTCACATTTATGTAACATTTCGCACGGAAAGTGGGGTAAAACTGTCCCAGTTATTACTAAGCACCGCTCCGTGATGGGTGGACGTAAAGCTCTACGTATTCTCAGCCTCGGTCCTAGATGGAGGCGTGTTCAGCTCTGGCTGCATGAAAGAATTCCCGGTACTCTTTGGATAGTAGCTGAGCTGGCTCCAGAGACGGCCTGGACGTGTTGGCGAAGAGGGAAATCCTTGTTCCTACAGGGAATCTAATGCTAGTCCAACCCGTAGTCAATGACTGCCGGTTTCCCTTCTCATGTAGTCACTACAGAATGAAGCAGTTTAGATATTTACCGCATTTGGAAATGTAACAGGTGGGCTACAGTTTGACTGAGGATTGTCATCGGCACAATCTCTCATACATTGTTTGTTGTGGGCACTATGCACACACACACACACACACCTGCTGTTTTACGCATTTGTTTGTTATGTCTGTTTGATGAGTACAAGTAGCTTGGGAAATGTGTTAAGTCATTCAAGGAGAACAAGTTCTACGAAAAAGAAAAATTAATGAGTCGCAACAGGAATGTGGAAATTGCCCAGAGACCTTGAACGTTTGTTGATTACTGTGATCATGGTGTGTATCATTAGATTGTTATCATTGGACATGTCGATTATGTCCTATTGGATGGGATGCTGTGTGTGTGTGTGTGTGTGTGTGTGTGTGTATACAAACACATGTACACATATCGCAACGACTCACACACACACACACAAATATGTATGTAACTTTAGTTAATTATTTTCATGTTTTGCCTTAGTGACCGATCTCAAAGCAAACTTGACGCAAGGTCGTAAATGAGTTACTTATTCGGTATGGTCATCTTATTCATGTTTTGGCGAAATTCGATCGTAGGGGTCTTTGTGTAAGTTTATTCGCCATATGGTCATTCTGACAAGCCTGCTTTACGTAATCTTTTAAATGGACTTCTGCATACATCTTATGAACTGTTTCACACATTTATCTGTAATTCTGTATTATTGTGCTGCTGAAGTATGAATTCAATAGGTGTAGTTAATACATTTTTGTTTTACTGAAATATTATTTATAAACAAGTGGCATAAAAACTGTCCAACTGTACCGGTCCAATAAAAATTGCGTAAACCGACTGTTGGATTCGTCATGTCTTTCCGTCTGTTCGCACGGAAAAGTTCGACTCCCACATAACGGGTTTTCATGAAATTTTTATTTTGGGGACTTTTACTAAAATCAGTCGACGAAATTCAGTTTTGGCTAAAACCTGACAAAAATATGACGACGCTTTACGTGGAAGCCTACGTGGATTTTATTATATCTCGGCCGAATTATTGTTCAGTTGAGAAAGCGTCAGAAAGAGGTGGTGGAGAAAATGAAAACACACACGCTATGCCAGATACTCTCCCCTCCCCCCGAAAGTGGTTTACGTGACAGTTAAAAGAAATGTGGCAAGCAAGAGATGTAGTTCACGAAGTCAGCGTGATATGGTGCTACATAGCGACGATTTTCTTTCCCGGTACTTAGGGAAAAAACCAAGAAGCTATGCAGTTGACTGTCATTATGATCTTTCAGCCGCTTCGTGCGTGCATAGAAGGCCACAAACAAGCAAACAGTATTTTGTTTAGGTGGATTGTTACCTTTCAGTGATTGCCGGTACATTATATTGAGCACGTTGTGAAAAGTGCATGAATTAGTTGGGATATTATTTCTTTTCGAAATATGTACGTAGAATAATTATAATTAGGACAGTATATATGAAGTGAACGCATTAGGACGGAAAGGTCAGATTGCTCCTCATTCTTAACGTTATGCATACATTTCCTATCTGGTAAAATACGGAAATTCAGAAATGAACGCATAGAGGTCCCTGTATTTGTCTCGACAATCTAAAGACGTGTGGCGAAAATGTCTTGGGGAAAAAAGCGCGTTTTATTCATCTCTGAAAATTCAAATTATTTTTCGCTTTGTTAAATATCTTGTGAGATTTGTGGGAGATGCGCTCAGAAATTCATGTAGCTCACCGTTTAAAGTAGTCGCTCAAATTGTTCGATGTTATTAGAAAAGGGGAAAGCTTGACAAATTTTAGTGATTTCCCCCAACATTAAATGTCACGAAAATCCGTTAATCAGTTCTTTAGTTGGTTAAGCGTATATGTAAACGTACGGACGTACAGAGCGTTTTAATATTCGCTCGCCAGGGTTTGCGAGCTTCCCTAGAAACAGCGTAAATGTGAAATTTAATCAAACGTGCTTGAAGTTACAACATGTTACAGAACTGCTGTCGAAATATTGTCAAATTATGGGGGAAGAATATTGAGCAATTAAGATACGAACGCATGATGCCATGAAGTTTGACAAGTGGCCTCTGTTTTCAAGTACTGTACCATGCTACCGCTTTGAGAGCCTCAGAGCTTGTCTACTATGAGCCTACAGTACAGCACGTACTGAACGTGGCAAGGTAACATGCAGGATCGGTCCACGAGGGGGTTCCAGTCTTTCATGTAGGAAAATTTTGCTTTTCGCAACTTCCAGGCGACTGGGCGTCGCGGTTGAGTAGGTAGCACTCCTTATTTTGGAGGTACCGGCTTCAAAACTCGGCCCGGAGATCGGCCGTTGTGACAAGTTTCTCGTGGTTTTCCTCAGCCCATTAGAGAAATTTCGGGGTAGTGTCTCAAATTAGTTCACGCCTGCTCCGGTCTGCATGATTTCCCATTCGATGTTCGCTGATCCTGCCATTCAGCGCTGTATGTTCCTAGTTGCTGACAGTGACTTCAACCTATCTAAATAAACAAACCAGTCCAGACAGCTGTCAGGCCCACCCACCCCCCTGCGTGATGGGTACAATCAGCTCCTTTCCTCGGGTATGGTGGCTGTAGCATGAAGCTGACCGCTGACGTCTGTCAGGTGCGTAGGCTATGAATACACGGAGCAATTACTGCACTTCATCTGTGTTTACGGCTTGCTAAGCGGAGACTGCTTTATATTTTCCATACATTTTTAGCAAAGGAGGAAAATTTTTGT
>Ga0123357_10004673_pt1 | contig 16167 bp, 11 predicted proteins | sample TergutEmb28metaG_FD_89873 | JGI IMG/M metagenome (GOLD analysis project Ga0123357, IMG submission 89873) | Embiratermes neotenicus P4 segment gut microbial communities from Petit-Saut dam, French Guiana - Emb289 P4 | ecosystem: Host-associated > Arthropoda: Insects > Digestive system > Gut ... | reverse complement strand
ATAACTCAACAAATAAGTCGCAAGCTCCTGAGGATGGATGTATTAACATCCGAAACACGTTGAGCATTAAATAATGAAATAATAAAGCAAGTGACATCAAGTTGGTCTCTCTTTATTCAACTACCAGGATGATGCACGGTCCAATAAACATAAGATACTGGAGAAACTTGAAACTCACTACGGGTTAAACCATCATCCTTCTGCAAGTAACAGTGCACGTAACCTAGTGCTGATATCTGATCTGTGCCCTATTGCCACGTGTTCTTGAGAATACCTTTCCCAAGTCTGACGGTGCAGTCGCGCAACCGGTGATAGTTTGCAGAAGTGATTAATTTGTTTCTGTCTTATAATAGCAACAGGGCTCAGCCGAAATGTGAGAATCTTCCGTTCTCATCATGCGCTCGAATTATGCCTAGAGTACGCATATCGATACATCGATGTCATGTTTCTTACGACAACACACATTCTTCTTACCACATACGTAGTTTACATAGCGCCTAAACTCCCTGACCTATCTCTACAAATAAAAGTGAAACACCACGCTGCTCTGTAGTTGCAACATCACTGCTTTCTACAGCATGGAAAATACTCAGTTATGAAAGTAGCACTTTAAAAGCTTGAATAGGCCTGAACTATATTTAAATATTCTAAACGTACCGCGCAGTAAACACACTCCTCGCTTATGAAGAAACACCAAGTAGATGCGATATATGGGAATAATTCCCCTTTATCCTGAGATCCACATAAAGGATATCGATAAATACTGACGGTAGATCGCAGAATTGTTCGATGTCGAAACTGGTGGTGCACGTAATCAACGTTAGGCCTTAAAAATTAATAAATTATTTTCCTTATATTAATGCGACTGGCGTTTAATATCAAGGAAAAACTTTCGAATTTCTTCTGTGTCTTTGTTATGGTCTCCCCCATCCCCAGGGCTTCAGTAAATTTTCTAGCTTCCATGCCTGAGTGAATATCACGAACAGGGAAAAAGCACATGCAAATTCACGGGAAATGGGTAGAAAATTAAGCAAATTGGACTAGATCATCGCATTAAACAATACTAACAATAGAATCGTAGTCAACATAATCATCATCACCAATAACAATAGCACAACAATAATAATAATAACCAAGCAATTAGTACAATCTATTTTAAGAATAAAATTTTGAGGGAAGAAATTGAGAGTAAATGCCGGTTATGTAAACAACATGACGAAACTATTGACCTCTTAACCTCTGGGTGCCCCATTTTGGCGAAGAATGAATATTTAGTGATACAAGATAAAGTCTCTACACATTTGCGCTATTCAATATGCAAAGCCTTAGGCGTTGAAACCACAGATAAATGGTACACACACATGCTTAAGCCAGTGTATGAAGAGGGAGATGTCACAGTGTTGTGGAATCATGCAGTACACACAGACAGAGAAATTATAGCAAATAGGCCAGATATAATAATTAAAAACAAAAAAGAGAAAACATACGCACTGATAGATGTGGCAATACCCACAGACAGAAATGTTGTGCAAAAGAAAGCGGAAAAAAGTTAAAATACAGGAGTTTATGTATAGAGATAAAACGAATGTGGAACCTGAAATGTGAGATTATAGCAGTAATAATTGGAGCCACTGGAATAATAACGAGAAGCTTAAGGAAAAATTTGGAAGCTGTACCAGGAAAACGTTTGATAGATTCACTACAAAAGACAGCTATACTTGGAACGTCACACGTAATTCGGAAAGTACTGCAGTGTGAAACTTGAAGCCTGAGCGGTGGGGATCACCGCTGGTTCAAGAGAAGTACCAGGAAGAAAAGGCCTGTGACAAGAGATATCCATATTATATAATAATAATAATAATAATAATAATAATAATAAATACATGGGCAGTACAATAGAAATATAGATAGACAGCGTATTAGTGAAGAAGGCACGTTCCTCCGGCTGTCGAAGGGAGACCTAAAAGCAGAAACTGAACGTGAAATAGTGGCAGCACAAGACCAGGCGTTACAAACAAAATATTTTGCGACAAAATATTGAACACAGAGACAGGTAGCAAGTGCAGACTTCGCCAAGAATTTGATGAGACAATAGACCACACAATATCAGCATGCCCAATACTGGCTAAAGAACAGTACATAAAAAGACATAATAGAGTGTGGTCACAACTAGACTTCAACATATGCAAGAAAACAGGGGTACAATTGGACACAAAACGCTGGTATGAACATGTGCCAAAATCAGTAGAACAAGTCAAGGAGGCAAGGTAACCATATTGTGGAATCAACAAGTACAAACTGACAGAATTATCCCCAACAATAAACCAGACATTATAATCCGTGATAATGAAAAGGGAACATGTATGTTAATAGATTTTTCAATCTCAGGAGACAGAAATGTAATAAAAAAGAAGCCGAGAAGATTCTAAAATATAAAGACCTTACAATATAAATACAGCACATGTGGAATGTAAAAGCTTAGGTGATACCAGTAATAATAGGGGCGACTGGGACTATTTCAAAGTCATTCAGAAAATACGTGAGCAACATACCAGGAAAACATGAAGTTAAGGAACTACAGATAGATTCAACACTGAAACTAACGATATAAGCACCATGAATAGTAACAACAGAATAGCTGCAACGCCGTATTCCCTAGGGATATAGTTTGTCTCAGGAATATAAGTACAAATACCCTGCATAAAGGAGATGATGATGATAATTATGATGATAATAATAATAATAATCACTATGATTATTGTCAAATGCTCATGCTGGATATTCCAATTTTCTTTAAACATCACAGTTAGGCCAGGCGACGTAATCGATCGAATCCGGTTTTATCCTAAGGCTGCTCGTGTTAGCACCCTAAACGAATCGATTCGAAACAAGGCAGATCTAGTCCAGCCAGGTCGAAACGAGTCCAAGCAATTAAGATGCTACAAAGAGAAGCCCTTCTGATTTGCACAGATCCCTGTCTCTGCAAAAAATGTTAACTTATGCCACATAAGCAGTATCATGAGATTTAGCATGTTCTTCTAATAGGTCTAAGGAAACAGATATTAAATTGACAATCTCTATGATAAATCTTATTGTAGCACCGTGCATTTTCGTAGAATCATTTCAATTTATCAACCAACGAATGCACATAAAATTTCACATAAAACACTTTTAAAACACTTTAAAACACTCCGACAAATTTCGACCTTGTCAGATCATCATCAGGGAGCTTTGTTCCTGGCTAAAGTTATATTACAGTATTCAAACTTCGATTCTTATCGACGCACACCTAGCCACTGCTCCACAACACATTCCCACACAACATGGTAAGTAAACTGCCGCACTATCCATTCAGCCTAACTATTTGTATATACCAAAAACTATCATTATGCATTTACTCACATAGCTGTTTTGACAATATACTAATAGTATAATTATTTACAGATATGCTGCCACAACACTTCATTTGCAAATACGAATTGAAGTGTGAATATTCTAATATAACTTTAGCAAGGAATCTGACAAGGTCGAAACATGTCGGAGTGTTTACAGTGTTTTAAAGTGTTTTATGTGAAATATTATGCGCATTCGTTGGTTGATAAACTCTATGATGTTAAACCATTTATATCAAAGACATAGGTTACGTGATGAGAAAGTTGTAGAATTTCTTACTTAAAATAATGTAGACCTATATTATTTTACAAAAATCACTGTGTAACATAACCTGTTGCTACTTGCTAAGCGTCCACAACAGATTAAATATTGTTTATTAAGATTTCCGAGGACTCGGGGTTCGATTATTGACAGAGCCAAGAAATTTCCCTCTTCCCCCAAAATGTCCATACCGGCTCTGGACTGGTTACAATTTTTTTTCGCATTCTAAAAAACCGAACACAGTACCAGGATCAACTGGCAACGCCACCAAACGTTTGAAGAATTTTAAGTTCAACATTAATTGTAACAGATTCAGGGTTATATAATTTGCCGCTTAACTATGAACTTAATAAAATTTACTGTCGCCTTTCTAATTTCAACGTCACCATCATTTTAGCCCCGCTGCTCTCAAGTTTCTAATAAGTGTCACCAGAAACGAAACCTTTTGATTTTGTAATGTAAAATCACCGAACGCATTTCATTATTCATTCGTTACTCTGTGCAATTCATTGAAACTTGTTTAGGCCTTTTTTTTACAGAGTATATGTAACCTGTTTTTTCCCCCTATGCATTAAGAGAGATCCCCCCAAGGGTACGTACAATGTAAATCAATTTTCCTTCAGCGTCAACATCACCACTCTGACATTATCAGAGCATTATAGATTAGGCCGCTCTGGTGCATGGTACGCTGTGAGTGAGAGCGATGCACGTTTTACCTAATCAAACACAGACACCAAAAAACTATTATGTTAATCCGCTTTAAAGTCAATACATAACTCCACTGACAGTACCGCCATTCTCTGTATGAACAATTTAATTTTTAATGTTATTTTCCAGATACAATCTACTTCCAATTAATTGTTACCATACTTTTAAGTTATTCACAACCAAACGCAAGTAAACAACACATCTTTTCTTTACACAAATTTCCTGTCTGGTTATAGCAGCCCAGTTCTCTGTCATTGAATCTGTAGGTGCTTCGTCGCCTGCATTATCTTCTCCCGCTACAGACCTTCGTCACTTTGTACGAGCTCAATATTACACATAAATATCGCCATACAGGGGAACAGACCGGTCAATACATGTATCTATATACACAGGTGAGTCAACACATCAGTGCAAACACACCGCATCATACAAGTACGGTAGTACATTACATAGACGCTAAAACTTTGACATTATACAAAATTTCAAAGAATAACGGAATAGATACTTCGATTAGATCGGACTTGGATGTAGGCTATACACAGCATATGGGTAACAGATGGTGTATATAAGGCATCCCGGCGTAGGGAAATCGGTGTCAAATGTTTGTTGCCAAGACGTGACAGCTTGTTTACGTCGACGTCGACGTCTACAGCATATTGCTTACCAGCCAGGTGCTTCTTTAGCTGCAAGATCGAGACTGCAGCGAGGGTGGTCAGCACCGTCACAAGTCGCGAGTCCAGTTGGCAGTGTGGGAGCCTGGGAGTTTCTTGAAAACGATGGAAACAGTTTACCGAAATACATGGCATCAGATTTTAGGAGGCCGTCATCCACGTCACGGCAGTAAGCATCTAAACCCACACAATATTAATAAGGAAAACAAAATCTTCTAGCATATCGCTGAGAAACAACTGCTAAAGTTCCCTTATGTTACTATAAAATTCACGATTTTGTATTTGGAAATGGGAAAGACATAGCAAGCGAGTATATCGGTACATTTTTTAAACGTCACTTTAAAGTGTGAATATAGTCCACTTTTCCACCAATCTGTTGAACTGTATAGAGTCGTGTATTCAACAGAAGATGCAAGAAATGTCTTTGTGTAAATGTGATGGTCAGCGAGATATTTCTGACCGTGGTGTGATGATATTGTTGTTGGATGCTGCTTGTCATATTTTAACTCTCGACATAACAGTAAAACATTTTATATCAACTCAATTATATCACTATAAAATTGGAATAAATTAACTCGGATAGAGGAACCTTAGGTTTACATTAATTGTTTTTTTTTTGGGATTCTTATTTGATTGTACTGTATCGTCATAGAACCTTGAAAATTAAACTTTAATCAGAGGAACAAATTTATTTCCTTTTATATCGTAAATCTGAAACTACGAAATAAAAAAGCTTCAAGCTTTTAATCTTTACTAGATACTGTGATAAAATAAATAAGAATGAATGCGGCGCGGATTCATACTCAGAATTATATCGAGATATATTAAATTCCTCACTGCACTCGTTAATTTGGAACTTCGGATGTTGGATTCATTTTCCTTTCGGCCGTATGTCACTGTATCATGGCCTACATAACTTCAACTGTCGCGAAGAATGTAAGAATTCCATGGAACAAAGTAAAGTAGTGCTGTATTGAAATCAAAATATATTAACAGAAGGAAAGGAAGATTTCCTTAACAAATAAAAATAACTTTAATAATAAAGGTCGGTGAACCTTGTGCTTTAAAGATGGTGTAAAAAACAACAAGTTTTAAAATAGTTTACTTTAACACCGCGCTAATTTTAAAGACAACAGAATATTTTTGAGCCATTCAAAATACACGAATTGCCGATTTATGGTGACTATATTTACATTAAAATCTGTCTTACGTTTCAATCGTTACGGCCATTCTTAGGGCAGCTTCTGAATGGTAAAAAAAGGTGAAAAAAATGTAAGGATTTAGGGGATTAACGTTCTAACATATAATATCCTAATGGTATTAAATATTTTTAAAACCAAAGATGTCATTTGGTATCGTATCATATTACAGGATCAATATGAATTATAAACTAATAACAATCTTAAATTATTTCGTGGAATCTTGATAGAACAAGAAAACAGAATAATAGGATTTTCAAGCAACAATTTAACATCAGTTCCATTAGTAAGAGGGTGGCAGTAAAGTCGTGCTCAGGAATTGTAGAAAGGAAATCCCCACGATTCCAAAGAACCTTTAATCCAATCATAATGCAAATAAAGAAAGTTTATTTTAAAAATCGGGTGATGCATGTAAAACAGACTGGACTGTCCACAGTCAAAATTAAATTACAGCGGCAGTCACTAATTTTTAATTTCAGCAAAACTGTTGGAGCTCTGTAAAAATGGACACAAGAATAAAAGACGTTAGGGTGTTTCCGGATCGCTCGAAATAGTCTTTTTGTACATCCCAGTAGCGCGAACAAGTGAAGCCTTGGACTCAGAGGGCTCGTCACATGGACAGTACTAAAGACGCGCCAAGGATGAACACAGCTGAGAATCTCAAGACAGTGGAGAGGCAACACCCCGAGTATCAACAGCAAAATTACGATTATAACAGCACGAGCAGTCTGTAAGTGCCTTGCAGGAGCAGGCTTCTGGGGGCGCACGTAATACAAAATGTGCCTTTAGTTACGTTACGCGTGAGGTCAGGAGATCCTTTAACAGTTTTAGGCGTTTTGCAAAGCAGTGGAGTAGAACTACTATCAGCCTTCTCATGTCATATCATCGGTTTGTTGGCCCGCTTGGTACAGTGCGATCCCACACTCTAAGGTTTATCGCAGTGTTTCAAATTTGGGATTCTTATTTCCATTTGTGTCGAAACATTCAAATATTACGTAGTTAAAATAGGACAAAGGAACCCACACTTCACATGGAAACCTACTTGGAGTACAATCTGAGACCGTGGTAAAATGGCAATCTAAGTATCTTTACCTTCTCTGAACCACGGACCGTGCTACACATATGTGAGAAAGACCAACACGATGCACACATTTTCTCGATAATTTAATTCATAAAGAAGCAAGGTAAAATACTGTAAGTTGCTTGTACAGACCTCCTGATGGTGAACAATTATTTGTTCGAAACATGTCGAGGACAATTTAAATGATATAAATTATTAAGATAAAGTGTCCATCTTGCTGGTCGTTCACACACACACACACACACACACACACACACATATATATATATATATATATATATATATATATAAAACCGTTAGCATAATCGTTGAAGACGTAAGCACAAGGAATAAAACATCCGGATGATTAGGAGTAATTTTTGTTTAATCTCGTGTCATTTAATGATTCTGTCAGTTAGTGAGGTTACATGGTATCGATGGTAAGTAATAATCTATACACGCTCTTCATGCAATAACACTGACAGAGGAATTCCGAAGTAATGGGAGAGAAAAATGTTCCAGTGTCGCTTTGTCCACCACAAATTCCACACGGAGTGGCTTGAGTCTGAGTCCGAGCATCAGAAGAAACAGGCCGATAACTAATGACCTAGACATGGCAAGGCTCTCTACGATATACCAATTACGAACTATCGAAAATCTGGTATCAAGGAACGGAGAACACTTGTAGTGTGGACTCTGTACAAGGCGCGAAAGCATTTCCGGAAATCTCGAATTTAAAATGTTTCCAAATTAAAAATCTATGGACTTTGTCCATAGATTTTTAATTTGGAACGCAACACAATTATTGCCTTTTGCCGAAGTTCCACCTTGTCTTGATATTATACGTAACCACTTAATTAACAAAGAGACTATGGAGCCTCTGTTTACAGAAAAGGCAGAAAGTTTGTTAATGACGCCGGCCAAAAACTTGATCCTTTGTCACATGACGCTCTTCTTCGAGGTATTTCTTTCATGTTACTGTCAATTCCCTTTCACGACATCGTAAGGTCTGTAAAACTCCGTATATTACTAGCATTAATCTCGTATCCTTTTTAGCACAAACGCATTCTAGTTTCTCTGACTATGAAAAAGAGCCTAGTGCCTTCGTCTTCAGGGTAAAGCAGTCCAGATGACTCAGGCCTTCTGGGATGTGGCGACATGTCACTGTTTTAGCGTTTCTTCACGTTTGAAGTAAAGGCAGTCCGTCTGAACGCCGGGAAACACTAACGCAGCACAACAGCCTAACCTCCCAGACCCGAATCAAGAAACCCGCCGTATAAATATCAAAGCCCACACGGTCCAAGAAGAGCCTCACCTTGGATTGCTTGACCTGAAAGATGTAGGGACTATGACCCTTCGGAACATCCGTAACTATTACCAACCGAACCACATATCGTTGACATCAAAGAAGACTTGAGCCTTCGACGTACTAGGAAAAAAGCCGTTAATGATTCTCGTCGTGTCATGTGTAGCGTGAAGTTTCACTGCAAGTTTCCACAACCGGCTACTAGCCTCCTACCCTGAGCAACATAAACTAAACACATTCTCACAAGCCATTGCAGTACGTTGAGGCATATTTTAATTTCGGTCTACCAAGTGACGTCGCCCTTCCTTTCACATTATCCCACTAAATTTTTGTATGCACATCAAATCCTATACACTCTGTGATGACGCTAATAGTATAATATCTGGTGGAAAGCAGTAAAGTATGAAGATGCTAATTATGGGATGATTGAAATAAAGAAGGGGAAGGCAGAAGAGTATGAATTACACCGAACCCTGACCGTATCAAACAGTTTCACTTTAGTCTTGGATGTAATTAGGTTTTTATTAGACTCACTCTCAAAGTTTCGAAAAGCGACGAATGCTCCGCCATATCCGTCTGTGTGTCCGTCTGTTTGTTCGTCAGCAAGGAACAACTCAGCTTCCATTGGGCAGATTTTCATGAAATCGGAAATTTTAATATTTTCAAAAATCCCGAGAATATTAAAGTTTTATTAAAATCTGACAAGAAACCTTACATACAGTTATGATACTATTTTGCTCAGCTCTTCTTAGAATGAGCCATGTTTCAGGCAGAAGGTGTAGAGAAAATCAGAACTCTTATGTTACGTGCAATGCACATTTTCTCAAAAATGGCGCTGTTTAAGAGATAATGAGGAAACATATGTAGAGCCAGACAGAGCACGGACGACAATATGGTTCATGAGCATTGCATGCTGGATAACTAAGGATATAGACACACACACTCAGAATATGTAACACTTACTGCTTTCCTGCAGCAACAATGGTTGCAAGAAGGCGTCTCAGTGTTAGGTTTATATGTGCTTTGTCTGTTTTATATTCCTGTAACTCGCCTCTTCTACTCAAACCATTCTAAAATTCACTGGCGGTGAACACGTAGGGGTTATTAACTCATGTTTAGAACCAAACGCTTGTCCTCCACATTCTGTACTTGTTCTTCAGCGTAACGCACCATTTCATTTTGACACAGAACATCGGGTAGAATTAATTTGTTTACACGATAAATAAGTAATATTAATATATTGTAAGTTACGTGGCTTTTACGTGGTTCTGAATCAAACATGTTTCATTTATCAGGAGCACCATTTGGTCCAACGACGTGTCAATGCGTTTATTGTTTAATTATTATTGCCAGGATATGTGTAGTTTATTGAAAGCTGGAACATAGACATTATTAAATTTATGCACTTTGGTGAAATGATAAAAACATGGAAGGACCATCATTCATCTTCATTCATCACAGCTCTCAATCAGCCCAGCGATGGTGTCATGGGCATCAGTGCCCCATCAGACCATAACCATTTGCAATAAACACTTCTGACGTAATTGATACAAAAAGTAGCGACAGTAATATTGGATTTGGCCACTAAAACGAACCTGTTGACGCAGGGTATGATAGTCTCACAGTCAACTATAATAGTACACGAAATACACATACATAAAAGTATTAAAGTATGTGTATATAGGTAAGTGTAAAGCAAATTGCCTGAAATATTTGGTAAAGCACTGAACGACAAGAAATATAACAGGCAATCAAATAAATTTTAATGATTTCCTCCAAAATGTACTGAAGTATTACTAATATACGACTTCTAGTGAATCGATACACTCCAACTATTCACAATAACTTTTTCAAGAGTCAAAATTACGTACACTATTCACTACATTAATCAACAATGCCCTCAGTAAAATTTATTGAGTGCATTATTTGGTCGATATGTTGAATGTAAGAATATGCACGGTATGACAATCATAAAAATATGTACAGTATGTATGAAAGCCTATTTATACCTCAGATAAAGCTCTATATCCATCGCAAAGACATCACCTAATCCCACTGAACACAGAAACACACCTTCTGTGAAAAATGTCGAGTATTTAAAAGCTAAACGTGATAGTATATACAGATATAACTGAAATTTGAGAAGTAGTTCTGGAACAATAGATCCTCGAAGAAAATGTGAATAAAATCCAACAGATGCAACAGTATGCAGATATTTATTCACTGCAAAACTACTCTACGTGTTTCGGGTGTTGTGACACACGAAACACGTAGAGTAGTTTTGCAGTGAATAAATATCTGCATACTGTTGCATCTGTTGGATTTTTATTCACATTGAATTACGATGCACGAAACCATGAGCTTAAAATCCTCGAAGACATTTTGCATAACTCATTAGCAGATCGTCATCCTTTCCACACACACACACACACACACACACACACACACACACACACGTCCCTTGTAAGGATCTAAACTACGACACCAATACTACGTTTAGAAAAAAGTCCAGTTTCTAAGGTTTCACTATTGCAAAGCAGTGGCTTTATTGCTGTTACAATTCTCGAAGCACATGAGCAAAGCCAATGTATGCACAAAATATTACGTGGAAGCTACATTGCACCTATATTTCAGTTCTTGCACAACAAGAATAATCACATGCATACCAGATCCACCCTTTCCCACAGGTTAAGGCAACAAAAAACAGTGAGAATTCATTTTACGTCATGTTTCAAATCAGGCAAATAGAGTTTTAATGTGAAGAGCGCTAAATTAAGTCTGAAATTATAAACCGCTGGGAAGAAAATGAGGTACGGACTCTAGGTTACTTCTGCTTAATAATTATACTGATCATTATAGTTCCTGAAGCGTGTTTGTGTGACATTTTGTCTATCCAATGAATCGCTCCATTCCTTGCTGTCGCCATTAGCTATGACACGTTATTTGAAATATTTAGGAGATACGAAGCTCACATTATGTCCACTAAATGAACCGAATTTATAATCTGATTGATAGGGAACTCCGTGAAATTAAAGTTAGTTATTTTCCGTTGTTCTAAGTGCCAGGGACCCGATTCCGCATACAAAATCGCTCCACGCTGTAAACATCTTACAGCGCTGAGACTCTAAACTTATTAAACAAGAGGTAGCCATTAAGAATTTGAAATGGATACCAGCCCGAGGAAAATAAATTATCAGGCTCTGCAGGGGAAAATGTGATAGAATGACACAAACTGAGACAGAAACTGACAAGGTAATTTTTATTACTTGTACAAGAAGTCCCGTATATGTGTGTGAGGATGGGAACGATAGGTTTTCACAGAACGTCGGTAACCTGTCAAACTGCGCTGCGTAACATCCCAGAAGAACGAAGATCTCATTTACACCGCGGCAGAAGCATGAAATTGCGCATAATAAAAAACAGATACAGAAAAATTGGTCATTCGTTAAACAACACGCGTCTTCGGGATGATATTAACCGAGAATTTAATTAAACTTCAGATGCATTTTCCATAAGGTTATTACGCGATGGTTCGTACGGATGAGGTTGTATCTCCTCTCATTGAGATGAATAATGTCAAATCTCTGGAGCATGTTTATAAATAATTCCTTAACTTTTTCTACAGTACTCACCTAGCTTTACTTAGCACCTCGAGCCCAATTGTTCCGACGTACCGTCAGATTCAACAATGACACTCTGCGTTTACTCTACAAGGTGATCATCCCTACAGTGCCTTCGCCGAGTAGTCTTTTTAGGTGAAGTACACTCTGTCGCTTGTGACACATAAATTTAAACTTTTTCAATGACGCAGAGAATTTCAGTCGTTCAGGGGTCAAGTACATTATGTCACATTTCACGAGAATACAGTGAAAATTCCGTTGAGTCCGTTAATGAACACTTGGATATTTGTCAGTCTGGTTGGCAAAAACTTTGAATCTGCAGAGGAAACGTTACAATTTAAATCAGGTTACATTTCCTATCTATACAGAGCCAAAGAAATTTTGACCTTGTGATAAAGAAGACCAGTATTAAGACTACTGCAATGTAGGTTACGTCAGTTTCCCTCCAAAATAAAAAAAAAATTCCGGGTAGCTTGCATTACTGTTTTTCTCAATAACTGGAAGCATGTCTCGCATGAGATATGAACGGACACAATGTCACGGCATAATCCCATCAATCACCAGAAATTCTCTCCATCTCTGTCTTTACACTCCGAGATAATGCCAGAATGGGTTTTTCAGAATTTTCCCTTTTATATATTCCTATTTACCTCGTGCGTGTGTACATGTAAGTCCACTGCAGACAGTACAGTACTTAACAAATTGGATGGATATTACACAGGGCACTAATCTTTAATTTTTAGTTTACACAGCGTGTTCTGACACCTGTAAGCTCCAGAACATTCACAACATATTAAAACCAGAACATAGGTTTATATTAGCTAGAACTTATTCTACAGAAAATACCCTACAATGATGAAGGCAACTTGTTGGCCACTTTGAGGCAGTTTTTACTGTCTCAAGGACTAAAATTTGTGTTATAAAAATTATTTCTGAACTACAAATATGATAATATAAACTTCTGTTGTGTTAGAAGGGGCTCTCAGACTAAGTTGGTACGATGTCAAAGACAAAAAGACATAATTATTTCTAATATTCCGGCGATGTTTCCAAAACGTGTGTCCCACATTTATAACAGATGTTATATTTCAAATTAAAAGAAACGTAACATGTATAACAATATACATTACCTTTATGAATTCAACATCAACTTGTAGCACAATAGTTTTGTTTGTTGATTAATGCTTCGACACGTTTCGACCTTCATTTCTCGCCATCTTCAGAAAGCTTTCTTTAGCATTTGCAGCCTATTTTTCAACTTACGTGTTAGAAATTCCACGTATGATTAACATTATTGTTGTGATGATAAAATATTACAAATCTTAAAATCAGTTTTATAATTACAATACAGTTAAAATACAAAATAAAAAGTATTTTTCTCTTGATACAATTATTGAATCCAAACATCTAAATTTCAATCCCTCTTACAATGAAATAAGTTCTGGAATCAGGTGTCCGGTGTCTTGTGTTCACGCTATGAATATACAGTCATATTCACTTTCATTACTTACACGAGCACTGCGGTTGGTGTGCATTACATTTCTTTTTAATTAAATGCATTATAATTGTTATGCTATAATCACTATTTACTGTTATTAATTTAACAGTGCTGCCAGCCACTCAGATTATACCTGTATAGAGATGAAAAATAGGATGTTTAATAAATGAACCGGAAAGGATAAGGTAGAAATTGGTCGTGTTCTTAGTAAAACCAATCACCTATAAAACCGCTGGGAGAGGACTTTCTTATGAAGTAGCTCTACAGTGAAAGAAGCACTGTATAGCAGACAAAATTTACTTGGAATCGGCTACCATTTCTTCTTGAATGAGTTAGGGGACAGGCTGAAGAAAACTGACAGGATCGTGTATTCGTGTTTTCGAAATGTCCTAATCAGCTGCCAATTGATTAAAGAAGTTTCTGTGTACCGTTCTTTTTTACATGTGTATTTCATTTATTTATCCTATTCTGATGGTCTGGAACACGCGTCTGCGAAACTGCTGCCGTTAACGGACTCAATTTCCAGTCCCATATGGGAGATGAATGAGTACGGATACGGATAGGGTAAACTGAAGCGCTGGGAGAAAAACTTGTTCCAATACCTCTCCTTCAGCGACGAATATCTGATGAACTTCTCTAGGTCTGAAAATCGACGGTGAGAAACATGCGACCATGTAACGGTCTTATATGGAAATCCATGCACTAGGGTTCCTTGCTTTGATGTCTTTTAGAAAATAAGTCATGTTATTATAAATATACGTCTTTCAACACTTAGTGTTTCAGATAATACTTAACGTTAAAAGGACGAAGATATCAAATAATCAGAAAATGGGCGCCTCTAGTTACACGTAAAGTAGGTGCACAAGAAGGTCGTCTGGGAAGTAATGTGCGGTCTGAGGGAAAGATTAAGATTCCAGATGATCGAGATATATTTACAGGACCCTCTGTTGGGACCTACTTCAAGTGCGATGAAACGTGACTTCCACGGTTATCTTAACGCAGCTACAATTACGACATATTAAATGGTTAGTATCCCTACAGGCCATAAGGCTATCTGCACACGCAGGCACGGTGGGTGCTTCACAACCTATTCACGGAGACAATCCTCCGGTCGCCGAAGAATATTAGCGCCTGGTTGACGTCGACGAAGATAACGTAGCCGGATAATCGCCCACCTGTACCAGCTAGACTGCTTCAGGCATAGAGGATGAACAGCATTTCGCCGTATTCGTCGTGTGTATCCCATGATCACTCTATTACAGCTCAGCCCTGCTGCGCAGTGCGTGGCTAGAATACCAGTAAAACCATGTATTCTCGTAGTGTAAAATAACACTGGTGATAAATATTCTAGTCTATTTTATGGTGACGTATGGCTTGAAAAGAGATGAAGAGAAGAGAGGAAGAGATGAAATTATTTTTCCTTAAAACGAAGCACATAAACAAGATTTAAAATTCAAAACCAGGGCCAGAACACAATCATTCAAGACGCAGAACTTTGTTAAGGTATCAACAGTCAGCAGATTAGTCCGGCCTCCACAACGAAAAAAAGGAAATATTAAGAACGCGGTAAGAAAAAAAACGGCTTGCGTGCTTCGTGTCGCGTTTAGTTAATGGAAGCGAACAGGAGGGCGCAGATGGCAGAGGACGGGTGTACTTTTATAAAGTGTATTGTGTTTTCATTATTGTTCTTTGCGGCCTCACTAATGTGAAAATGTGCACCATAATATCATCGTTATGATCCAATTCATCACCGTAGCTAATCAATCATCCAGCCTTGACGCCACCTGTAAAGATTTTGAAAGATCAAAAGACCAAATCTTTTCAACAAAATATATTTCAATAACATTACACAGGAGATGTAAATCATTCATTAAAAATAATTTTAAAAGTTTGTCATAAATTAAGCCACTCTTCATATGAGCAGCAAAGCAAAATCCAAATAACATATAGGCTTAATGTGGCATATGTCGAATTGTGAACACTTCAAACACAAAAACATATCTGCTAGACCAAGACAGCACAAAATTAAATCCAGTTACATTCTTCTATGTGGCAATTACCACTGTTTCGGAGGAGCTTACTGTATCCATTTTCAAGGAGAGAGAATTATAAGTTTGCTTCTACCGTGGAGATGAAGAAGCTAGAATATCTTCGTCGCAAAGTGACTAGGCTAGGAATGGACGACCCACTTAACAAGTTTCAATTCTGGCTGGTCTTCCTTACGATACAGCGCACGGGTGACCTCCCAAGTCCCACACAATTACCTAACCAATTAGCACCGGAGTGTCTAATCTCAGGCAAAGTTGCCAGGGAGTGAAGCTGACTGTTCATCCCCGTGTAGTTCCGTGGTTAAAAATGCATGGACACATACGGGCAACAGCCCCGCCCCCCCCCCCCCCCCCCCCCCTCTCCTCAACACCGCTCAATTTCCAAAGCCAGGGACACCCACCT